>Ga0315289_10004193_pt1 | contig 21552 bp, 18 predicted proteins | sample YL17G11_40_MG_FD_203452 | JGI IMG/M metagenome (GOLD analysis project Ga0315289, IMG submission 203452) | Sediment microbial communities from Yellowstone Lake, YNP, Wyoming, USA - YL17G11_40 | ecosystem: Environmental > Aquatic > Freshwater > Lake > Sediment | place: USA: Wyoming | collected... | reverse complement strand
GTGGATCGGCTCCGGGCCGAGGAGGTCCTGGCGGAGGTGGAAAACTACCTCGGGGGGGACCGGGCCCGGCGGATTTATTTCGTTTATGCCAACTGCCTGAATGTGGCTTACTCGGACCAGGAATTTTGGGAAACCCTCAAGCGGGCCGACCTGGTTTTAAATGACGGACTGGGCCTGGAGATCGCCGGCCGGGTCCTGGGAAAACCCTTCCCGGAAAATCTCTGCGGGACCGATTTTTTGCCCCTGGTCCTCGAACGGGCCGGGAGGCTGGGGAAATCGGTTTATCTCCTGGGCGGAAAGCCCGGGAACGTCGAGGCCTGCGGGGAGAGACTGGCCCGGGAGATCCCCGGGATTAAGTTGGTGGGAATTCAATCCGGTTATTTTACCGACGAGGCCCTCGTCACGGATTCCATCCGGGCGGCCCGGCCCGACCTTCTGCTCGTGGGCATGGGGGTTCCGATCCAGGAAAAATTGATTGACCGCTGGATCCCGACCCTTCCCGTGCGCCTGGCGATCGGGGTGGGAGCCTTTTTGGATTTTTATTCCGGGGCCGTGCCCCGGGCCCCGCTCTGGGTGAGGAGGCGGAGGATGGAGTGGCTTTTCCGCCTGGTCCGGGAACCGCGCCGCCTGTGGCGGAGGTATCTCGTCGGGAACATGACTTTTCTCCTGCGGCTTTTGCGCTTTCGCCTGGCGGGGGATAAAAGATGAAGTTATTCCTTTCCGCCCTGGGCCTGGCCCTGATTCTCGAGGCCATTCCCTATTTCGTTTTTCCCGAGAAGATGCGGGAATTCTTCCGCCGGATCCCTGAGATCCCGGCAAAAATCCTCCGGACGGTGGGCCTGGCTTTTATTGTTCTCGGATTGCTCCTCGTTTATGTCGGGATTTCCCACGGGGCGGGTTCTCCCTCGATCCGGATTTCGATCAAGGAGGCCGGGGAACCCGTGGAGATTGAAGGACAGGACCTCATGATCCGGGAACTGCCGGGTTTCCAGAAGCTGGAAGCGGAGAGCTCCGACCCGGTTTACCGGGTTGCGCTCACCCCGGCCGGGATGAAGATCAACGGGCGAACCTGGCCCGCTTTCCATCTTATCCTCGCCAGCGCGGATGGGGTGATCAAAATTGACGGGAAAAGATTTCAGGGGCGGGTCGAAATAGTGAAGTCCGGGTGGAACCGCCTGCTCCTGATCAACGACATGGATCTGGAGCGCTACCTGGTGGGCTTGATCAACCATGAAATCTCCTCCGCCTGGCCGCTCGAGGCGGTGAAAGCCCAGGCGGTGGCGGCCCGCACCTATGCCTATTTTCAGAAGGAAAAAAAGATGAAGGAGCTTTACGATCTGGAATCCTCGGTCCTGGACCAGGTTTACGGAGGGATCGGCCTCGAGGACGAAAGGGCGTCCGCGGCGGTCCGGGCCACCGCGGGGGAGGTTTTGACCTACCGGGGGAAGATAATCAAGGCGGTTTTTCATTCCTGCTGCGGGGGGAGAACCGAGGACTCCGAGGCGGTCTGGGGGGAAATGATGCCCTACCTTCGGTCGGTGCCCGATCCTTACTGCACGGAATCGCCCCGGTATTACTGGAGGTACGGGATTTCCATTGCCGAGATGTCCCGGCGCCTGGGATTGGGAAGGCTGACCCAGATCACGATCAAGGGCCGGACGGCCAGCGGGAGGGTCCGGGATCTGGAATTCAGCTTCGATTCGGGCCAGAAGCGCGGGTACAGCGGAGAAGAACTCAGAAGGCTTCTCGGGTATGACAATTTAAAGAGCACCAATTTCCGGGTGGAATCCACGGTCGATGAGCTCAAGTTTTCCGGGAGCGGTTCGGGCCACGGGGTGGGGATGTGCCAGTGGGGCGCCAAGGGGATGGCGGATAAGGGCTTCAATTACCGCCAGATCCTCTCGCACTTCTACCAGGGAGCCCAGATCGAGCGGAAATATTAGGCAATTAATTCCATAAACACAATTGGAATAGTTGGCTAATCCTCCAGGGCAGGCTGATACCGAAATCGGTCGAGCTCAAAGTCCAAATCAAATCCAAAGCACAAATTCCAATTCCAGGTTTTATTGGTGTAGACGATGGATTCGAATACAAACGGTTGAACAAAAACTATTTTTTTATATAATTAGACCACTAATTTAAAAGGGTCCGGAACGAAAAGTTTCCGGAGGTTTGATTGAATGGCCGGGCCGCCATTCCGATGCAAAGGAATGGCGGCCCTTTTTTAACATGCACCGGTTAATACCAAGGAAGCATTTAAAATAGACACGTCATGGGTTCCATACGCAAACAGCTGAAAAATTACCTCCTGGCCGGGATTTTGGTTATCGTACCGACCATCAGCACTATTTATCTCATCATGCTCTTTATCAGCTGGACCGACAATTTCCTGGATTTTATACCCCCCAGCTTTCACCCCCGTACCTATCTGCCCATTCCGGGTTGGGGATTCATCATCGCCGTGCTCATCATCTTGACCGCCGGGATGGTTACCACCAACTACCTTGGACGCGGGATCTTGAACATTTTGAATGCTCAAGTCGGACGGATTCCTCTGGTCCGAAGCATTTACGGCTCTGTCCGCCAGCTCCTGGAATCGCTTTTCGGGCAAACCGGTATGAACTTCCAGCGGGTGGTGCTAATCGAGTTTCCCCGCCCCGGGATGTATGCTATTGCCTTTATTACCAGTAAGGCGAGGGCCGAGATCATCACAAAAACCGGGAAAAAGCTGATTAGCCTTTTCTTGCCCACCGCCCCCAACCCGACCTCGGGATTCTTCATTATGCTTCCGGAGGATGAAATCACAGAACTGGATATCTCGGTTGAAAATGCTTTTAAAATGATCATTTCAGGGGGAATTCTCTCCGAGGGTAAGTTACATTGAAATCCAACAAATCCCTTGTTTTTATTTTGGCCGTATTTTCCCTTCTGATGTTAACCAGGATTACCTCAGCGGAAGAAATAAGAAACCTGAAAAGCTCGTTCTTCGTTTCCGGAACCGTTCGCGATTCTCATCAGGAACCGGTCCGGGAAGCCCGACTCCGGGTTTTGGCCAATGGGGTCCCGCAAAAAATCGTCTCCGGCCGGGAAGAGGTCGATTTAATTGAAACCTCCTCTCACGGAGGCTATCAGATTGAATTCCAGCTCCCGCCTGATACCGCGGAAAACGCCCGGATCCAGATCGAAGTTACCAAAAACAGCTACCGCCCGGTCGCGCTCGAAATCGGGAAAAATGACTTCGCTCCCAAAGATCAAAACTTCTACGCCGTCGGTAACGTTGAATTGTCCCGGAGCTTGGGCCCTGCCTTTTACCTTGCCACCGCAATTTTCATTTTTACTTACCTGTTAATCACCTTCGAGATCCTGCACCGGACCGTCACCTCCATGCTAGGCGCCGCTACCATGCTACTAGTTACCTGCACCCTGGGGACCTTGAATCCCGATTACCGGATTATCTCCTTTGCCCGGGCCATCGGCGCGGTGGATATGAATGTCATCTTTCTGCTCCTGGGCATGATGATTATCGTGGGGGTACTGAAACACACCGGGGTTTTTCAATGGTGTGCCTATGTTTCCTTTCGGGTCTCCCGGGGCAATCTTTTTATTCTCTCCCTGATTTCGATGATTTTCGTGGCCGTGACTTCGGCGTTCCTGGATAATGTGACGACCATGCTGCTCTATACCCCCGTGACGATCGAGATCGCCCTGGCGATGAAAATCTCGCCGCTTGTCCTCCTGATCCCCGAGGTGATGGCCTCCAATGTCGGGGGTACCGCCACCCTGATCGGTGATCCCCCGAACATCATGATCGGATCGTACACTGGCCTGACTTTCATGCAATTCGTTAAGAACCTCGCCCCGGTATGCCTAATTTGTATGATTGCTCTGGCTTTCTACGACCGGGTTTTTCAACGAAAACAGTATGCCCAAACACGGATAAATAATGTTGATGCATTTATCGGCACTTTGAAAAAGAATTATCGGATCAAGGACCCGGTCCTGCTCGGATACAGCCTTTTGATCCTGGGAGTGGTCATTGCCTTCTTCGCCAGCCACGGGTTCTGGAAAATGGAGGTCTGCATCCCCGCCATTTTTGGGGCGGGAGCCCTTTTCGCTTACGGTGTTCTAACCAAAAAGATCAAGATTTTTGAACTACTTGAGAAGGATATCGAGTGGTCCACGCTTCTCTTTTTTATTTTCCTTTTTATTGTGGTCGGGGCCGTGGAAGAAACCGGGCTTTTATCCCTGATCGCCGATTGTGTCCTCAGATTTTCCCAGGGCAACCTTACGGTAGCCATCTGCCTGATTCTTTGGGTCTCAGCCATCATGAGCGCCTTCGTGGACAATATTCCTTTCACCGCGACCATGCTGCCCATTACAGCTTACCTCACCAAGGTCATCCCCGGGGCGGAAAACGGTGTGCTTTGGTGGGCCCTGGCTCTGGGGGCCTGCCTGGGCGGGAACGGAACCCTGATCGGGGCCAGCGCCAATGTGGTCACCATGGGCATCGCGGAATCGGCCGGTCACCCCATTCGTTTTTTGGATTTTATGAAATATGGCTTTATTTATATGTTGATTAGCGTGGTGATTTGTAATCTGTGGTTGTTAATTTAAGGCTTTTAAAAGAAAGGGCCGGGGGTGACCCCGGCCCAAGTACTGGTCTTATACGAATTAAACGGAAGGATTCAACCTCTCCGTTTTTACCTCAAATTTCAGGACTTAAACGGATTGCGGAAGATCGCCGACTTCCCGAGCTCCTGCTCGATCTCGAGCAGGCGGTTGTACTTGCAGATCCGCTCGCTCCGGCAGGCCGAGCCGGTCTTGATCTGGCCCCCGCCCATAGCAACGGTGAAGTCGGCCATGAAGGCGTCTTCGGTTTCCCCCGAGCGGTGAGAGATCACGTAGTTCCAGCCGGCCCGGCGGCAGAGGTTGATGGCCGCGACGGTCTCGGTGATGGTGCCGATCTGGTTCAGCTTGATCAGGGCGGCGTTGGCGCTCTTTTCCTTGATTCCCCGCGCAATATATTCTGTGTTGGTCACGAAGTTATCATCTCCGACGATCTGGATGGAGGAACCGATCTTCTCGGTCAGGGACTTGAAGCCGCTCCAGTCGTTTTCGGCCAGGCCATCCTCGATGGAAACGATGGGATATTTCTTGACCCAGGCCTGGTAGAGCTTGATCATCTCCGCGCTGGACTTCCGGCCCTGGCCGGACTTGGAGAGCTGGTAGACGCCCCCCTCAAAAAACGAGCTGGCAGCCGGATCCAGGGCAATCGCCACATCCTTCCCGGGGGTGTAGCCGGCAGCTTTTATGGCCGCCACGATCACCTCGCAGGCCTCATCGTTGCTCTTCAAGTCGGGGGCGAATCCGCCTTCGTCGCCCACCCCGACGGCGTAGCCTTTTTTCTTCAGGATGCTTTTCAGGGCGTGGAAGGTCTCCGCCCCGGCGCGGAGGGCCTCGGCGAAGCTCGGCGCGCCGACCGGCATGGCCATGAATTCCTGGAGGTCAACGCTGTTCTCGGCGTGCTTGCCGCCGTTCAGGATGTTCATCATCGGTACGGGCAGGAGCCCCTCCCCGGGATTGCCAAGGTAGGCGTAGAGTGGAAGTCCGGCGGCTTCGGCGGCGGCCCGAGCCACAGCCATGGAGACCCCGAGGGTGGCGTTGGCGCCGAGCTTGGACTTCGTGGGCGTCCCGTCGAGCTTGATCATCAGCTGGTCAATCTCGGCCTGGCAAGAAGGATCCATGCCAATCAGTTTGGGGGCAATCTTCTGGTTGACGTTGGCCACGGCTTTCAGGACGCCTTTCCCGCCGTAGCGCTTCTGGTCGCCGTCCCGGAGCTCCAGGGCCTCGTTTTCACCGGTCGAGGCCCCCGAAGGCACGGAGGCGGAGACCATGATCCCGTTATTCAGCCCGACGAAGACCCGGACGGTGGGATTTCCGCGGGAATCGAGGATTTCCATGGCACGTACCGAAGCGATCTTGGCTTTCATTTTTTCTCCTTTCTTCGAAAAGATATTTTCTTTATATAACCGGGACTGCGTCCCGGGCAAGTTCCAATCGGGTGATCTTTATTATACCTAAGCCTTGAATAAATAAACCCCACCCGGGTTGGCCCCGGACATTTCAGCCCTCTTCCTCTCAAGATTCCAGTGACTCGAGCTCTTTCAGGGCGGCCTCAAGCCGGCCGATCTCGTTGGGAGCCTGAGAAATCAGCCTTTCGACGGTGGAGAGCTCCGAGCGGATGAACTCAAGGGATTGCCGGGCGAGGTTATCGATGGATTCATTAACGGCTTCGCCCCATTGTACCCCGAGGCGGGAGAGGTTCTTTTCCGCTTCCCAGGGGAGAAGTTGGAACAGGTGGCGCTTGAGTAATGGCCTTGCGATCAGCATCGGGAAGATAAACCAGAGAAGGTCCACGGGGATATCGAAGGTTTTTCCGACATGTATATCCGGATGGGTCGGCGGTTTTAGAGAAAATTGAATCTCGGCGCCGGAGAAAGATAGGCCCAGGGCCCGGGAAACGCCCTGGGCCAGGCGGTCCTGAAAGGCCCGCACCTGCCGGGAAAAAGTATTCTCGGCTTCGGAAAGAAATTGGGCCAGGAATCCTTCACCGTGGAAGGAAATTTTCTCGATTTCGATCTTCAGGGTGGGTCCAAGCCATTCCTGGAACCGGCGCGAAACCTCGAGGAGATTGCCGCTCCATTCCGGGAATGTATTTTTCAGCTCGTTTCCCAACCTTATTTTGATTTCCTCCTGGAATTCCCGGAAGCGTTCGGTCGCGGTCGCCTGGGCCCGGGATTTCAGGTCGTTCGAGAGCAGGAGGAGTTCGTATTTAATCTGGTCCAACCTCCGGGTTTCCCCAGAAAGGAGCTGCTCGAGTTCCTGACGGGACTGTTGATCGGCCCCCGCCGCCTGCAGGGCCAGATCCAGGTAATTGTGGCATTCCTGGATCAGGGATTGGAGCTTATGAGCGAGGATTCGCCGGAATTTTTCTTCGGACTTGCCCACGAAGTCGGCCAGCAGGTGTTCTCTCAGGTTTTGCTCAAGGGAGGAGTGATCCGGGCGGTTGGAGAAGGGAAATATCGAGAATTTTCTCTCTAGGTTCTTCTGCAGGAGGTTCCGGGTGAAATCCAGGACTTCGGCAACCTGTTCGGTGGTGACAAGGTCGGCTTTGGTAAGAAGGATGATGATTTCCGGCGTATGGCGGGACAGCTCTTTCAAAAGCTCCAGGTCGTTTTCGGAAAGGGGGCGTTCAATCCCGATGGCCATAATCGCCAGGCCGATCCGGGGCAGCCAGTTCAAAGAGGTCTCGGTGTTATGGATGAAAATACTTCCCAATCCTGGGGTATCCACCAGGCGCATCCCCCGGAAAGGTTCCAGGGAGGGCAGTTCCAGGTCCACGAGGGAGACCTGCTTGGAGTTCTCCGGATTGGACTGTTCCGTGACGAATTCGGAAAGCTTTTCCAGGATAATTTCTTCGGCCCGGCCGTCCTGGAACCGAACGATCATCCGCTCCGCCGGCCCGAAGCGCATGCGAGTGATCACGGCGGTCGCGGGGAGCACGCCCACCGGCAGGAGGTCCCGGCCCAGAAGACAGTTGAGAAACGAGCTTTTTCCCGACTTGAATTGACCGACCACCGCGATATCAATAATCCCCTCTTCCTGCAGAGCGGAGCGGCTGGCCTCGAGGTTCGGCCGGAGGGAATCAAGGGCAAAGTCCCGGCAGATTCTTTCCAGGCGGTCGAGAATGGTGGAAGGGGCGATCATAAAACAGCTCTGGAAAATTCGTTCCTAGAAAAAGATTTTGGGAGGATGTTTTTAAGGGATGCTGACATGCCTCCCACGGTTTTAAAAACCCGAAGGAGTCATTGGCCACGGGAAACCATGGCGGTTAAGGGCGGACTCCACCGCCGAAAACGGAGATTTTCTTATAGCATACGGAGAGGACGTAATCAATGATACCCAAGAAATTTTGAAATTGCGCTTGCTTTATTGTAACTTTATCAGACTAGGATTATCGGCAGTACCGTACACTTTAAATGTCACCCTGAGCGCTAGCGAAGGGTCTGGTTTTTCTGGTTTATCCATCGGAAGAGAGATTCTTCTCCCCGCCTTCGGCAGGGAGAAGAATGACAAAATTGGTGTTTTGCAACGGTTTCGTAAAATGACAAGCCTCCTGACGGAAATGACACGGGTTTATCTGGTTCGCCACGGGACCACGGAATGGAACCAGGGGGAAATATTTCGGGGACGGGTTGACTGCCAGCTCAACGACACCGGGAGGGCGGAGGCGCGTGCCCTGGAGGGGCGTTTTCAAGACGTGGCAATCGATTCCATCTACAGCAGTCCGCTCTCCCGGGCTTTTGAAACGGCCCAGGCAGTTGCCGTCTCCAGAAACCTCAGGGTCATAATCGAACCGGCCTTTACGGATATTGATTTCGGAGAATGGCAGGGCTTGGCCTTGAAAAAAGTGGAGGAGAAATACCCGGACCTTTTTCGGATTTGGCGGGAACAGCCGCAGGCAGTTGCCTTTCCCGGCGGCGAAAGTCTCGCCCAGGCGAGAATCCGGGCCTGGGATGGATTGGGACGGGTGATCCGAGAAAATCCCGGGAAGACCATCCTGATCATCTCGCACCGGGTCATCACGAAAGTTCTGATTTGCGCGGTCCTGGGATTGGATGACTCCCACTTCTGGCAGATCAAGCAGGACACGACGGCGGTCAACTGCTTCGAATACACGGGCAAAACCTTTGTTGTTTCCTTGATCAATGATACTTGCCACCTCAAATCCATCCATTCCAACATCCCTCGGAAAGATTTTTAGGATGGCAGAGATCCGATGGTAACGTTTGCGCCGGAATATTCTGCATCGGATTTGATCAGCTCGTCAAAGTAAGCTTTACAAATTCATCTAAAAGCAGCTAAAGTTTTTTACGGTGATGGAGTCCACCGTAACCGCCCTTGGGGCTGATGACTCCTGCTAAAAAGATTTTTTTGCAGGAAATCAGGAGGTCAATAGGGCGGGAACGGTGATCATTACCATTCGAAGCAACCCTCCGAAAAAGATTTCCCAGGCATTTACGTCGTAGGTTTAAGACCAGGCGCGGAGAATACCGTTTTCCGCGCATCAATCACCACGAATTGGGTAGAGATAAATTTTTTAAATTAACGTGGTTAAGAAGAAGAGAAAGGGAACGGCGGAAAAAAACGAGTTGCGCGAAGAGTTGCTTCGCCCCAGCCGGCACCTCGGTTATGATCGGGATATTTTAGGTTTGCACCTGATGAGGCGCGAGGCTTATTTAATCGCCGAGTCACAATTCCGGCGGGCAATTTGGCTAAATCCTTTCGAGCCCTTGTTCAAGGCGCATCTGGCCGTGTGCCTTTATGAACTTCATCATTATTCGGAAGCGAAGGATTGGGCGGGGAAAGCGCTGGAGCAGGATTCTCAAAACGAAGTCGCGTTCCGGATCATTCATTTCGTTGAGCAGATGGAAATTAAAAAGGATCTTAAAACCAAATCGAACTAGGAGGAGAAAGCAATGAAAACCGAAAAACCCTGCATTTTTTGTGAGATTATTTCCGGAAAGATAGAAGCGCATCGGGTTTATGAAGATGATCTCTCCCTGTGTATTCTCGACATCAATCCCTACTCCGAAGGGCACTGCCTGGTCATCTCTAAAAGACATGTCCCCTGGTGGCATGATCTGTCGCAGAAAGAAACGGAAAGTTTGTTCAACGTGGCGAGGATAGTCTCCAATAAAATAATGAAAGTTTATCAACCGGATTTCGTCTGCCTCTATGCCCGGGGGAGGAGAATACCCCACACCCACATATTCCTTGTTCCGACATTCAGCGGGGACACCTTGGATCGTTTTTTCAATGCCTTGGAGAAAGTCCAGGAATCCCCCCAGGAATTGGCCAGATTAAAAAGCCCGGAATTTTTAAAGGAAGCCGCCCAAAAGCTCAGAGAAGAATGATAAAATCCGTTCTGACGGGGTTGGTGAATTTTTTCCATGAGCAAATTTATTTCTCTTGCTGAATTCAGCTACGAGCTCCCACGGGAACTGATCGCCCAGGGGGCCGAGCCCAGGGGCAGGGAGTTCGCCCGCCTGCTGGTCCTGGACCGCCGGAAAAAGGACTTTCAAGAGCGGAGATTTTCCGAGATCACGGATTATTTGCGGCCGGGGGATGTGCTGGTATTAAACGATACCCGGGTGCGGCCCGCCCGGGCCATCGGCGTGAAACCCGGGGGCGGGGAGGTGGAGATTCTCTTCCTCGGACCCGCCGGGGGCCGAACCCGGGATCGCCAGGAGTGGAAGGCGCTCATCCATCCCGCCCGGAGGCTCAAGCCCAGCGCCGTTCTGGTTCTCGGCGATGCCCACCAGGCCAGATTGATAAAAAAGGAGGGGGCGGAATGGAGACTGGAAGTAGACGGTCCCTCTCCCCTGGAAGATTGGCTCCGGAAAAACGGGCTGGCCCCCCTGCCGCCATATATTAAAAGGAAGGGAAGGGAACACTGGAAGGAGGACCGGGAGGATTACCAGACGGTATTCGCCCGGTCGGAGGGCTCAATCGCCGCCCCCACCGCGGGCCTGCACTTCACCCCGGGGCTCCTGGATGAAATCAGGTCCCGCGGGGTGAGGGTTTTCTTTATTACCCTTCACCTTACCCACCATGAATTCACCCGGTCTCCGGTCTCCGGGAACGGGGAACCGCCCCCGGAGGAATACGAGATCGGCGCGGAGACGGCCGAGGGGATCGCGGCCTGCCGCCGGGAGGGGGGCAGGATCTTCGCGGTCGGGACCACCACGGTCAGGACCCTGGAAGCCAATCATCAAGAGCACGGACGGGTCCAGCCCGGCCGGGGCCAGGCCGCGATCTACATTCAACCCGGTCACGAATTCCGGGCGGTGGACGCCCTGGTCACCAATTTTCATCTGCCCGGCACCAGCATGCTGGCCCTGACCTCTGGGTTCGGGGGAAAGGAGCTGGTGCTTTCGGCTTATCAATACGCGGTGCGGGAAAGGTTTCGCTTCCTTTCCCTGGGAGACGCCATGATAATCATCTAGTTGGGAGATGGAAGATTGGAGATGGGAGATAGGGGAGATAGTAGATAGGAAGCAGTAAATCGTTAGGCGTGAGGCGTAAGTGGTTTTCCAGAAGCCCGGGGGGAAGGTTCTCGCGACACGAACTCTTAGGAAATTATGCTGTGATAAACCCGATGACTAAGTATCTATCGATACTGGCTAGACCCTGCGGGTCAGCCTGCTGGGCAAACGGCACGGCACCTATTGTGAGGGGAGCGAAACCTTCCCCCTAAAAAGAATAAAAGGATAACGAAAAGGAAGATTGCCACACCCCACCGCCTGCGCGAGCCGACGGCTTGTGTCGGCCAGGGAAGGCGGGCCTGCCAATGAAAAACAAGAACGCTGCGGAAAGCTGAGAGCGGAAAGCTGATAGCTGATAGCTGACATTTTATGAGTAATGAAAATCTTTCTTCCAATTTTGAGATCCTGGCCCACGACCCGGAGAGCCGGGCCCGGCGGGGCAGACTCCTCACCCCGCACGGGGAGGTCAACACCCCGGTTTTCATCCCCGTCGGGACGCAGGGGACGGTCAAGGCGGTTTCCGTCCAGGAACTCCGGGAGCTCTCGGCCGAGATCGTCCTGGCCAACACCTATCATCTCTACCTCCGCCCCGGGGAGGAGACCATCGGCCGCCTGGGGGGATTGCACCGGTTCATGAACTGGGATCGGGCCATCATCACCGACTCGGGCGGGTTCCAGGTCTACAGCATGAGCGAGATCCACAAGGTCACACCCGACGGCATCGAGTTCAGCTCCCACCTGGACGGTTCCCGGCATTTTCTCACCCCGGAGGATATCGTCCGGATCCAGGAAACCCTGGGCTCGGACATCATCCTGCCCCTGGACGAATGCATCGCCTATCCCACCTCGGAGGCTGAGACCCGGCGGGCCTCCGAACTCTCGCTCGCCTGGGCCCGGCGTTCCCGGGCCTTCCGGCAGGACCGGGAGAAGGAATCCGGAAAGGGAGCCATGCTCTTCGGCATCGTCCAGGGGGGAATGTATCCGGAGGCGCGGAGGGAGAACGCCCGGGGTCTCGCGGAGATCGGTTTTCCCGGATATTCCATCGGGGGGGTGAGCGTGGGGGAGAGCCGGGAATTGATGCTCGAGATGGTGGAGATTGCGGTTTCTGAACTTCCAGAACAGAAGCCCTGTCATCTTCTCGGGGTGGGGAAACCGGAGGATATCCTGGCCGCCTGCGCCCTGGGCGTGGACCTCTTCGATTGCGTGATTCCCACCCGCAACGCCCGGAACGGTTCTCTATTTACATCCCGGGGCGTAGTTGTTATAAGAAACGCAATATACGCGGAGGATCCCGGGCCGGTTGATCCCGGGTGCGGTTGCCCGGTCTGCGCGGGCGGTTATTCCCGGGCGTACCTGCGTCACCTGATCAACGCGGGGGAAATCCTGGGAGCCCGCCTGGCGACCCTGCATAATCTCCATTTTTATCTTGGTTTGCTCGGCGGGATTCGATCCGCGATTGAGCAGGGAAGGTTCACGGCATTCCGCCGTGATTTCTTGGCCAAATATCGGGATGGTGAAAAATGAAAAAATCGCTTAAACTGGCTCGGGTTTCAGGGAGGGAGATTCCAATGGTGCCGAGAGAATTATTCCGGGATTGCCTACGCCGAGTTTTAATCGGAGGGATGCTGCTCCTGGCCGCTCCCGCCGGGGTATTCGCCCTCGGTTCGCCCGGGCCCGCGGGCTCGGCCAAGCCGGGGGCCGACTGGGGCGGACTGGTCATGCTCGCCGCGATTTTCGCGATTTTTTACTTCCTCCTGATCCGGCCCCAGCAGAAACGGACCAAGGAGCACCAGGAGCTCCTGAAATCCCTGAAACGCGGGGATGACGTGATCACCTCCGGGGGGATTTACGGCCGGATCGCGGAGATCGAGGAGGGAACGGTGCTTTTGGAGGTGGCGGAGCGGGTCAAGATCCGGGTGTCGAGGGACCAGATTGCCTCCAACCGGAGCGTGGTGCCCAAGACCGGTCCCGGCAAGGATGAGAAAAAAGGGCGGGACCAGGGTAGTCCCGGTTCTTTTCTCGATAAATTGAGAGGGAAGTGAGATTGACGATTGACGAATTACGATTGACGATTGCGGAATAACAAAGACAACGTTCAAGGTTCAGGGTTCAATGTTCAACGTTAACTGCTACTAACACCGACATTGAAATAAGTTTCTGGTTTCGAGTTTGGAATTTGGGAATTGGGATTTGGGATTTGGGATTTGTTTGGTTATTGGGATTTGGTTATTGGGATTTAATTAGGATAAAGGTTGATCAGGACAATTTGAGAGGGAGCGGGAAATGTTCAAATCCTTTAATTTTCGGGCAGCTTTAGTCGGGGTGGCTTTCCTGGCTAGCGTGATTTTCCTCATGCCGACCCTGTCAAGTATCGGCCATGGAATGCCCAAGCTTCCGGCCTGGTGGAAAGGGGCCCTGCCGGAAGACCCGATCCACCTGGGCCTCGATCTCAAGGGCGGGATTCACCTGGTTCTCGGGGTGGAAACCGAGAAGGCCATCGAAAGCACCCTGGATGGGATCAGCGCCGACATCCGGCAAATGCTCAAGAAAAGCGGAATCAATTACCTGGAGATCGAGCGCCAGGGACTGAAGGTGGTGATCCTATTACCGGATGAGGCCGCGGCGAATAAGACCCAGAAGGATATCCTCGATAAAAATTACCCCCGCCTGGCCCTGACCCCCGTGGTCAAGGAAGGGGGCGAGGTGGAGATGCATCTGGCCCTCTCCGAGAAAGAAATGGCGGAAATCCGGAATTACTCGGTGCGCCAGGGGGTGGAAACCATCCGAAACCGGATTGACCAGTTCGGGGTGGCAGAGCCGGTGATTCAGAGGCAGGGAGAAGACCGAATCCTGATCCAGCTTCCCGGGATCAACGACCCCAAACGGGCCAAGGAATTGATCGGCCGGACCGCCCGCCTCGAATTCAAAATGGTGGATGAGAATTCTTTAACCGCGGAGAAGCTCTGGGCCCTGGTCGGACAGGCCGAGACGGAAAAACCGGGGATATCGGACGATCCGGAGGCCCTGAACAAATGGCTGACCGGAAAGATCCCGGCGGAACGGATGGTGCTGTTCCAGAAGGTCCGGGATGCCGAAACCGGGAGAACCCGGAGCGAGCCGTTCCTGCTGCAGTCCGCCACCGTGCTTTCCGGAGATGCCCTGCGTGATGCCGGGGTCAGACTGGACCGGCAGTTCGGGACGCCCTACGTGTCTATCTCGCTGAACGAGATGGGGGCGCGGGTCTTCGAACAGGTGACCGGGGAAAACGTCAAGCGGAGGCTCGCGATCATCCTCGATAATAACGTTCATTCCGCCCCGGTGATTCAGGAGCGGATTGGCGGGGGCCAGGCCTCGATTACCGGCCGGTTCACGATGGAAGAGGCCACCGACCTGGCGATCGTGCTCCGGGCCGGGGCCCTGCCCGCGCCGGTAAAGATCGAGGAAGAACGGATGGTCGGACCTTCCCTGGGAAAGGATTCCATCCGAAAAGGAATGATCGCGCTGGTGGCCGGGGCGATATTGGTTTTCGCTTTTATGATTATTTATTATCGGGTCGGAGGTGTGGTTGCCGTCATCGTTCTACTGTTTAATATGTTTTTCATGGTTGCACTTCTGGCCGGATTCAAGGCCACGCTGACCTTCCCCGGCATCGCGGGGATTATCCTGACCGTTGGAATGGCGGTGGACGCCAATGTTCTTATTTATGAAAGGATGCGGGAAGAGATCCGGCTGGGAAAAACCGCCCGGGCGGTGGTCGAGGCCGGCTTTGAAAAGGCGAACCTGACCATCATTGACGCCAACCTGACTACCTTGGTGGCCGGGCTGGTGCTTTTCCAGTTTGGAACGGGTCCGGTCCGGGGCTTCGCCGTGACTTTGAGTATCGGAATCTTCACCACCCTCTTTACCGCGCTGATTATCAGCCGGCTGATTTTTGAATATTTCTACTTCCGCAAGGGAGCAAAGACACTTTACGTTTAAGGAGGAAGACGCGGATGCTTGAGCTTATCAAACCGGGAACAAAATATGACTTTATCGGGTGGCGGAAAAAAGCCTACGTTATTTCCGGGCTGGCCGTAGGCATAAGCATCATTGCGGTTCTGGTCATGGGCGGGCCTCCCCAGGGGGTAGATTTTCGAGGAGGGACCGAGATTCAGATCGCGTTTGCCCAACCGGTTCCGATCGAAAAGCTGCGGGCCAACCTGGATAAAACCGGGATTTCGGGAATCTCCGTGCAGAGGTTCGGTGAAAAAAACAAGGAAGAATATTTAATCGGTTTTCCCGCCGTCGGCCAGGACGCCTCCGCCAGGGTTCTCGACAGTTTGCGCAGCGAATTCGGCGAGAAGACTTTAGAATTAAAGCGGGAAGAGGCGGTTGGACCTCGAGTCGGAAAAGAACTGCGCCAGAAGGGATTGCTGGCCACGATTATTGCCTTGCTAGGCATTTTGATCTATGTGGCCTGGAGATTCGAGTTCCGCTACGGGGCGGGAGCGGTAATCGCCTTGCTCCATGATTTGATCATTGCTTACGGGTTCATGACCATCTTCCGATATGAGTTGTCCCTGACTTCATTAGCTTCGCTCCTGACCCTGGCGGGCTATTCGGTCAACGACACGATCGTCATCTTTGACCGGATGCGGGAGAACCTCCGGAAGCAGAGCCGTCTGCGCTTCGACGAAATCATCAATCTCAGCATCAACGAAACCCTCTCCCGATCCATCATCACCAACGGGGCCACGTACCTTACGATCCTTGCGATTTTCTTCTTCGGCGGGCCGGTGCTCAAGGATTTCTCCTTCGTGCTTTTGATCGGGGGTATTACCGGGACCTACTCCACCGTTTATATCGCTTCGCCGATTCTCCTGCTCTGGAAACAGAAGTTCGGGAAGAAAAAGAAATAGGTTTCCCACCGCGCCTTCTTTTCGCCTCGCGGGGGGGTGATAGCCCTAAACCCCCGCAGAGAGACAAGCCAATTCACTTATAAACGCATGAGGTTTAACCATTCCCGTGTCTCACCCCGCTGGGAAATCCTCCCGGCCGAGCCCGCCACCCGGGACCAGCTGGCGCGCGAGCTGGAGATTCCCCCGGTCCTGGCCCAACTCCTGATCAACCGGGGGATCCGGGATTCCGGGTCCGCTTACCGGTTTCTCCATCCTTCCCTCGCCGACCTGCGTTCCCCGCTGGCGCCCGACCCCCTGCCGGACGTGGAAAAAGCGGTGGAAAGGGTGACCCGGGCGATCGCCGGGAAGGAAAAGATAACCATCTTCGGCGATTACGACGCCGACGGGATTTCCGCCACGGCCATCCTTTACCTGTTCCTTTCCCGGCTGGGGGTTCCGGTGGACTGGGAACTGCCGGACCGGATCAGGGAGGGCTACGGCCTGAATCTCGAGGCGGTCCGGAGGATCAAAGCCCGGGGCGCCGAGCTGATCATCACCGTCGACTGCGGGTCGGCCAATTTCGAGGAGATTCTTTTGGCCCGGGAGCTGGGCCTGCCGGTCATCGTGATTGACCACCACGAGGTGAGGGAAAAACTTCCCGCCGCCCTCGCGCTGGTGAATCCCAAGCGCCGGGATTCGCGTTTTCCGTTCGGGGATCTCGCCGGGGTGGGGGTGACATTTTACTTTTTAATCGCGCTGCGCCAGAAGTTGAGGGAGACCGGGGTCCTCGCCCCCGATGGCCATAACCTCAAGGCGTACCTTGACCTCGTGGCCCTGGGGACCATCGCCGACATGATGCCCCTCAGGGAGGAAAACCGGATCCTGGTCGCCTTTGGCCTGAAGGAACTGGCCCGGGCGGAGCGGCCCGGGATCCGCGCCCTCCGGGAAGTGGCGAGGACCTCCGGGTCGAACTTCGTTTCGACCGAGGAAGTGGGCTTTTACCTGGCCCCGCGGATCAATGCCGGCGGGAGGATGGGGAACAGCCGGATCGGCCTGGAACTCATCCTGTCCGGGGAGCTCGAACAGGCCCGAAAGGCGGCCGGGGAACTGGACCGATCCAACCGGGACCGGCAAAGAGAAGAGGAGAAGATCCTGGCGGGAGCCAGAAAGCAGGTTGAGGAAAGGTTACTTTCTTCCGCGGGGGTGCCGGCCAGCCTGGTCTTGGCCGATCCCGGGTGGCATCCCGGGGTGGTGGGGATCGGGGCGGCCAAGCTGATGGACGAATTCAACCGACCGGTCTGCCTGATCTCGATCGCGGATGGGCTGGGGCGTGGATCCGGCCGCTCCCTTCCGGGGGTTTCCATCATCCGCATTCTGGGGGATCTTTCCTCCGATCTGGTGGCTTACGGCGGACATGAGCGGGCGGCGGGTTTCAAAATCCTGCCGGAGACGATTTCCCGCTTCGCGCAGGGATTTGAAACCGCGGTCAGCCGGATGCTCGAATCCAACCCCGGGGTTCTGGAGCCTTCCATCCCGGTGGACCAGGAACTGGATTATCCCGGGTTGATAGAGCTTTGTAACTCGGGATTGGAAAGGCTCGAACCCTTTGGGATGGACAACCCGGAACCGGTTTTCCTGGGCCGGGGGCTGAAGGCCGGAAAAGCCGAAATTTTCCGCTCCCGGCATGTGAGGATGGTTCTGGACTGGGAAAATCTCCCGGTCCGGGCCATGGGTTTTGGCCTGGCTGGCAAATATGAGCAAAAAAAGGGTGATATGTTAGATATCCTATTCTGCCTCCGCCCGGATCGGGGCTATTACCGATCAAGAAAAAGCGGTTCCTCCCCCAGCGTGGTACTGGTGGACATGAAATGGACAGGCAACCAGATTTGATTTTTTAGGTTTGGTTTGATATTCCTATGAAAAAGCCAAGATTGGCTTTTTGCTTTAGGAGGTGATTAAGATGGGGAAGGTGAGGGAAAAACTACGGGAGCGGCTTCCGGTGGATGTGGATACACTCCGGGAACGATGGAAGAACCGGAAGGACGGGTTTGAGGATAAGGGGCGGGAGATGGTTTTGGGGATTTCAGAGTGGTTGAACCTTCCCACCCGGGATGAGGTTTCTGAAATCAGGGAACGGGTGGACCGCCTGAGCAAGGAAGTTAAAACGATCTCCCGGCTGGTCAAGAAAGACAGAGAAGGAGAGGGCCAGTCTTAAACCTGATTATCGGGGATCCGTGATATGGCTATGCTAATTATGGGGGAGTGTATCGGTTGCGGAGTATGCCTGGAAGAATGCCCGGAAGGGGCGGTTTGCGAAGGGAACGAAGGCTTTTATATTGACGCGGAGATCTGCAATGAGTGTGAGGGCCTGGAAGTGGCGCAGTGTGTGGAGGTATGCCCGGTTGATTGTATTATAAAGGCGGACTAGATTAGGAAGCTGAAAGCAGGGGTTGATTTAGGGATCGAACTAAGGAGTTTTAGATATGGGGAAGATACGGTTAGCCATTTGCGGGGTGGGCAATTGCGCTAGTTCGTTGTTGCAGGGGATAGAGTATTATCGGCGGAGTGGACGGGACCGGGATTTGGGGTTGATGCATCCGGATTTGGGTGGATACAAGCCCTCGGACATTCAGGTGGTGGTGGCGTTTGACATTGATCGGCGGAAGGTGGGGAAGCCGTTGGAGCAGGCGATGTTTGCCTTGCCGAATTGCACGAAGACGATTATGAGGCGGATGCCCCGATCCGGGGTGCGGGTGATGATGGGGGAGGTGCTGGACGGGATTTCCGAGCATATGAGTAATTACCCGGAGGCGCGGGCGTTTCAGGTGTCGAAGGAGAAGCCGGTGGATGTGGTGTCGGAGTTGAAGCGGAGCCGGGCGGAGATTTTGATGTGTTATTTGCCGGTGGGTTCGGAGGAGGCGGTGCGGTTTTACGCGGGGGCGTGTTTGGAGGCGGGGGTGAGTTTGATTAACTGCATGCCGGTGTTTATCGTGTCGGAGGGGAAGTGGGCGCGGCGGTTTGAGGCGAAGGGGATTCCGATTATTGGGGATGATGTGAAGAGTCAGTTGGGGGCGACGATTTTGCATCGGGTGGTGACGGCGTTGTTCGTGGAGCGGGGGGTGCGGATGGACCGGACCTACCAGTTGAACGTGGGGGGGAACACGGATTTTTTGAACATGATGAACCAGGAGCGGTTGAAGTCGAAGAAGATTTCGAAGACGGAGGCGGTGAGGGCGCAGATTCCGGGGGGGATAGCTTCGGATTGCATTCATATCGGGCCTTCGGATTACGTGCCGTGGTTGAATGACAACAAGGTGTGTTTTTTGCGGATGGAGGGGCGGGGTTATGGAGGGGTGCCGCTGGAGCTGGAGGCGCGGTTGTCGGTGGAGGATTCGCCCAATGCCGGGGGGATCACGGTGGATGCGATCCGGTGCTGCCGGATCGCGCGGGACCGGGGGATCGGGGGGCCGCTGCTTTCGATTTCGGCCTACGCGATGAAGCATCCGCCCCGGCAGATCAATGACCAGGTGGCCCGCCGGATGGTGGAAGAATTCATCCAGGGCAAACGGGAGCGGTAAAACCGCCGTCCCCAGTCTTCAGAGAATGGTAGCCGCAACCTTCAGGTTGCGAATTAATATCAAGGCAGAAAGTTTATTGATTAAAAACGCAGGCTAAAGCCTGCGGCTACCTCAGGGCCGATATTTTCGGATTATTTTCCATCCCTCTGATTTGAAAAAATTTCTAGCTAAAAAAAATACTTTTGGGCTATTCTTATTTCCGGTTCTTCTGGGGCTGGCGGCCTGTTCCTCCCCGAACCCGTTGCAGCAGGGGATCCTGGTCGTCGGGATCGAGGGAAACCCCACCGACCTGGACCCCCGGACCGCGACCGACGCTTATTCCAATCGCATCGATTCCCTGGTTTACAACGGACTGATTCGCCTGGGTCCGAAGGCGGAAATTCTGCCCGACCTGGCCCAGGGGTACGAAATCAAGGATCCGCTGACCTATATTTTCCACCTGCGGAAAGGAGTCCGGTTTCACCAGGGGAAAGGGTTTAACGCCCGGGATGTCCAGTACACCTTACAATCAATATTGGATCCCAAGCTGGGATCGACCCGGGCCTCGACTTTCCGGGTTATCCAGGCCATCGAGGCTCCCGATGAAGATACCGTGATTTTCAAATTGAAAGAACCCTACGCGGCGCTGCTTAATGCCTTGACCACGGGTATTGTCCCGGTCCCCGATGGCCGGGGAGAAACCGGGCCTCCTCCCGGAACCGGGCCCTTCCGGTTGCGGGAGTTCCGGCGCGGCGAGAAGGTGGTGCTGGAGGCCAACCCGGATTATTTCGCCGGCCCTCCGGAGATTAAACAGGTGGTTTTTCGGGTGATCCCCAACGATACCACCCGGGTAATGGAGATCGAAAAGGGGGGGATCAACCTGCTTTACAACGCGGTCCCGCCGGATCTGCTGCCCCTGCTGGAGGCGGACCAGAAGCTGCAGATTGTCCGCGCGGAAGGGACCAGCTATTCCTACCTGGGATTGAATCTCCGGGACCCGGTGCTCTCCAATCTCCAGGTGAGAAAGGCGCTCGCCCTGGCGATTGATCGCCAGGCGATCATCCGCGACCTGCTCCGGGGCCTGGCCCGGCCGGCCAGCGGGGTGCTGGCTCCCAGCCACTGGGCTTACCATGGCCAGGTCGCTCAATACGCGTTCGACCCGGCCCGGGCGCGCCGCCTGCTCGATGAAGCCGGTTATCCCGATCCCGACGGGGACGGTCCGGAAAAGCGCTTCGTCCTAAGTTATAAAACCTCCCAGGACCGGCTCCGGATCCGGATCGCCGAGGTGATTGGAAAGTACCTGGAAGCGGTGGGGATCGGGGTGGAAATCCGGAGTTATGAATGGGGAACTTTTTTCGCGGACATCCGGAACGGCAATTTTCAGCTTTTCTCCCTGACCTGGGTCGGGGTGACCGAGCCGGATATTTATCATTATGTCTTTCACTCCCGGAGCCTTCCTCCCGACGGAGCCAACCGGGGAGGGTACGCCAATCCCGGGCTCGACCGGCTCCTGGAGCAGGGGCGGAGGGAAACCGATTCCGAAAAACGCCGGGAGGTTTACGCCCGGGTCCAGGAGATCGTGGCCGGGGATCTGCCCTATATCAGTCTCTGGCATAACGAAGAGGTGGCGGTTCTCTCCCGGGAGATCCGGGGCTTCCAGGTTTATCCCGGGGGGGACCTGATTTCCCTGCAACAGGTGCGGATCGGTTCTTCACCATGAGATGGTTCGTACTCCGGCGCCTGCTCCTGCTGGTTCCGGCGGCCCTGGGGGTTCTGACCCTGGTTTTTTTCCTGGTGCACCTGGTTCCCGGGGACCCGGTGGACCTGATGCTGGGCGAGTCGGCCAGCGTGGCCGACCGGGAAGATCTCCGTCACGCTCTCGGGCTCGATCAATCCCTGCCCCGGCAGTATGGGCGGTTCATGTCCGGTCTTTTTCACGGTGACCTGGGGGAATCTTTTTTTTACCGGGAACCGGTGTCCCGGGTCATAATCGAGCGTTACCCGGCCACT
>Ga0315289_10004192_pt1 | contig 21553 bp, 25 predicted proteins | sample YL17G11_40_MG_FD_203452 | JGI IMG/M metagenome (GOLD analysis project Ga0315289, IMG submission 203452) | Sediment microbial communities from Yellowstone Lake, YNP, Wyoming, USA - YL17G11_40 | ecosystem: Environmental > Aquatic > Freshwater > Lake > Sediment | place: USA: Wyoming | collected... | reverse complement strand
CGGGCATACCTGCACTTACCGGGCTAACGTTAAGCTCAAGGCTTGACAAGCTAGGCAGAAAACCATTCTTAGCGATGAGCGAGTGGAGCGCCATAGGAGCTATCCTGCCCCTGCTGCTGACCTCGCGGCCTGAATTCTCATACATCGCTGCTGTCTTCAGTGGCCTCGTCTACAGCCTCTGGGTGCCCGCCCTCAACGCGTACGTCGTGGATCATTTTGGGCGTGAGAAATTCGGACAAACACTTGGAACCATGAGCCTAGTAGCCGGCCTAGCGTCAGCGGCCTCGCCTGCGCTCGGAGGCTGGATGTGGGATAACATATCACCAAAGGCGCCGCTCATCCTAACACTCGTCCTTGCTGTAGCGATTGGTTTCATCATCTGGTTCAAGCTTGAGGAGAAGAAGGATGGGACGCGTACCCCTCGACCTGAGTTAGAATGACCCCGTCGGCACGGGCCTATCTGGACTGATGAGCCTCAGGGTTATATGTTACGTCAAGCGCAACATCTAGATGGAACACTCTTGAGGAGACAGGACGTAATCAGAGTCCTTGTTGTCGCCTGCGTGACCCTTGCGGCACTTGGGATTCTTGTTCCGGCGAAAGCACCTGCAGTAAGCCCAATGGGCGTGACCGTCACTACTTGGTATACGACTACCTTCGCAGGATTCGGTTCGTACAACTTCACTTTCACACTTACTTTCTCGAATGTAACAACGAGTATGACATCAACCTCGTATATTGCCTCAACCACGATCTGGTACCCAAGTTTCACGACCTTTCTTGTAACCACGACTGTCTCCACGAGCCAAACGACTACAGTGACAACCTACCGCACGACTAAGACTCTTGGGACAACAACTGTTCCGTCTACGTTTACACAATTGAGTACAGTCACGGGCGTTACTACTAATCGAACTATAACAACCACTGCAAGCGAAACCGTAACCTCAACATCCCACACTACCCAACTCCTCACGACAACAAGCACGTATACTGCAACAGGAGTCAACCCGCCTACTCCTCCACCTATACCTGGTTTCCCGCTGGAATCGATATTGGCGGGCCTCGCGCTAGGCCTGCTGGGTGTGCATCTGATCTACCGAAAACGCCGAGCAAACAGAAAACGTTCAGCATAGACGGCTTCCTTACTAGGTCATATGCCGAAACACAAGCCGCGCTCCTAATCAACACAATTCGTAACGGTCGTTCGGACGCTTCTATTGTGCGATCTGTTGATAGCACCTGACGGACGGGAACTGCTCGAACAAAGCGTTCAGCTGCCCTCTGAATAATGAAGTCGACTGGATCGTGAGGAGCAACAAGAATCTCCCCTTAGCTGGAACCTGGTTTGCCTCGTCGCTCAGTTTCAGCAAGTCGTTCTTGATTCGGACTGCCCAGTTCTCAGGAGTGACCGGGAAGTATTCTATCTCGATTGCGAAGGAGAGTCGCTGAGTGACGTGACTCCAAGTGGTCGGAATTGAGGCTGCCCAACCCGCTAAGGCGTAATGATCATTCTTTCCCCTCGCAGAGGGCAGGAGCGAGCCGTCCTCGCCACGCTCATACGTGTTCCTTGTAGGAAAGCTGAGAAAGACATTGCCAAGTCGCCCAGTCTTGAAGAGTCTGCTTTTGAGTAGGAGGAGTTTCAGGTGGCATCGGATGTCGTCAGTTGACCAAAAGGTCCTTGGGCTTTCTCTGAACTTCCTCATAGTCTTGATTATGGATTTCTCGATAAGCGCAAGTTCTTTTTCATCTGCTGCTGGCTTGGCGTTCAACGTTTGGCCACCCCCACATGCGCGTTGCCACAATCTTGGCTTCGACTAGTATGTACGACTTGCTTTTGCTCGGTTATTGTGGCCACAAGTGACCTAGTTCGCGGCCGTCGTTGTTCAGTTTCACATCTCCAATCTCGATCTTGTTGGGGGGCCTCTCGATTCTGGACCATACTCTGATTATCCTGGTGGAGTGAACTATGTCTTTCAGAATACCAATCTCTTGAAGAAAATCATTCGCATCCAAGAAGCCGACGATCGTATCCTTCAGATTCCCGAGCTGCGACCGTGGGACACGATCCAGATCTAGATCGTTTGGTGTTATACAATAGCGCAGCTTCACTCCGTTTACGTGAAAGGTTCTGAGGGAAGCTCCGGCGAGGTACTTCTGGTATCCTAGCGATCTCAGCTCTCTTCGGTCGACGCGGGTTCTCTCCTTGATCGTGTCAGGGGAGCCCACAAGTAATGTCGCGCGATTTCCTGCTTGGAGGATCGGGGATATCTCATTTCCTCCAATTCCCAACGTGATGTCTGGGTGAAGTTCATCGAGCATCTGCAGCTTGTACAGAACTGCTTCGTTTCCCGTGATCCATCCGTCCGTGTTTACGATCACCATCTTTCCAGGTTTAGTGTGAGACTCGACGAGTCTCATGATGCTGCGAATCACCTTGGCTTTGGCGTGGCCGGGACTCGTGAGACCGATGAAAAGACGCTCAGACGGCTCGACCTGAGAGAGGTTCACCACGCTCGCCGCGACATCTCCTGCTGCCATTGTAGTCGGCGGGCCGAGATCTGTCTGACCTATGTCTGCATCGACAACTGCGACCTGCCTGTTCTCTAGGATGAGAAAGTTGGAGAGGAAGGTGCACAGAGTCGTCTTTCCAGTGTCTGCCCCACCTATCACGATTACTGTACCTTCTCCGATTTCGGCAAGCGCTGAGCCGGCTTCACGCCACGAAAGCGGGATTGTGCTTCCGTCGAGCTCTTCGACACTGCCATCCCCGCCGAGACTGATTCTGAATGATGAGGAGGAGCGAATCTCAATGGGGGCTTGCTTTCCACGCGTCACGGTGTTCCTGCTGGAATCTAGTGGGGTCCCAAGTACGTTTGCTTCGCCTTCGATCAACTGGTAAGAGGCGGGGCCTACTACCACGAGCGTCTTCCCAGCCTCGGCGCGGATCGTCCTCGCGGTTCCAATCAATGAGAGCGGCGCCCTCGTGTGTACCGGATGGGAATCACATGCTTCATGGTTCGTTAAGCTTTCCATCGTTGAGAAACGAGTCTTCTGATATTGATTCTCTCCGCGACTGAAGTCGGGAGATTCATGCTTCCACAATGGTCCTCTGTTGGGTGGGCATTCCGTTGTTGCGGTTCCACCTGCATCCATCCCAGTGTAGAAGCATAGGCCAAGCCATTGGCCTGACAGCGTACTCGCCGCAGCGAGCCGCCATATTCACGATGCCTCCTCACTCGAACCTGCCCCGCCTATTTTCGGTTGGGAGCCTTATTCGAGGCTTCGGACATCTCAACCACATCTGGGCCTACTGTCCCTTCCGGGATTGTCTCATTCGGCCCAGCAGATCCGGTGTGTGCCAGACATTTAAGCTGCAAGGGCTCGCTTACTCCACGACTAAAGTCGGGAGCTTGCGCTCGCCCAGTTATGGTCAGCAAGGCAAACAGGAGCGTGGGCGCGTTATCACCACATGGTTCTATATATTGATCCATGGCGAGATACTGGGGGACGATAGCAAGTAACAGTAACGAGTGAGATCCGAATGGTTGAGGGACGAGAAATCCCGGCCGACTTGAAGTACACGAAGGAGCATGAATGGATTCGCTTAGAGGGTGACCGCTTCAGAGTCGGGATCACCGACTACGCGCAAAACTCTCTTCATGAAGTCGTGTACGCCGACCTCCCTAAGGTCGGAAGGACACTGGGCAAGGGGGAATCATTCGGAACAGTTGAATCGGTGAAAGCGGTCTCAGAAGTCTACTCTCCTATGTCAGGGGAAGTCTTAGAGACCAATCAGAGACTCGTTGACGCACCAGAACTCATCAACAAACAACCATACGGGGAGGGATGGCTCATCTTGATGAAGCCTTCAAAGCTGAAAGAAGAAACCGACTCGCTCATGTCCGCGAAAGATTATGGAGAATTCCTCGAGAAGCTTTCGCGAGAGAAGTAGGATCACGCTACATCTTGAGAATCTGAGTAGGTCCATGCTGAAGATAAAACATAAAAAGCGAAGCATCGTCGATCAGGGCTAGAGACCAAGATGGAAGCGGACGCAGCAGATCTATTCGCGAGCAGACGCGCGCAGACACGCTACCTGAAACGATTCGTTCTCCGAAGAATCGCAAAGGGGAGAGACAGCAAACCGAATGCAAACTACTGGGACTGGGAGGTAGCGTCAAGATTCATGGAATTCCCATCGCTCGAGAACGTTCACCATCTATGCCTCTTCTACGGTTATGCTAAGGTACGAAGCGCGCTCATCAAGGTCGAGAGCGCAATCTTCGAGGAGTTCTTCTACGGCAAGATTCTCCTGTATCCACTTTGGCTGAAACGATTCAGCAGGATCTTCGACGCTGCGAAACCCAGAGCCCAGGTCCGCGAACTGCTTTCAAGCCAAGAGTAAGCACGTCTGTAGAATCGCGACGAACAGGTCTCCTCAACAGCGGACAGTTGACAGCTCGGCTGGTCGCATGCAAAGAACCGACTGTACAGTCCTGAATTGTCTACTGTCAGGCGTAGGATTCATGGCAGAACCTCGCTGGGGATCAGACCAGTGTGAACTTTTCTGCTTGAGACACTCTAGCAGGAAATGCCACAGTTCAGCTTTTACATGCTCGAAAGCTGATAGACCTGCTGATGCCGCTCGGCAGGGAAGCTAATTGGCGCTCACGGATGACATCATTCCTTCCAGATGCGAACCACTCGACGACCTGCTGGGTGGTGGTTTCACGGTAGGAGAAGTTGTTGTCGTCTACGGTGAAGCGAGGACGGGCAAGACCACGCTTGCGCTTCAAACCGCCATAGAAGCCGCGCGCCGTGGCTTGAAGGTCATCTATGTCGATGCGGACCATTCATTCACGCATCAGCGATTCACTCAGTTGGTAGGTGAGGAGCCCGAGGCAGGCGAACGAATACTTCTCTTCTTCCCCGACACATTCTCGGCCCAGACCAACCTTGTCGAAAGCATAGAGAACTACCTAACCACGCGGACGCGACTTGTGATCATTGACACGATCACATCTCTGTACCGAGTGAGCCTCGGTTCAGCACAACAAACATTCGTCCTCAACCGAGAACTGAACAGACAACTTGCCTATCTGAGTGAAGTCGCAGCACGCCATAAGCTCGTCGTGCTATTGACGAGTCAAGTGCACGCTAGACTGGACTTTCCTTTCGGCCGGATCGAACCCGTCGCACGCCGAACGCTTGCACATTGGCCTCGCACAATCATACGATTGAAGAACGCGTCAGAACAATCAAGGAAAGAGATCATTGTGGAACGCCGAAAAGGAAAACAGACCGGCTCACTGAAGTGTTCAGCTTATCTCACAGCTCATGGATTCGAGGCCGTCTGAACTTTATTACATTGTCTTACTTCAGGCAAATACTGGTACAAGGAACGCACGGGAGCGAGAACCACACGTTCGACATGAACGATCTCTTGATCGCCATCTATTTTGCGATTCCGACATACGTGGCAAACTCGACTCCCGTCTTGCTTGGAGGAGGAGCGCCTATTGACCGAGGGCGAAAATTCATTGACGGACGTCGGATACTGGGAACCAACAAGACTGTGAGAGGATTCTCATACGGACTATTGCTGGGGAGCATAGCCGCTCTCGCAGAGGCCATTCTGTTCAGGAACTATCTGCTAGTGCCCGTGGGAATCGTAGCCAGCATCGGCGCGTTGCTGGGTGACCTCTTCGGAGCCTTCCTCAAGAGGAGGTTGGATATTCCGCCTGGAAATCCTCTCCCGGTAGTCGATCAGTTGGACTTCATCTTGGGAGCTCTTCTCTTGGCTTCCCCAGTACTGAGCGTGACGGCGGGTGCGGTCTCGATCCTGGTGATAGCTACTATTCCAATCCACCTGTTGTCCAATGCGGTGGCGTACGTGCTACGGTTGAAGAAGCGCCTCTGGTAACCCTCTGGATTTAGATCAGCCGCCCTTCTGAGCGAGCAGCTGTCCTGTGTAATAGATCGCGATAAGTGTTGTCGCGAAGCCGAGGATCAGTAGAATATACGCATTCCTGGGCCGGTAGGCGAATCTTGTACTTCTGAAGAGCATGTAGAAGCCCGAAAGACCGATCAGATACAGTATGGCCGAGAGAATGCTCTCGTTCAGTGTCTGACCTCCGAGCCCACCGGGATAGATGAACGTCCAACCTTGTTGGCTCGCTCTCGGAAGAAGAGAAACGGGTTTCTCGAGGAGATCGTAGATTCCTCCAGCCAGAAAGAACACAGCTAGACCAAGCACGATGATGAATAGGATTGTCCATGAACCTTTGAGTCCAGCCGCCCCAGGCGCTTGAGCTAAGCGAAGCCTATACGCGACGTTTCCAAGGCTCCGCCTGATTCTCCACGGCGCACGCCTCAGCCAGTTCCTGAGCCCTACGGACATCGCTTGTCGCACGCGGATAATGACAAGAAGTTAAAATATGTTGCCTCACTTCCCGACCCTTCGACGAGGCTATTTGGATGCCACAACGTGTCTTCTGCGACGCATGCGGCGCTATCCTTTACGACGGACCTGAGCTTGAATCACCCACCGAGATAATTCAGCGATACAATGGGACCTGCCCCAAGTGCCAGAAGAAACTCTCATTCGAGCCCGAATCAGTCAAGATAGTGCCCTACGACGGCAAGCCATAGCAATTCGGTAGACAGGCAACTTCAATGCCCGCGCCTGAGAAGAAAGTAAACAGAAGCTCTAGTAGCGGGAGACTGCTATTATGGCATTGAAGACTCAACTGCATGACTACCATGTAGAGCACGGCAGGATTGTCGACTTCGCAGGATTCGAGATGCCAATATGGTACAAAGGCATAGTCGCTGAGACCCTAGCAGTACGGAACCAGGTCGGCATCTTCGACGTCTCACACATGGGCAGAGCGATGGTGGAAGGCGCCAATGCCGAGACATTCCTCAACTTTGTAACCACAAATGATGTCAGTACGCTGAAGCCCGGACAAGCGCAGTATACGTTGCTATGCAACGAAAACGGAGGCATCAAAGATGATATCATCGTGCTTCGACTTGAGTCAGAGCGATTCGTCGTCGTCTTCAACGCGGGCAACCGGAAGAAGGACACGGACTGGTTGAAAACACAAGCGGTGCGAAGCCACGCAGATCTCACAGACAGATCGGATGAAACGGCACTACTCTCGCTTCAAGGTCCAAAGGCCCAAGCGACTCTCCAAGAGTTGTCGAAGGCAGACCTCTCAACGGTTCCGCGATTCGGATGCGTGCAAACACTAGTCAACGACATCAACTGCCTAGTCTCTCGAACCGGCTACACCGGAGAGGATGGATTCGAGATACTGGTGTGGGAATGCCCGATCTCCAATCCCGGAAAGGCTGAACGTGTTTGGAACTCGATACTTGCATGCGGCAAACAGTTCGGGATAGAACCATGCGGGTTGGGCTCGCGGGATACACTGCGACTAGAGGCGGGGATGTGCCTATACGGAAACGACATTGACGAAAACATCAGCCCGTACGAGGCACGGCTCGGATTCGCGGTCAAGCTCACGAAAGCCGATTTCATCGGTAAGAAAACCCTTGACAAACAGAAAGCTGAAGGAGCGAAACTCCTGCGAGTAGGTCTAAGAGCTACAGCTCAAGGCATACCCAGGCCCGGATGCGAGATCCTGAAGGACGCGAACATTATTGGAAAACTGACGAGCGGAACCTTCTCACCGACTCTGAACCGCGGTATCGGCATGGGGTATATTCCTCGGGAATACGCGACTGAAGGCCAAACTCTCGGAATCATGATCCGAGGAAGACGGCTAGATTCTGTGATCTCAAAGTTCCCATTCTATCCGACCGACAAGTACGGCTGGCAGAGAAAGTCTTAGTTTTGGCACTGGAGACGAACCGCGACGGTTGCCGTGAAGCGTCTCGGATTGATCGTCAACCCGATCGCAGGCATGGGAGGAAAGGTCGGCCTAAAGGGCACGGACGGACAGGAAATACTTGAGCGCGCAATAGAACTCGGAGCAACACCTGTAGCACCTCAGCGGACCGTCGAAGCTCTGCGGACTCTCCGCCGAAGCGCTACATCCTCGCTAGAGTTGATCACGTATTCTCAGAAGATGGGAGAGGAATCCGCGAAAGAGGCGGGTTTCAGTCCAGAAGTTGTCGGTGAAGCATCCGGTCAAAGAACGTCATCCGACGACACAAAGAGAGCTGCCAAGGTTCTACAGGCGCGTAACGTCGACTTGGTTCTGTTCGTAGGCGGCGACGGCACGGCCCGAGACATTTGCGACACGATAGATCAGAGAATCCCATGTCTTGGCATTCCCGCAGGAGTCAAAGTGTACTCTTCCGTGTTCTCAACTAGTCCTCGAAGAGGAGGCGACCTAGCCGCACGTTACCTTGAAGGCGAAGCTGGACTCACTGATGCTGAAGTATTAGATGTTGATGAATCAGATTTTAGAGCAGACCGAATATCGGTCCGTCTCTACGGATACCTTAGAGTTCCGTTTCACCCCGCGAATCTTCAGAATTCTAAAACCACCTCCCCTCTGGACGAAGATGAGATGTCGGCACAGGACGCGATAGCGAAGTTCGTGGAAGAAGAACTCAGGGACGACTGGACGTACATCATAGGCCCGGGATACACAACCGCAGCACTCGGCAGACGTCTTGGGTTCGAGAAGACGATGCTAGGAGTCGACGTGATTCGCGGGAGAACTATGATAGGCAAGGACCTCTCCGAACAAGGCATCATAGAACTGTTGAGCCAGGGCAGAACATCAATAATTGTAACTCCTATCGGTGGACAAGGATTTGTCTTTGGCAGAGGTAACCCCCAGATCAGCGCAGAAGTCATCAGACGAGTTGGCAGGGAGAACATCATAGTGGTCGCCACGAAACACAAAATCAAATCACTCAAGACCAGACGTCTACTGGTCGATACAGGCGATCCAGAGTTGGACAGAGAGCTAAGCGGATACGTGAAAACGATAGCAGGATACAGAGAATTCTCCGTTCTCCCAATGAGCGCATAGCACCTGGGATCTGGGAGCATCATGCATGATTGTCAAAAGTTGCGAGATATCGCACAACGATCGCAAAGGGACACTCTTAGATAGAACAACGTGACCTGAGCCGCTCAAACTGCCTGCAAGTGGCTTTTCAATGAAAAGCTTCGAGGTCAACCGAACCGAATCTCAAGGAGAGTTCTCGCTCTCTCACATATTCACAGGCCTTGAGGACTCCGAGGTGGTTGAATCACTATTCGGAGGTAAAGCCGCAGCAGCTGAGGTCTTGCGAAACCTGCGTGTGAAGCTAGACGATTCAGCCGAGTACATGTACGTCAACGAAGCGAATGGAAACATTGTCGTCAGAGGAGAATACTTGCGATCGGCCAGCAAGAAACTCCTTTACCTTGACATTGTTCATGAGCTCGTCCACGTCAAGCAGTACCGAGAAGGACGAGACCTCTTCGACTCGAAGTTCTCGTACGTGGATCGGCCGACCGAACTCGAAGCCTACAAAATCACACTCGATGAAGCACGGAAGATCGGCATGACCGAGGAAGAAATCGAAGACTACCTGTATGTAGAATGGATTACCAAGAAGGAACACAAGAAGCTGGCCAAGACTCTAGGCGTTAACGGTCAAAGGCGAAGGCAGCGGAAGACGACCTCCTAATGGCTTTTCTCGACTCCTAGCTGACTTGCGTATGCTTCGACCAGATTCCTTGTGAAGGATTCCAAGTCGAGCTGGAGGGCCTCCTTAGGGAGCCTCCAAATGCACTCCTGAATCTCATTCCCGTCCAACTCAACTTTCGATGAGTTTGTCCGGCAAAGGTAGTCCAGGAAGATGTAGTGTTCGTGCTTGACGTAGTCGGGGGGGTAGATTGCTTCCTGAACCAAAAGCAACCTAACAGGCTCGACCTCAAGTCCAACCTCTTCCCTGACCTCTCGCTTGACAGCCGTTTCTGATCGTTCTCCGAGTTCGATATGTCCGCCGGGCACGGTGTACTTGCTTCCCCATTTGTACGACCGCACGAGCAGGATCTCCCCTTTGTCGTTGACGACAAGTGCATCCACGGTGGCTTCAGGATAATTCTGAACCAAATCCGAATCCTTCTTGGATGAGACTGCACGTCCTTGGGAACCAGTGAGACCGCTACTCTTGTCTTTTCCGCATGATCAACCTACGGGGTATACAGCGTAAGTGTGGAGAATAGAATGCCAGAAAGCTTGGGCAAGTATGATCCGTCACTGGGAGACATTTACTTCATCGAAGGCATCGGTCTCTGCTCGAACATATACATACTCGCTGCAGGCGACAAGATCTCACTTGTTGATGCTGGATCCGGGATTGCACCAAACACAATCGCTCCTCAGCTCGAAGAGCTTGGCATCAAGATCGAGAATGTAGCTAGAGTTGTCATAACTCATGGGCACATAGATCACATAGGAGGACTTGCCGAGATACTCGAGCATTCCTCACCAGAGGTCTTCGTCCACGAGAACGACGCTGGTGACTTGAAACCTCTCGGGATCAAGTCAATTGACTACCTGAACGATGGCGACGCAATCCGACTGGGACGGCGGGATCTGAAAATACTTCACACTCCCGGCCACACCGAAGGAAGCGTGTGTCTCCACGACAGTGAACTCGTACTCACCGGTGATACTGTTTTTCCAGGAGGATACTTCGGACGAACAGACCTTCCCTCCGGAGATTGGAGGAAGCTCATCGATTCACTTGACACGCTCTCCCGTTTGGATGTTCGGGTTATGCTGCCAGGACACGGCGAGCCACTCCTCTCCGATGCATCTTCGCACCTCAGACTAGCGCGAAGAACCGCCGAAGTTGTTAGGTATTGACCAGCCTGAGCTGCTGACCGAATGCAAGATTAGCACCCGCAGATCATGAATTCAGTCGAAATCGAAGGATGACTGAGACTTGCAGATTGGAATACTTGCTGATTCCCACGATTGCCTGCCAAGAATCAAAGACGTAATCGATCGGTTGAACTCCGAGCCGATCGAGCTAGTGCTTCACGCCGGTGACTACTCCGCTCCATTCGTCACAGACTACTACAAAGCGTTGAAGCCTCGCATGATCGGCGTCTTCGGCAATAATGATGCTGAGAAAATCAAACTCAGAGATAGGTTTGCAGAGGCGGGGCACGAGATCAGGGGAAGATTCGCAGATGTCAGAGCTGACAACCTGAGGATTGCACTGACTCACGGAGACGAAGATGATTTGCTACGATCGTTGACTAGCTGCGGTGGATACGATGTAGTCGTATTCGGACACACTCACCAAGCAAGGATAGTCGAGGAAGAGCAAACACTCGTGATTAACCCGGGAGAGATCTGCGGCTACCTGACCGGGAAGAGTACATTTGCAGTTCTGAACACGCCAGAAAGAAAAGCACGCTTGTTTTCATTCTGATCGATTCAACGACTGACAAGGATGCGAAGAATCACTGAAGCCAGTCTCTGAACAGTCTCCGAATCTCCAAGAGATGTCTGAGAGGTTCAAGTTCTCAGAAGAGACGCTAAGAGAACTTCTTTCAGTCTATGGTTTCGAGCTTGAAGCTGTAGTTCAAGCCCTCAAGTCGCCGGGGAAGCGTTACTTCGTGAGAGCAAACACCCTCAAGACATCCGCGGAAGAAGTAAGAGCAAGGCTTGCCAGCAAAGGATTCGAGATATCACAGCACGAACTGATTCCTGAGGCGTTATGGCTTCCCATTCAAGGACCGTTCGAGGTGCCAGCGCGTCCGAAGAAAGTGATGGTTGACAAATTCACAGCGGAATCGGTTCTGCAGGGAGCCAACGTGTATGCTCCCGGGATCGCGAGATGCAGGCGACTTCGGATCGGTGACCGTGTGAACGTAATTGATGATGAAGGTGAAACCCTCGCATCTGGCATTGCCCGTATGAATGAGACTCAGGTCCTTACGTTCAGAAAAGGACTCGCAGTGGAAGCGACGGAGTCGAGATACAGGGTTCCGAGCTTTCGCGAGACGCGTGAATTCCAAGAAGGTCTCATTTATCCACAATCTCTCCCGGCCATGGTAACAAGCAGGATACTTGACCCCAAGCCTAGCGACGTGATCCTCGATATGACATGCTCGCCGGGCGGGAAACTCTCACACATCTCTCAACTGATGGAAAATTGCGGGCGTGTCATTGGTGTGGATCGTAATAGGCGCAAGATCGAGGAAACAATGGAAACTTGCACCCGCTTGGGTTGCTCAAATGTCACTCTCTTCGTGCACGATAGCAGATACCTCTCAAGTGATTTTTCGACACTCAAACCGGACAAGATTCTCGTTGATCCGCCTTGCAGTGCCCTCGGGATAATGCCAAAGGTCTACGAGTACACTCCCAAGAGCGAGATCGAAGCGCTCGCCAGATACCAAAAACAGTTCCTTGAGGAGGCATCCAAGATCGTAAAGCCTGGCGGGCGGATCGTCTACAGTGTTTGCACACTCACGTTACAGGAATGCGAGCAGAATGTACTCCATGCTGACGCATACTGTAACCTATCTGTTCAACCTCAGTCACCTATGCTGGGTGACAAAGCGATTCCGATCGAAGGTAGGCCTACGGAGCAATGTCAGAGATTTCACCCCCACAAGCACGACGCCGGCTTCTTCATAGCCTCTTTTGAGAGACGGACTCAACAGGCGTAAGGACCAAATAGCAAGACTTAACCGGGGCAACAACGAGATTCGCATTTCTTGACCCATATGGGCTTCTCAGATGAAGTCCTGACAAGAGGCAAATCAGGAAAGCTCGAGGTCAGAGCGCTTCACTCACGCGGATCTTTCGTGATGTGCAAGTATCTGAACGCTGAAACGCTGAAGTTGGCTGACAAGAAGACGAAGCTTACGCTCAAACGCGAAGATGGAACCGTCGAAGAGTACTTCATCATACCGCTTAAAGACCCACGGAGATCACTCCTCGTAAAGGCAGAGGGTGAGGAGAAGAATAGAATGGTCTGGAACGAGCAGACGCACCAGGAAGAAGAACTTTGAATATCAACACGAATGGCTCAGACTTCCAATTTCGGCCCATCCGGTGAACCGCATTGTATGAGGAAGCGGACATCCCGCACGAACAGATACTGGGGCCACTTGATCTTGACGCGACCTTGCTGAGCGGTCAGACCAGTGAACCACAATGGGATCTCGAAGGCGGATACTACTCCGATGCGGAGGATTTCGGAGGAAGAGCCGTCAGATATCGAGTCCGCCAGACCGGAACCAGAGAAGAGCCTCACCTCAAGATCGCGATAACCTCAGATGATGACGACGTGAGCCTCGCGAAAACTGTGGCAGATCACATAATCAATGTTCTGAGGCTTCGCGATGATCTGAATGCCTTCTATACGGCGTTCGATGAGACGAAAGGGGACATTATTTCCAAGACGTTTCCACAACTTGTTGGTCTCAGACTGATGCGCGGTAATAACCTGTTTGAGAGCCTGATTAGTTCGATCTCAACACAGCACAACTCGATAGTACTCTGGACGAAATCGGTAAGATTGATCAGAGACACTTACGGACGAGCTGCACGCTTGTCTGACGGTTCGACAATTCACCTCTTCCCCAAACCGGAGACGCTCGCATCTGTCAATGAACAGGAGCTGGAGAGAACTGGGCTGACGTATCGTGCGAAGTATGTCATCGAAGCCGCTCGCAGAGTGCGAGATGGAGAGCTCAACTTGGAGGAACTGCGGCTCCAGAACTATGAAACAGCAAAGACGAAGCTGATGGAACTATCTGGAATCGGTCCGAAGGTGGCTGACTGCTTTCTGCTATACGGTTTGGGAAGAACTGAGGCTGCTCCCGTGGACATTTGGATCCATAGGATAGTCCGCAAACTGTATTTTCACGGCGCTAATGTGAGCACCGAGAAAGTCGCAAGATTCCTACGAGAACGATACGGATCATGGGCTGGCTATGTTCAACTGTATCTGTTCCACTATGCACGTAAGACCCGACTTGTCTGACAGGACCTGTGACGGAGCTTCCTACTCTCGATTGCGGCCTACTTTTCTAACGGCCTTCTCTTCTCTGACGACTTTTCTTTTGAGGCGTGTTCCGCATACCCTGCACGCCTGACCTGCATCTTCCGTCTTGTACTTTCTGAAACAGGCCGGACAGTAGTAAACCCAATCGAACTTGCGCGTTATCCCAAACGTTGCGAGCGAAGCGTGCTCTATGCCTAATGTCTCGGACACGTTCTGTATTGCATAATCATCGCTAACGATGGCTGGCGATAGACCGTTCCTCTTCAGATCGAGGGCCAGGGCGAGAACCTCAATGTCCGCTTTTGAGAGCGTGCCGACGTCACCGACTCTAGACGATGTCTCCTGCACAACCCTCATGGAAGATGGGGTTGGTTTCCTCACCGTCAGATGACCTGAATCTCGCGATGTGCCAAATCTGGTATACGGCAAAGTGTCTGGAATCAGTTCATCCATCACGCTCGGGACCGAATAACTGGGCAGGTCGAGCCCTGAAGGATTGAGACCCATGACAAGCGCAGAGGTGTCTAGCACGAGCACCTTCATTTCCGTCTTATCCGTGGCCAAACGGCCGACGCTATCCAAGGCTTCTGTGTTGAGCCTATCCAGACAGCCGAAGCCCACGGTCGGATTAAGCTTTGGGATTGTATTGAGATCCAGCAGTGCCCGGGCATGGTGCACTGTCGTGTTTCCTTGAGTGCCTTAGCGACTGGGAGGATGGGCAATCCAAGATCAACTACACGTCCAACACTGACGCTCAGCTTCACCGATATTCTCCTAGGTGACGCACCTGGTTAGCCTAAGCTGGACAAGAAACTCTGCAATGAGCGGCAAGCTCATTAGACAGAAGAAACTTGCTTGGAAACGAACTCGCAGATTTGGTTTGTGCAAACATGACGCATCGCAATATTGGAGCGACTGTCCGTATCTCATTTACGCTCATTGCTTTGTTGGCCTTGATGACTTGCGTGCAGGTCTCGCAGCCGATCGCTCTCGTAACCACAGCGGACCAGGCTGTGGAGCTTGCCTACGATAGTGGAGTGTCTAATACCAGCTGGTACAAGACGGCGAAGGGTTTGGGAGGATATATGGCAGTGCGTTTCTCACCAACGTTCGATTCCTGCCAGATCGTCTCGGTGCGCTACTACATTGAGGACAAGCCTGCGACCTTCAACGTGTTGGTCCTAGATTCGGACCGCAAGATCGTGTACGAGGAACCTGTGATTCCGAAGGCCAAGGGATGGTTCGAGGTGGATTTGTCAGGCGCGCACATCACGATGAACGGAGAGTTCTATGTTGCGATGAAATGGACAGTGGCCGAGAGTCCCTATTTGGGTGCCGACCAGACAAAACCTCATGGCAGAAGTTACTTCGTCGACGACAGCACGTGGAAGACGTATAGAGAAATCAATCTTGAAATCAACAAGATCGACAAGGACGCCGACTTCATGATACGGGCGAAGATTGTGCAAATGATCCCGGTGACGTTTGATGTTCAACCCAAACAATTTAGCATAAGAGTTGATGATTCATCGTATCGCGGCAACGAATTGCCCAAGACATTCCGGTGGGAGCCTAACTCACAGCATACGCTTGCAGTTGAACAGATGATTGAGGGCGACCCAGGAGTCCGGTACGTATTCGTTGAATGGAGCGATGGTTCGAAAGATATCTCGCGCACAATCACAGCCTCACAGGCCGTAGATTACACCGCGAGATTCAAAACTCAATATCAGCTGCTTGTGGAGTCACAGTTTGGTGATCCCCAAGGCTCAGGATGGTATGACGAGGGAACAGTAGTCACAGTCTCCGTGGCCTCTCCTCAGCCTAGTAACGGCCCGATGGGCCCACTCGGAGCAAAGAGAGTATTCCAGCGATGGAGCGGAGATCTGACATCCGACTCACCAACCGCCACAGTCAGCATGGATGGACCCAAGACAGTAAGCGCGGAATGGGGTGAGGACAACTCGCAGCCTTACATGATTCTTGGGGGCATCGTAGCTGCAATCGTTGTCGTAGTTGTTGTGGTTTTCATGGTTATGAGACGCAAGGGACCCTCACAGCCTAAAGTTCCATCACGCGTTGAGTATGCCCAACCTGCTGCGACGCCACCACGACCAGCAACCCCAGCCCCAACTCAGGTGCGTCGACCTGCACCCGGCGAGGGGGTAAAGTACTGTGTTCACTGCGGAGCGACGATACCCTCGGTAGTGCTATTCTGCACCAAGTGTGGCAAGAAACAGGAGTAATACCGTTTAGCACTCGCGTCCTGTCGACTTGCGGCGCAGTTTCACTGAAGGTGAGCCGAGGATCCTTAGACGTATTCCTTGCACTTGGTGCAGTACCATCTTGAATGGGCCTGCACGTACGTGAGAGGCTTTCCGCACCGCGGACACAGATTCGAAGAAGGCTCGGTAGGGATGCTGGCTTGCGTCAAGTCCAGAGTTGGCACTGCCGGACGGCGACGTCTAAGCATGATCACTGCAGCAACCACCACTGCTGCGCCAACGCCGACTGCAGCAAGGAACCATTCTTGTTGCCAGATTGGGCGCTCCGAGATGTTGAATGTGGTCTTATCCTCTTTGACTGTGGTTCCGTATGATGAGACGGTCGTCTGTACCCAAGCGTTCCCAACCTTCTCCGCCTTCAGTTTGAGGATGAGCTTGACTTCAGACTGTGATGCTATCTCGGCGATTGTTGACTGATCCAAGACCGTTAGGCCGTCGCTTGTCGTGATGTCCACCGATAGCTGTGAAGCATCGACGGGGCTTCTATTCCTAAGAGTGTATGTGACGGTGAAGGTGTCGCCAGCGTAGATTTGACCCGCTCCGAATGACAGGTTCTTGTTAGTGATGTCGATCTCGGGAGCGGATACCTCAAGCGCCCAAGCCTGCTCGAGTACTCGTTCAGTCCCGACGTAGGTTCGTAGCATCCCGCTGTATTTTCCGGGGCGGTCAGCTCGAACCTTAATCATCCATTGAGCAGTCTCAAGTGGAGCGATATCTCTGGGAGGATCGGAGGTGACTATTGTCAGTCCCGGCGCAGGAGTCAAGTCCTCAAGGATGACTTTGACTGCAACGGCCTTCGCGTTTCCCGTGTTCGATATCACTACCACGCTTGTTGATTCCTCACCCGTGTAGATCGGGCCACCGGGCGGTATGCCGGTTACACTCACGTATGTCAGGACCGGCTTCAATGCTTCAACTGTGAGAGTTCCACTGACGCTCCGTGCAACTCCTTTAGCTGACCCAGTGACCGTGAACGCGTACGCTTTGGGCGGTGTCGATTCAGAGGTGCTAATCGCGAGGATGTCTCCAGTTTCAATCTTCCAAGTCGTCCCAGCTCCCAAGCCTGAGACATCTGTGATCTGGATCTGGATGCCCTTGTAGTACGGGTCGCTGTATGTGACGCTTAGCGTGTATCTGGCTATCTCACCCTGCTTGACGACGATGTTAGGGGGAGAGATCTGTATCGAAAAATCGAAGGCTGGTCTCGCTTGGACAACTTGGAAGGATGTATACCCCTGATACACGTCGTACGTCAGACCCAGCGTAACCTTCACGTTGTAAGAGCCTGGAACCACAGTGACGTCATATAGCGTGACAGTGTAGACGCCTCCCGTGACCATACTGACTGGTCCGAACGTGTATGTCACAGGTCCATAGACATCTATTACGACACTACCAGAGAGTCCTGGACCGCCTGTATCGAATGACACCTGAACCGGATCGCCTACATTGTACACGGCCCGATCCGTCCAAACGTTGATTGTAAACTGCGCATCTCCGGAGGGGACTGCCGTCAGAATGAGGAAGATCAATAGAGATGTGAATGCGAGAGAGGCTCTGCGCGTGCCCTTCAACTCGTTTGTCTTGCTTGCTTTGACTAGGTAGAGCATGGCTGACATCAACGTCCTTCAAAGCCTAGGATGTTTATTTCCGTTTTCCCTGCGACAGAGAAACGTGCAAGCACGTTCCATACTCGAGAAGCTCAAAGACATCACCGCGAAAATCGAACGGCGTCTTCACCTCAAAGAATAGCATCCTGAGAGCTGCCGTCCCTTCGATCCGATAGGTAATGGTTCCAAGGTCCAGATACTGCTTCAGAGCGGCGACGACAGCACTCGGCAATCGCGAGTATGGAATCTGTAGCCTTCCCGTGATCTCAACACTCCCACCGGCTGGTAGGGTGAAAGGAACCGAAACGTTCCCAGTCCCAAGCGGGTAGTCTGACAACTCAATTGAGAAAGGCAAGTCGACGATCTCTCCTGAAAGGAGCGAAGGATTACGCAGCTCGAACGTAAGAAGAACGGTTATGTCCTCTTGTCCGAAACTGACCGCTGGGCGCTCCTTCAGTAGCACAGTCATGCCTTGCATTGAGAACTGAACGTACAACGATCCCGCGACTATCGCTAGAACAAGAACCACAACCACGACGGCGGCTACAACTGCTCGCCGTCTTTGAATGCCCACCATGCTAGTGACCCGTCTAGCAGGCTCAACTATTGTTGTTGCTCGCGTCCGCAGGCAGGGCAGGTCTTTGCCATCTGGTGCATGAGTGCTCCACAGTAAGCACAATGCTTGGGAACAAAACCCTGCGCGGATGCGAGGCTTGCGGCCATCGAAGTCGGAGGTCGGGTCTTCCTTCTCGTTCGTCTGAGGACGAAGACTACAGCTACAACGATTACTATGGCCCCGATCGCGGCGGCAGCGTATGTTAGTAGAGTTTGGCTGGGCCTCTCAAACGATAGGTCAAGCTTGACTTGGACTGTCTTAGAGACAAGCAGGTCGGAATTATCGAGGACTATGTAGTAGGTTCCGCTTTCCGTGATCGCAACACGTACCGTGTGACTCTGGATATTGTCGGCTCTGAGGATCGTCGAGTCTGGGCTACCATTTTGCTGATAGCTTTTGTATCCAGATGAATCCATGATGTATAGGTTAATTGACCCTTCAGAAACGTCGATGGTGCCCTCAATTACGACATTACTCATATCTTGAATGTCTATGTCTCTGGAGATTGTGTAGTAGCTCAGATTTTGAACAACCACAGTCGAGGCGACTAACTTCTGGGTTTCCGCGGCTGCTTGGACAGGACAAAGCTGAGCTGCCAGCAGAAGAAACACAAACAGCACACAAATCTTGGAGATCGAGCATCGGCTTACCAAGTTGCATCCTCTCAACAGTGGTGAGATGCTGGATTGATTAGCTTTGCCCACCATGCTCAGTGGGCATGCGATGCATCACTGGAAGAACTTATCTTGGATCGGTGAATCATTGTGCTTTGCGAGGCACTGAGCTTTGACCGTCCGTGGGCAGTTCTGCGGATTCTGTGGGTCCGAGCTTCCTGCCGGATCAAGCACTTGTCCGAGCTGCGGTGCACAACAACCTGAACTCCCACATGAGCTTGACATTTCGCCGGTCATTGAGACCCCTGTTTCTGGATCTGCAGGCGGTTTCCAGAGGTTTTGTGGATTCTGCGGTGCCGGAATCCCAGCAGCCGCTTCCCATTGTACCGAATGCGGCCAAGCCCAGCCGGAACTGCCCTCCATGGCTGTCGAGCCCACGTTGGGCAAGCCTAGCGAAGCGACCATACCGCGTCCTGAGACTCCTGCTCACATCCCAGAATCCCCGGAGACCATTGCCAATACGTTCCCACCAGCGCCGCGGGAAGTAGGCAGGCTCGAACCGCATACTGCGCCGCCGAGACCTGTGCAAACTCCTAGGACTGTCATGCCCCAGAGACGGGAGATTCCAAAGCCAACCCCTGTCGCGCCTTCGGTTTCTGCTTCAAGAGCTTCGTTTCCACGAGTTGCACCTCAACGTCCGGCTGGCGCAACCGATCAAATGATCATCGTGCGAAATCTTTCAGTCAAACGGGGGGAAAAGACTCTCATTCAAGGAATTGATTTTGCGGTTGACCGAGGCACGATAGTTGGCATTCTCGGCCCAAGCGGAGCTGGAAAGACCACTCTAATCAGAGTGCTAACGACTGAGTTTCCTTCCCCTCCGGGCCAAGTGATAGTAGGCGGTTTTGACCTTGCCACTCAATCGAGATCTGCAAAGCAGATCTTTGGATATGTCCCACAAGAGACCCAGCTCTATGAGGATCTAACCTTCCTTCAGAATGTCTTGTATTTCGGAGGACAATACGGACTTGATCAAGCCTATCTTCTCGAACGAGCGCAGAGAATGTCGGCGATCGTTGAGCTCGGAGACAAATTGAACGACAAAGTCGATCATCTCTCGGGGGGGCAGAAGAAGAGAGTAAGTGTGTGTACCGCGCTCGCACACGATCCCGAACTGGTGATTCTTGATGAACCTACGTCAGGTCTAGATCCTGCAACTCGCCGAGGGCTGTGGAAATTCCTCAAATCCGTGAATCAAAGTTACAGCGTCACAATGCTAATAACAACACACTTTCTCGACGAAGCGGAATTCTGCGACAAACTCTTGGTCATAAACAAAGGTCGAACGGTCGCATATGATTCACCCCGGAGACTAAAGCAAACAATGCCAGGTGACGGAAAAGCCATCGAACTTGAGATGTTTACCCTAGATGAGTACGTCTCAGCAAAGCTCTCAAAGTTCGAGAGCATAGCAAAGAAAGAGAACGTTGCCGAGATGGTTGATAGATCCGGCTACAGGGTCAAGATCTTCTGTAAAGATATACCACAAGCGACAGCGAAGATTCCGAACTTGCTTGCGGAGGTTGGCCTAGGATTCAAAGCAATGAATATCGTTGACACGAGTTTGGAGGACGCTTTCATATACCTAACAGGGGAGCACTTCCGGGAGGAAGAATAGATTGGGTGGGAAGGAAATATCTCGGGTCTTCAAGAACGAGTTCAAAGTCCTGAGTAGCGACCGCAAAACTCTTGCGATCTTTCTGCTGGGCCCGATCCTCGTAATAGCGATTTTTGGAGTCGCCACAATGCAGACAGGGGGATTCTTCAAGATCAACGTAGCAGTTGTTGATGAAGATCAAAGCACCTTCTCAAATTTGATAGTGTCGAGATTTGAACAATCCCAATACATGATAATCAAGTACCATACTGACCGGGCAACTGCCGAAGAGCTGTTCCGACAGGGAAAGATCGATACCATAATTATCGTTGAACACGGATTCGATAGCAAAGTGCGAACTTTCTATCTCTACGCATCGGAATCTCAGAAGGCCACACTGACGCTTGTGATCGACAACTCGTACTTCTATGCTCCCGTCGTGATTCCTCTGGCTCTGCAGCCGGTAATGATGGATTTCTACCTGAAGGATGTTCCAAAGATTCTGAACCTGCCCGCCGACCTTAGCCCAGAGATTATCCAGCAAGTGGCGGCTAGGATGCAGGTAGTCTACTTCAACGTCCAACTGGCATATGGCGAAAATATTCCGTTCTTCACAACGATCTTCCCGTTGCTGACCCCGATGTTTCTGTTTATTTTCGGGTTATTCATGTGCGGCCCAACCATCGTAGGCGAAAGAATTCGAGGAACGCTGCCCAGGCTACTGAAGACTCCGATACGGAGAAGCGAGATCATCATAG
>Ga0315289_10004191_pt1 | contig 21555 bp, 31 predicted proteins | sample YL17G11_40_MG_FD_203452 | JGI IMG/M metagenome (GOLD analysis project Ga0315289, IMG submission 203452) | Sediment microbial communities from Yellowstone Lake, YNP, Wyoming, USA - YL17G11_40 | ecosystem: Environmental > Aquatic > Freshwater > Lake > Sediment | place: USA: Wyoming | collected... | reverse complement strand
GACAAATTTGGATTGAGGTAGCTTGTCAAACTTCCGGAATGGACAAATTGAAAGCGACAGGCGCATCTATGAATAATTTTACTTCACGTATCATTGATGTGTCAATGAATAATAAAAAGTTGAGAATGACTACTAAACGGGTAAATGAAGTATTGGTAGAAAGTGGGGCTTGGTATACTCGAGTTTCCATGGCTCAGGTCGCATATGCAGCCACCCAGCAAAGACAGATATATTGGGCAAATAAATTAAGCATGAAAAATCATCAATTGGGTTTAGCACTTAGACGAACAGGCTTTTTTATTGGGGAGGATAATAAACTATATGATGATAATAGACAAGAAGTAACCAACCTAACTAATGCTCAGTCTCGGCTCATTGCCAGCACTAAAAAGTTCAGGATGGAACTTCTATCTGTGATGTTCTTCGGCATGGCAGTAGGAAGAATGTTCGCTGCAATGACCAAAGGTGCAACAGAAGCCTCTGGTGCTAATGATGTCTGGGGCGTAATCACTATGCTTGTCGGTTTGCCAGCTGCAATGGTCATGACTGATGCATTGTTAGGATTAATGGGCGTTTATGATTCGATGCCGGGGTTTGTCCAAACTGCTATAAGCTGGACAGCATATCTTGGTCAAGCATTAGGCAACGGGCTTATGGCTGTCGGTATGTTCGGATTAGGATTTGAAGGCTTGACGCAATTATTTCCTAAGTGGGGTCGAGCCGTTGAGGTAGCTGGCGGATTGATGCCTTGGCTTAGTGCGAAACTTGCCCCAGTAGGTTTAGCTTTCAAAGCGGCAGCAGTTTGGGTATGGGGATACGCTGTAGCACTATGGAATGCTGCTGCAGCTGGCTGGGCAGCAATAGCCCCTTTCGCACCAATCATAGCAATAGTAATTCTTGCAGCAGCAGGCATAGCATTAATGATCAAGAATTGGGATGGTATGATAAAGGGATTCCAAATTTGGGGTAGATCATTACTTACTCCTATCAAATATTTTAATATGCTTCTTGATGCAATAAGAGAAATGGGCGGATTGCTGGAGGCAATAAAAGTATTCTTCTCGCCAATAGCAGAACTATTTGGTGCTAAAAAATATGTGCCAAAGGGACCAAAAATTACTGCAATGCAAGCTGGGGGGATAGTTACAAGACCTACTGCGGCATTACTTGGAGAGCGAGGCCCGGAAGCAGTCATACCACTAAGAGGAGGAGGATTGGGCGGGACAGTCTTCTCGCCGACTATCAATATCAATAATCCTGTGGTTCGGTCAGAGGCAGACATCAGAAATATTGGCAGGCAAATCAGTGATATCCTATATATTGAATTAAGGAGGCTTGGTATCAGGTGACTACTATCTACTTAACTAATTCGGGCAATACGCTTCAAACCGATACATATTACATCGAGATAGAATCTGCTAAATTAGAATTTTCAAACCAAGCTAATATCAAGACTGTGCTCGAAAAGGCGAAAGCTCCTAAAAAACAAAATACTGCAGCAGAGACACTTTTCATTGACCTGCAACAACGAGCAAAAGTGGTCACTGTGACAGGCCACATAGACAAGAAAAGTCGTAAGGCTTCGCTTGGTGGCGCCACCAGTCCCATGCAGGATGTTAGTGTTATAAGAAAAATACTTACTTATATGTGGGAGCTTGGCGGAACACAGAAACTCTATATCGGTTATGGTGATGGCTATTATAACAGAGCGAATAGTGGCACAGAAAATGAATATTTTACAGGCCTGATAGAAAAGATTGATTTTACCGAGGAACCTGGCGAGCATATAGACAGAGCAAGCGATTCAGATAGTTATCCTTCTGCAGTCAAAGAGAAAGCGAATTCTTATGTGGTCGTGTTTAGTTTTAGGATAGGAGTGTCGAGGGCTGGTTAAATGGCAATCGGCGATGCCACTGGCAAACAATGGAGCCTGTATATTGTCAGGAAAACTGATGACCCGCCTACTTCGCAATCTAAGTTTACTGATTATAGTGGCTATGTAATAGATTGGAAGGTTGAAGGCGGAATAAACAGGCTCGCTTATTTCTCTGGCACATTCGCCAGCATAGAAACCGATGCAGAGAAAGCTGATGTTTCGCAAGGTAATCTTATTTACATTCTTGCAGGCCAGAAATTGATCGGTAAGTTTGTGATTAATAAACCGATTTACAATACTGATTTCACGGTCACGGTCACAGGATATCAGAGTTCAGGAACCGAATTAATGTCCCGCAAATTAGAACGTGAAAGTTATGAGCGTATCACATTCAATCAAGAGAAGGGCTGTGATATCCTAAAATTAGCCAGTTCGGACTGTCATGGGATCACTGTAGATACAAATGAGTCCCAAATAATTGATCTTGATAACACCAATTATGGTGGCGATGATAGATGGGCGATGTCGTTTGATTATCCTAATAGGATTGAGGCACTTAATAAATTTTCAGCTATTACACAACAAGAATGGTGGGTCGAGCATGGAACAAATGATGCCACACCATATTCTGAGGGTGATGTATTGAATGTTGCTTCAAGAGAAGGCTCGGCCATATCAACCAAGACTTTCTATTTTACGGGTGTTAACCTTAATGCTGCCGTGTCCAGTGGTGGCGAGGATACTGAGATCAATGCTAATCATGTCATAATTCAGGGGCAAGATTATAATTCTAATCAAGTAATTGCTGAAACATCTGATGCATCCGCCAATTATACTCCTGTTACTGCTGGCAAAACTGTTGATGGCTGGCTTAGCGCAAATATCACTGCAACTGCAACAACTATACCGCTTACTGATGATTCTATGGGCGGGCTATGGGCTCACGGAATAACTGCTGGCAATTGTGCCTATTTCAGAATAGATAGCGAATTCTTTTATGCCACTGGAATCACGAATAGCCCGACGACTTTGACAGGTGCTATAAGAGATAGCGTGCATGGCGAAGCCGTTTGTCATAGGAAAGGCTCGGATGTTGCTTGGATTAATTATACCTGTGTCGGAAATCGATGTCCTGTCAGGATTTATGTAGATACACCTGCCTGCATAAGTAATGATCCAGGTAATCGTGGAATAATAGGCTCAGAATGTTTCAGCATAGACAAAGTGCATGGCGCAAATTATATCTGTGCTTTCAGAGGAGAGGACCGTGCCTATGCACATGGCGATAAGATTTTTGTTAAACAAGGTGGCCATAATGGTTGTTATTTTTGTCCATCAAATCCGGATACTATGATGGAATATGTGAGTGCTCCGACATATTCTAATGGCTGTTTTTGCGGTTCCACATCACATGCTTGTGCGTATGCCTATTGCCAACATGCAACTTGCTTATTTCGGGTTTATGTATGCTGTGTTTGTGGCAGTTTTGTTGCCAATGAATTCACTACAGGATGTGTAGCTGGACAATTATGCCGAGGTTTCTGTGCAAGTTCTATTTCCGAATGTGGTTTATATACCAAAACTATCCAAGAAAACAATCCAGCTAATTTGCATAATCTTGACCTGACAGCGCAATATATAGTATTGGCTAAACGGCTTCCGATAAAGAAGGTTACTATCAATGTTGCAGAGCCTATTGAATTATGGCAGGAGCTTGATATGGGTGATAGTGTTACTCTTTCTGATGGTTCCGAGGTAGGATTTTCTGATGGTGAAATAGTAAGGGTGACAGGTTATTTATTTGAATTTGATGGCGCTACCGAGTCTCTGCAAATATATTGTAACGATAAAGATACGCAGGTTTATGCTTCTACAGATTCTACTTATGCAGCAGAAAAGCGCATGACAGAGGGGCCAAAACAGCAAGCGTCTGTAAGAGAATTAACTAAATTTGAACAGGCTTATTATTGTCCGTATGGTCAAGCAACATCTCTCGGCTTAAAAAGAATGGCTGATGTGCAATCTCCTATAGATGATTTTGATGCTGCAAATAAAAAATATGTAGATGCTTGCATAGGTAGTGGTGGACTATGGATTCAATGCACTGCTAATTCCATTAAGCCCTGCACAGGATATTGCTATGTGCTGCCTGTTAATACTGTATCACATTTCGGAACCTGCTGTTTTCCATGGTGGGAAGGCTTCTTTGGTGAATGCCGATTTTATGCGCATGTTTGCAGCACAGCAGTAGGTATTGCGCCATCTGTCCCTGTTGCAATGCTTGAAGCCGGAGGGACATGCTCTCAAATAGGCGTCTGGATAGCTCCAAGAGCTTTATCTGGTGATTCTTTTGTAATGTTCAAGGATTCTACAGGAGTGCTGAATAGCAAATTAATGTGCGTTTGTGATCCTACAGTGGCACAGGATGCAGCGACTAAACATTATGTAGATTTATGTGTGGCTTCTGCAGGAGGTTGCTGGACTGCAGGGACATCAGGCTGGATATGCCCATGCAGTAATTGTAGTATTTGCGGGGCTAATATTTGTTTTTCAGAGATACGAGCTGGAAGTTATGTTTATTCAACTGGATCTATAACTGCTAATACAAATTTAGGGGTTGGTGGCAACGCCACAATAGATGGTCGCATGACTGCTTGTCGTGTTTGCGGATTATGTGTTGTATGTTCTCCTATAATTACTGCGTGCAGTGCATTATTTGTGTTAGGGTCATCAGGTATAGAGACTTGTGGTGGTGTTGTTCCTTGCGTGACTAATGATGCATGTCTTGGTGCTACGAATAGATATTGGAAACGATTGTATGTCTGTGAAATAGTAGGAGGTTCTGATTGGTCTGTTAGTGGATCAATATTATATCCTATTCCTGGAAGCGCACAGATTAATTTCGGAGTTTCTTGTGATGTCGGCTCGTATGGTGCAATATTCAGCGGAGCAGTTTGCAGTCAAACTTGTTTCCATACTAATTGCTGGATGTGTGCTTGTAAATTATGCGTATGGGGGTGTATGCGATTGCCAGTCGGAAGCAATTGCTATTAATATGTCTTCAAGATGGCTGTGTCACGGATATGCTCAAGGGATAACTGAGCAAGGAGTTTCTCATGGCTGGCAAACTTATAGATGGACAGGTTATTCTTTCCTGCCTACTTTTTGTTACCAAAATTGGTGCAATGAATCTTTTTGCGTAAACACACCTGCAATGGTTGGTGCTGGATCCATGTATGATCATACCAATTTCTGGCCATCGAATGAATCTGTATTCCATTGGGATTTTTATTGCTGGTGTAATTGTTTTTGTGGCACAATCTGTCATAGATTTTATGATCCTTTTGGCTCTTTGGTCACTTCATATAGTTATTCTTACAATGAATGCCCAGCACCTGGCTACTATAGTCAATCATGGTTCTGGGTAGGCTGGGGAGTGAATAATGCTTCATTCAATGAAATCTGGGTTAATGGCTTGTATTGTTCAGTTGTGACTGGAGGGACAACAGGTTTAGGTGGTTTTACAGATTATGCTTGTGTTACTAATTTGGACTTGACAAGATTATGCAGATGTTCAGCAAGGGACGGCGCAGTATGGGTGGAAGGAGATCAATTAGTGATGAATTCTTGGGGCTGGAAATTACCAATCCGCAATGATGGTGGCAATTATGGTTCAGTAGGAGCTTCATGTGCTGGGGCTATTTGGTATCCGCACACAGGAAATTATCTTGAATATATTGATCAAAATGGATTTAAGAGAAGGACTCATGTTGGCGATAAATGGGGTGTTGACGGCTATTCATTAACAGGCGGATCTTGTAATGTTGGTGCAGGCAAAGAAGGGATTGCATGGATACGAGACTTTTGGGCATTCATGTATTTTGTAAATTGCAGCGGAGATATAATCAGGTTAGGGGCTGGCTATGTCTACGGGAACGGTCCATAATGGCGCTTTCACTCAAATGGCAATATAAAGGAGAAGAGGTTGATGCTATTTGTAGAGTTTATGGGATTAATGTGATGAAAGGCAATTGGCTTTCAGTGCTCGGCGCTGCAGGAGTCAGCTCCAATAATCAGAGCAGGGGATTCTTTTATACTGCTCATTTCAGAGTCACCAAAGCTGATGATGAATCAATAACTTTATTCTTTGGCGAAATGAATATACCTTATGATATTAATGGAGTAGAGAATGTGATCCGATTGGCATACCTAAAATTAAAGTCCGATTATCCTGAGTTCAAGGATGCGGTAGATATATAAGAAGAGAAGAGAAAATAGGAGGCTTGAAGAGAAAATGAAATATACTTTAGTGATAAACGGAGGGATTGGCAAACATATTTGCGCAACAACAATGTTAAGATTTATTAAAGAACAGGAACCTGATGCGAGACTGACAGTGATATCTGGCTATCCAGAAGTCTTTTTATTCAATCCACGAATCTATCGTAACCTGCATCATATGACTTCTTATGTGTTTGATGATTATATCTGTGGCACAGATTTCAGGGCTGGAGATCCTTATATGCTCAAAGAATATTTTATGGATGAGAAACATATGAGTGCTGTCTATCCGTTGGCTTATCGGTTCAATAATATGAATACGGATATCTATCCTGAATTATTTCTGAACGAGGAAGAAACTCTCAAAGCACAACAGTTCATTTCTCAGGCAAGAGGACCAATAATTACCGTTCAGGTTACTGGCGGAAACCAGATGATGAATCCGTGCAAGGACCCGAGAATCCTTACACCACGGGACATGAAACAAGATGCAGCACAGAAGATTGTTGATTTATGTAATGCTCGGGGGTTTAGTGTATTCCAAGTTGCGCTGCCACAGGAATATAAATTGCGGAACGTGCTCTGTTTCAATAATCTCCCATTCAGGGCTTATATGGCTATGATACCGCAAATTGCAGGACATATAGGGATTGATTCTGCAATGATGCATGCTGTTGCAGCGTTCAGGAAGCCCGGCCTAATCTTCTGGAATAATACAAGACTAAATAATCTCGGCTATCCACATATGGCTAATGTGTTCAAAATGTCCTGTAAAAGCCCTATGTGCAGCAGGCCACATGTAGGCATGCCCGATACTGCGCCAGAAGGTGGCTGGCAATGTCCAGAAGGCTTGGCTTGCACTAAATGGTCAACCGAAGAGATCACTGAAAAGGTTAATGAATTCTTGGACAATGTTCAGGAGGAGGTCAAAAATGTTCAGTCTAAGTCTATTAGAAAAATTCCCTTGGGCAAAAGCTGTGGCGGATGTGATCCGAGAGAAACAGGAGCTCAAGCTACAGAATGAAGAATTAAAGCGAACATTAATAAATTTGAAAAATAGAGAACTACCTAAAGAAGCAGAATATTGGAATAATAAGCATCCAAAGGTATTCATTACTTATAAAGGAAGAACAGCACCGAACACTAAAAGGATGATCGATGTCCCATTACAATGCTTCCTGCAGCCTAACGATCCTGTTATTGTGCGGGATATACTTGAGAATAAGCTTGCTGTGGATAATCCATTACATTGCAATGATGCCATATTGCGCATTTATAAGCATACAAGAACAAAACCATTGAACCCGTATCGTTATGCCTATGATAATGATATTATGGGGATCCCTGAATTTTGGATGCTGCCATTCGAGTTAAGAGAGGCATTGAAAGGTGATTGTTTTCCTGAAGGAACTAAAATGCTAAGAGAAAATGGAGATATTGTAGAAGTTCAAGAAATTATCCAAGGAGACAGAATTATAGGAGGTAAAGGCAAAATTGTAGAAGTAACGAACACATGGGACAGGGGCATGAAAGATATGCTTGCTATAAGCCTTAATAATGGAGATATATTAAAACTTTCCACAACCCATAAATTGCTTATTGCAGAAAGCAAAGATAAATTTGCCAAGAATGAGTTTGTGGAGAAACAGGCAGAGGAATTGGAAATCGGAGATTCAATACCATTTCCAAATGAAATTAATTTAAATCCAATTATGGAAAATTGGGATATTGATTTTAGTTATCTTGCTGGATTGTATATCGCAGATGGTTGGATACATGGTAATGTAACATACATTGCTGGAAGAGATGGCAAGAAAAAAGAAGCACAGAAAATGTGGGTTATGGATTTCTGTCAGAAAAGAAATATTGAATTTGCATGGCATCATAGATATATTAGAATTAAATCAAAAGAAATAACTGATTTATTAAAAACACATTTTGGGTTAGGAACATTTGGTAAAAAGGTCCCGCATAACATGGCAGCATCAAGCATAAAACCGTTTTTAGATGGCTGGAAGGCTGATGCACGTGAAAGGGATGCTGAATTAACATATTCAACAGCAAATCCGAATCTTGCTATTAGCTTAAGGATTTTATGGCGAAGACTCGGATATCAAGTAGCTATAAAATGTGTAGAACATCATGGCGGATTTAGTAAAAATCCAATATTTAGGATTTGTGTGCATAGGGAGAAAACAAAAAGGATTATTATAAAAGATATAAAACCTATCCCTCAAGAATATTGTTATGATGTATCCACTACTGATGGCATGGTATATCTACCTGAACATGATATTGAAGTCAGGCAGTGTGACGATTGGGGCAACGAGCTCGCCTCATACTATATCGCTGCTGGCGTGCCTAACTGGAGAATTAGATGTGTGATAGGCAATTGTTGGGCGGGTGGCGGACATCATACTGTTTATGTCTTGGCTGATGATTTCAAGACATGGTATCATACGAACTCGACGACACCGATAACAATGTTAGTTAATGTTACTAAATTGGAGTCGCTACCAACAAGCAACCAGCCGAATGACGGGATCGGGATAAAAGAGGTATGGTTCAGCTACAATGACCAGTTTGCTTGGCATAAGTTTGAGACAGAGATAACCGATAATAGATTCAAAATAGGAGGACTACAAAATGCCGTTAAGCGTTGAAGACCAGAAAAAGCTTATCGAAGCTCAAATAACAATCAGTGAAAGTTTAAAAGGAATCAACCAGACACTCGAAAAGATTAATGACCAAAATATCCTGCATAATTCACAAACAAGCGCAGACCATAAAAGTTTTATGGACATATTGACAACAATGACAGCAAAATATTGGTGGATCATTGTCTTATTGGTTGTGGCATTGATAGTTCTGGCTGGCGCAGAAAAAGCATTCAAATTTTGGAGCTAAAGAAAAAACATGAGCCAGATGTCATATCTTAATTTTGGTAGCCTTATCATTACGGTTACGGCGCTTGTGGTTTCTTTAATTCTTACCCATCTTTATCTGTATGCTTATTTAAGAATGAAACACTCGCCAGTGATTTTATCGGTTACTTTTCTATGTTCCAGCATAGCATTAAAATTATTCTTTATGATGATAATGTATGCTTGGATCATTTTCAAAGATTCATCCAGTAATATAGGAGATAGTGCAGCAGGAGCGGTGCAGATTATTCCTAACGCAATAATTCTTGCTGCATTGATATATTTTCTCTACCATAGCGTGAAAACGCCGAATAAAGAATTGATAGAGAAGTTTGATAAAAACATCGGGAGGCGATGAAACATGATAGAGACATTAAAGAATATTGGGATAATAATTGGACTGCCTGTGCTGAGATCGGTAGCAGGCTGGGCAGTGAGCGCATTAGAAGACTTGAAAGTGAACACGTTTGAATGGAAACAATTAGTGCAGACAGTAATAAGAGTCGGAATGATCGGTGGCGTAGCATATATAGGCTTTGATGCAGCAGGTTATGATATCCCTGCCATCTCTGTAGCCGCTGGCGCATTCTTAGCCGATATCTTTTTTGGCGCATTAAAAGATGCCAAGAAGACTACAACTACTAAGGTTAAACCTTAGAAGCAAACTGATGGATCGCCTTGGCAATCCTGCAAACACAGGTCAAGACCAGGCTTTCTATTGGTTTTATAAACTATAAAGGAGGCAATTAAACAAATGAAAAAGACAAATGGTAAAGGGCCTGCAAATGAAGAATCAAAAGGTTATGCAGAAGTCGGTTCCTACATGTATAGAAACAATGGCACAGGAAAGGTGTCTGTGAAGATGCATACAAGCGTCAACAAGCCATTAGCATTGGATGAGGCTGACGAAGTGCTCAGGATAAAAAAGATCCGAGTAGAAACACGAGTTGTTGAGGATAAAGGGCTTGCTGATGGTGTAGCATACCAGAAGGATGTTGAGTCTATCCAGACAACTGATACCGAAACGCAAGGGACAACAGGTAGTAGCACAGCAGCAAATGAAGAGCCTACAACTCCAAGCGGACCGAGTGGATTGCAGGTTCTGAAAAACATGGTAGACAATATTGCAGCAGATTTGAGAGACCATAAAACCTTAGCCACAATATTATTCGTGGTGCTTGGCGCAGTTGCGGTCGCAGCATTGATACTTGCGATCGTGTAGGATGGTAGCACAATGAGAAAGGCAACAATAATAGCAATTGTTGCTCTCCTGCTTTTAACCGCTTTAGTAATCGGTTTTGCGATTAATGCGAAGATTAAGAGCAAAGAAGCAACACAGAAAGCATTTGCGGAGCTTAAGGAAGCCAAGACTATTGAGCCTGTAATAAATAACTACTATACAGAAACAGTAGTCCAGAAAGAAGTCAATGACAGTGAAATACTAAACATAGTCAATTTAGCAACAAAAGAATATATGGTAAATCTTAAGGCAGAATATAATTGCCAGAGATTGGATGCAATTGATACTGGTGATATGTTCCTCAGTTGCAACAAGATAAAGTAAGTTTAGCAAGAAATAGGGCACGGAGAGGCGTGGGTAGATTCCTGCGGTTTGGAGCCGTTTAATTCGGATTCTGACCTGCCTCTACCGCATTTGCTATATATTAAATATACATTAGTTTATTTAAATTTATCTATTCTAACATATAGTTTATAGAAATAGGCTGCGCTGTAGTGTCCAATTACCTGTTTCTGGGAACCGTTTCAATTGGAAAGCGGATTTATAATGCTCTGCAGCAATGCGCACAATTTCAAGATTACAATCGCCATAAGGATATGATAATTTGGAAACAATACAGCCGATATTATTCTCGATTATCTTCTTGGAAATTTCTAATTCTTCTGTGATTATTTCAGAAGATAGCATACAAAGATTTTGATGGCTTTTCGTATGCGAGCCTATCTCAAACCCTGCCTGATGCAGTTCTTGGAGTTGGCGCCAAGTCAAGAATTCAGAATATTTCTCATGCTCAGGTATCTGGAACCTGTCAATCCAGTTGGTCACTACAAAGATAACAGGCCTGAACTTTTCTATTTCGATTAAATCCTTAAGTAACGGATAAGCATATTTATAGACACCGATTCGAGCATCGTCAAAATGGATCTCGATATTCTTTTTTGGGGTGAGCGACATTAATTTTATGTATGCCTCGAACTTATCAGGGCTTATCCGCCAATCTATTTTCTTTCCTAATCCGATATCATGGAAGCAAGGTATCATTTTAAAGCGCACCGTAATACATTCCTTGGGAAACCGTAACATTCGCCACAGACAGGCTGGAACATTGCCCTCACTCCGAATGCAGGTCGGCCGCATTCAAGACATAATCCCTTGGTAAGTTCTAAGCCTTGTGTAGCCATTTCTAAGAATTCAGGTTTTAACTTACGGACTAATTCTGACCAAGTATGAATAATGACCATGCTACCATCTGAATGTTCCATTATTGATTGGATTTTCCTTGCAGTCTTTTCCCATTTCTGGCCCATCTCCATAAACTTCATTCCATGCTCCATACAAAAAGGCACAGTTTCACTATAACCATTCGGAGTTGGTATCCCTAAATATATACCTTGTCTCTCATTGCAATCCCCGACTATACATTTCTGATGCAATAATTGCTTTAATGTATCATCCATCTTGTGCCGCCTCCACTTCAGGGATATAATAATAGCCTGTCGTTTTATTCCGTCTATAGAATCGTGTTTTTCTATGAATAGGTATTGCACTGAATAATTCAATCGGTGTATCAAGATTAGGCAGCTTAGCAACTATTGTAGTTTGATACCTGCCATGACCACAGCAGCAACCGAGCGTTTCAATGTTAGTAGTCTGATAAAGATTGATATGCTTAGCAATACATTTATCTACTTTGATTATCCTGCCATTCTTTAGTTCTATTCTGGTCGAACTTCTTGAATTGCACATTGTCAATTTTTGGATATCTTCAATAATCCATCATTGTTCTGTCGGACTGCAAGCATTGTCAGATGGCCCACATAAACGTCAGGATCTACGAATGAAGTAAAACCTGCCATGTTAGCCTTGCGATGAAATAAGATATCTTCACCGTCAACCCGATATTTACCGTCTATTCCGCTCATATCAATCTGCAGGTTGAACCAAGGCCGTAAACCCGATTCTTTCATTTTTTCAAAGACATTCATCTTTATTAAGGTAAATGCCAGTCCGCTGCAATCAACTGCAGAGAACTCGCTTAAGTTTATTCGTTTTCCGTTCTTCCATGCGCACGGCTCGTAAGGATGATATCTTGCAAAGAACTTGCCAGAAACGATATCGCATTTTCTTGCAGCAAGTTGGTTATATGCTTCTGGTCTGAAGGACATATCTGAATCGATAAAAAGTAATTCATCACAACCCAATTCAATAGCTTTCTCTACAATCTTTTCTCTTGATACTGGTGTGAGCGCTCCTGACATAGTGATTAATTTATAGCCTACGGGCTTAATTAAATTTTCAAAAGAATACCAGAACTGTGCTGGGATCCATTCTGAACCTAATGGGACTCCAATTGCTAATGTCATTTAGATGCCTCCAAATTCATCATCTCCTTGCATTTCAAAACCAACATTTTTTACTTTTTTCCTACATGGAACGCCTTGCCTAACATCTTACACACCTCGTTGGAAAGGGATATTTTTCCTCTTTCAATAATAGGCTTTCTTCCTTTTCTGATTCTGCTACTTCGATAATCTCGATTTGACCATTATTCCAGCATACTATAAGATCAGGCCTGCTGCCATCAGCCAAGCGCAATTCCACGAATACTTCACAGCCTACTTCCCTATATTCGCACCAGAGCGCATATTTCTTGTTACGGTGTGCAGCAGATTCAGCATTGCCACCAAATGATGCCCTAAAACAATTACCGTGTGCTGTGCACCAAGTGTCCCTTCTTGCTACATCTTTAACACGGTTAATGGCAGAAATGAGCGTCTGGTCTCGTTCTGCCTTATCCTTGGCTATCCTTCTTTCTATGGCTTCTTGACGTTTAGCCTTACGGTGTTCTACAAGCCGTTTGAACTTCTCATCATCCATTGTTCAACTCCTTCATTATCGGGGTTAGCTGGATAAGTTCTTTTTCTTTAGTCTGCAGATTGATCTCCATCTCTTGGAGTTGGCTCCGTAATGTGTCACGCTTATTGAGCTTTTCTGCCTTATTCAGCATTTCCTTGAACTTAGCAAGCTCAGAATCCATAGCAATAGCTTCTATTTCTTTTAATTGGTTCTTGCCTTGCCCTAATGCTATTCTAAGATCATTAATTTCCTGTGTCTTACGCTGATACATTTGCATATATTCTTCTTTGCTCAATTCCTCATGTGCTGTGCTATCAATGAAGCAAGTCTTGTCCTTCAATATCGCCTTCCGTTCCACTTCCACTCTTACCATTTTCTATTGCCTCCTTGTCTGGTTCTATATCTGCATTATCTACCTTATCTGCATTATCTGCATTATCTACCTTATCTGCATTATCTACATTATCTATAGTAGCATCCTTCAATTTAGGGTTAAGTATTTGGATCTCGCCACGCTGTTCGAGTTCGTGCAAGTGCATATTCACATATTGCACCATCTGGACACGATTGATAGTTTGCTTAACAGTTAAACTGCCTGTTATCTTGTTAGTAACTTGGTCAGCAAGCCTGATAGTTTCTCTTATCTCTTTCAGGATTTTCAGGTTAAAGTCTTTTGCCAGGTTCGTTCCTTGCGTGAGATTCCATAATTGTCCATTCAGTTTCCTTAATTGGCCAATGGTGTCAAATACTACATCCTTTGCGATCTCTGCAAGATTCTGGTCTCTGGTCATTATATACTGAGTCTTACCTTTTATGCTCTCAAGATATCTTTTCACAGTCATGTGTGACATTTTATGGCCTTGTTCAGCCATCTTTGCTGCGATCGCCTTGTAACCCAAGCCATCATTAGATAATACAAAAATCATTTTTTGCGCCATTGGCGGTAATGAACTGGTTCTTGACATTTTTATTCGTTCCTTTCTTTATTGAATTTCCGTTTTTCTCCATTTCTATCAAATACAAATATTTTTAGTCCGAAATATGTTCCAATTTCTCCTTCCAGCAATTTCCTATCTGGAGGATATTCTGAACAATTTACAAACATATCATCAATTAATAATAATGGTTCTTCAAAATTACTTATACAGAATTTAGTTGCCCCTCCAGATTTTGATACCTTAGATAGTTCTTTAAACAATTCCGCTTTAGCTATTTCCTGCCAGCCAATTTTTAACTGTCTATATTCTTCATATTCCATTTCATCTAATATGTATTGCATTTTTAGTCGCCTCCTTGCATATATGACTGTTCTTTCAATGGTAAATTATAGGTTTCTTTGATTACTTTGTATGCGCCACATCTGCACATATTATCCATTAACTGGTGACAGAACGGACATTTAGTTTTCATTGTGGTTTATGTTTAATTGTTTCTGGATACTCATAATTATCTTTCACCCAAACAGCTACGCCCAATCCATAGGCTTGATCAATAAGATTCTTTGCCCATCTTAGCGGTGGCCGTGCAGCACCTTGGTTGGAGTCAGCCCCAATAATGATCCATTCCACAGGCACATCAACCAGTTTAAAATTAGGCTCTTCGAGTAATGGCTCGAATGAGATAAAATATTTATTATGTAATGTGGACGGGAAGTTCAATTCCTTAACCTTATTAAATCTCTCATTAGTGTCCACTGTAGTCCCGAGCCAGCAATTCATCGGGAACACAAAATCATAGTATCTCTTCGGATTCTTGGTCAAGAATAGATAATTATGCTGGATATATTTCTTAGTGACATCAATGACTTTCTGGATATATTGTGCTTCAATCCAATCACCGAACATATCACCAGAACTGCCGACAAAGATGGTTGACGGTTTTTTAATCTTGCCAGGATCTTCAAGCCGATCATCATGTATTTGTGGGATCATATTGAACCTGCCTATTTTCTCAAGCCGATGCAAATAGCAATATGAACAATTATGTTTACATCCGCTAATTGGATTCCATGTATGCGTGCACCAATCTATCTTTCCCGGGCCTTGTTTATTCATCATGGTATCCCTCATTCTTTAGTTTAGCTTCTTCTGAGGTATATAATTGGAACCATGCTGTCCTGTTCACAACCATATACCTGCCTTTGCGCACCATTTTATTATGCTCATCATATTCGTCCCAATCCATTAGATGGATCATCTGTTCGGTCAAATGATAGAAGGCTAAAGTGCCTTCGACTCTATGATGATTCTTCAAATCTACCTTCATCCGATTACCGAGATAGTTCATAATTTTATCAGTAAAGATACCCCTTTTATAATCAACCAATGCCTTTCACCCCTCATAACAACGTTCTTTATTTCCGATCAATGACGGATAAAACAAATCCCGTGCATCATCATAATGCTCCCAAATATAAGCAGGATCGCACATCACAGATATTTCTGCTCTCTTTAATTTGAAGAAGAATGCAGTATCCTCGCCAGTCTTCAAATGGAAATTAATATCATTGGCTGCCATCACTCGCCAATCGCCTTCAAAATAAGGAGGCTGGATTTTCTTGAACACTTCCAGTTCTATCAAACATGCTGCAAGGCCTGTCAGGTCTATTTTGAATACTGTTCTCGGGAGCTTGCATATCGGCGCAAACATCACATCTTCATAGATATTTGAGATGAGGGGCATCCGTTTCAGGTAGACAGGATAGCATAGGACAGGATAATCCTGATTCATCGAAAGCTGCAGCATATGTTTTATTGAGCCTTTTGTCGGGAATGTATCACAATCGAGGAATAGCATATGCGTATATCCTATTGGATGTTTCAAGATAGCTTCTGTAACTTCCTGTCTTGCAGTAAACCTTGGCTTATTATAGACGAAATGATGCTGCCATTCAAAATCAATCTCTGTCTTAAGTGATTCAAGCTCTTTATAGATTTGCTGCATATGGTCTGTCCATGCTGGGCTTACATGCTCTATGAGTGCCACTGTCGCTATGGCTAACCTTATTGGTGGCGACTTCATTTCCAGCCTCTTCCCGTTCTTGTAGCAGTGTTCATTCTTCATCGGATAGTTATTTGTGCAGTTGCTTGACCGAAACATGGGACATCAAAATCTTCAATATCCTCGCTCACTTCCATCAGTTTGGTAAGTATCTCTTCTTTGATGCGCTGATTGCAGAGCGTTTCAAGATAATTAACAAGCTTTTTGTTTAGATCCATCTCCTGACTGTCCACTTTTATCGAATTCTTTTCCACAGTATTCTTGCCATACGTGCCTGTATAAAGTTTCTGCGTTACTATATTGGGTTGTTGTAGATTCATGAATGCTATGACCTTCTCTTTGATTTCTGCTATGCGCTTCTGCAGGACTTCTTGCCTCGATTTTAATTCGGCTATTTCTCTTGTTATGCTCATAGAATCCATCTTGGCGTATCGGTCTTTATCATCTTTCGGTTCCCAGCCAGTAAGCGTCTTTTCTGGTTTAGGTATGATAACATAACCCAGCGGATCAATCAAATGTCTATACAAGTTTATTACGTTTTTTTCTGTTATCTCCATATGCTATACCCCATTCGGTCAAAATAAATCGGACTATATAACTCTGTCCATAACATTACTGTCAGTTTCTCGTAGATGGTTTGTTCCATCAGTTTTGCACCTCCTGATATGTGGGCAGTCGGGGTGATCCTCAAGAAACTTTTTGGTTATTCCGTCATTGGCGTTCCCCATCCCATATTCTCCCCAAACCGCTCTTATCTCATTAAGTTCATTAGTAGACCAGTATTTAGCGTATGCCTGTGCCAGCATAATCGGTTTCAAATGTTCAATCCCGTCATGCACTATCCATTTATCCAATCTGAATTTTTCCGATTTAGATTTGAGATTGTTAGGCAATAGACTGATTAGCATAGCATCGAATTCATCTCTACCCTGTTCTGGCCAATGGATATGTATCTTATGCTTCCAGAAATACTGTTGCGTATTGAGCAGTTCAATGATGCCTTTTATATGCTGAGTATTAATGTCTTCGAGTTCTGTTGCTTTTATTACATGTGCCCTAAAATCCACAAGATGCTTCTGTGATAATTCTACAGTCCTATTCAATTCAAACTGCGTCATTGGCTCTTGTAGTTTCAAGAATGAGAAATTTCTGAAAAAATTAGACTTGATTATCACTTGCGTAATAATAAATGAGCCTATTACTGAATCCCTGTTAGCATAGTCTATTCCGATCAAATACTTCTCTTCATTCATGGTAAATTACACCTCTTCTAATTTATTGTTGCATAGATGCCATAATGTCCTTGGCAATCATCCGCAACACGAATGACATACGACTTATTAAGATTATTCTTGCTTACGCTTTTTAAAAGCATCTTAGTCAATCCAGCCACCTTGCTATCCGACCATTCAGCTTTATGCTCTTTCATGATAGCGATAGCGAGGTTCGGGTTTTGTTCAATGATCATTATCTCTTCTGATTCAAAATATATCTTGAGTTTGTCCTTCTTCAATACTAAATCGCAAAATTCACAGCCCATCGTCTTCTTCAACCCCGTTCCGATTATAATTATCGAAACAATGCTCACATACTGTTTCTTTTTTTATTCCGAGTCCGATCTTAAATCTCTCCTCTACCTCATCAAACTCTTTATGACAGCGCATACAATGTTTATTCTTGTTACTCAATACTCTGGCCATGTTAGGTTGGTCTTATTTTTGCACATTTTATAAATGTTTCTGCTTATTTTTCATTCCTCTAAATTTTTTATCAGTTATAACATCTTCATATCTGCATAATACACAGCAAGCGCTAATGCACTCCAAATATCCGCAGACACTCCATATAGTTTACCCTGACTCTTCTTAGTGCCTGGCTTGCCGAAACGGTCAATAAGTGCCTGACGGATGTTTGCATCCTTCGCTTTCATACTATTACAGAAATGCAGTTTTACTTCTTTACGGAATACTTTAATTATTAAGTCATTGGATTTATTTATGTCAATAACTAATTGCTCAAATCTACCAATCCATTCTACTGTTAGAAACACTTCTTGTCCCACAGGCATCCCATAGCATGCAATCATTTCTATCACTACTTTATTGTAATAGACTATTGAAATCAATTCCAAAATCTGCTCATTACTCAGTTTGCCTTTCTGTTCTAATTTCTGTGCTATAGTATCCCATATAACATATGCACTCTCTTCACTGCCAGGGTCTATCGCTAAGATTCTTACCATTTTAGCACCACTATCGCTTCTTTCTTTGGTGTCCCGTCAGTATGGCATAACAGGTTTGCTTGCTTGAAATCTCTGAATCCTGCAGGGATAACAATCTCTTTACGGTATGTTATCTTTGCCCAGCAATCAATCGGCTCAATGAGATGCAGCACGTCTTCAATCCGCCAAATCCTGTAATGCTCTTGCCATTCCTTATCCTCTATCGGTAACGTGAATATGAATCTTCCTGCGGGCTTAAGATATGCCTTTAGTTTGCTTATTATTTCGAGCGGTTCCTTAAAATGCTCTAAACTATGGATCAAAGTAATACAGTCAAAATAAGGGTATGTTGTCAAGATTAAAGGAATTTTCGCAAGATCATCAATTAAATATGGCCGTTTATCGAGTTTGTGCGAATATTCTAAAGCTATCTTGGATTGGTCTATGCCATACGGCTCAACATATCTCCTATTAACCAGATGCCTTAAGAACTCGCCTTTACCACAATTATGAACAGCCATCTTATTTACGATATAACTATGACAATCTTCTATTTCAAGATTATATACTAAATCATCTAATTTGGTAGATATTATTTCTTTTATCGGAACCAGTATTTTTCCATTATATTCAAACGAATGCAATGATCTATTTTTTGGATAGTTTATTCCGATTGACAGGTCTAACTTTTCAGGAGACATTAAGTCTAACCTATAAACTGGTTTTTTATTGAGCGGATGTTCCGAATATATCCTGGCAGGAATATTATTTAGTAAACTTATCCAATATAATTGATTAATTAAATCTCGGCTTATTGTTTTTAACATGGCAACTGTGCTATCTCTTATGCTTAGATGCCCATCTCCCCTATAAAATCCCTTAAGAAGCCATAATAATTTTAACGGGGGTGCATCAAGTAATTGAGAGGATATCTTCTTATTCATTGCCCCCGAACCACATAAATCATAAATCCATAAAGCTAATTTTTTATTGCATATATAAACTTCTGTGGTGCTCTTTTTTGGGTTTCTTAATATTTTTGGTTTTTCGGCAAATAAATCATATGCAATTCTTTCAATATCTTTTATATTTTGTTCATCTTTAGAAATATGGAAACAGAATCTTATCCCAACAGGTTTTCCATGACCTTTAAGGATGCTACCCTCTGCTAACCACAGTCCTAAAAAGAGCATGAGATCATCAGTTATTTCAATCGATAATGGGAATTTTTTAGATGATTTTCTCATAGGATAATGCGAAATAGTTAGTATGTTTGATGTTGATACAGATTTAGGCACAGGCGTAATCAGAAAATCTCCTTTTTTTAGATTCCGTGCTTGATGAAATTGAGCCCTTTTTTCAGTTAGAACGCATTTTTTGCATTTCGAGAATGTCTTTTCTGATTCTTTTCTGCAAGTCCTAATTTCATTATTTCGATATTGTTTTATGTGTTTTTGGCACAATAAATCAGCGTATAATATTGAATAAAATGGATGTTCAGGTGTTGCAATTATGTATTCAGACGAGTTCATTGTTTTTAATTTAATAACTTGTCCTTTATATTGCCTAATTTGAATATTTTTAACCCTGTGTCTTTGACCATCATGGGAGATAATTTGCTCACCTGGAACAATGTTTTTAATTTTCTTCTCTGTGAAATCAGCCATTGTAATTTTCATATCACTGGTAAAACAACAGAAGTCCAATACCCTGTCACCATGATTAATGAAACGTATTATATGGTCAAAGAGTAACGGGTCGGTGCGCTGGTCAATTTTATTGTCTATCTCATGCTTGTAAACCTTATCCCAATATTCTGGCTGATTATGTTTCTCTGCTTCTTCCATTTGAGCCGCCTCCCAATTATCACCTAATTAATTTTAGTGTATGATTCTTCAAATATAGATTTATCGCATGGATACAACTCCCCATGGATACCTTCCAAAAGATAATCTCCATTTTTTCCTGCAAGAGATACTCCTTCTTTAGTGGCTACCTTAAAATCAGTGTCCATCTGGATAGCTTTTATTATTACAGGTTTCTTTCTGCAATTAAACCAATCATGTTTTGTCCCATACAATTTCCAAGCATCTGCAAATTTAGTAATCAATTTATCTTCCATTTTGTCATCATCTCCTGAATCCAACCATGATACCTGCCAAGAACTCGTTTAATAAAAGCAAAGTTTGTATATTTTTGTTCTCGCAATTATCGATATAAAATTTTATCTTCTTGTCCACTTCTCTCAGCATTTCTTCTTTGATAGGTTTGGCATAATCCCTACTCACATGGCTCACGAGCAGGCAAAGATTATTTTCTATGTCTTTCTTAATCCGTTCTATTTCTTGTTGTTGTTCCATTTTTCATCCACCACTCTCTAATAAAACCCCTTGGCAAAAGCTTTTAGGTGGAACTCTTGCCAAGAGGAAAAAAGAAGCATTAAGCTGTCTCATAATCCCAATGTCCTTCTTTGATAATATGCCTGCAGACCATGCCTGAATCAAACCAAACAAGGATATGATCTTTCCTTAAATCCTCGCAAAAGCACATATCTTCTGACCTTAGCAGACTATTGTAATCGCCTCTTTCGCACCTGAACTTATATTTACTGAATATCTTTCTTGAGATTAATGTGCAACCTAACCCGACTAATGACACGGCCCAGATTGCGCCGTTAAGTTTCGATTCCTCAAACGGAACATAATAGCCTGCTTCTGTCTTGTGTTTGGCATGTGGTATCGGGAACCCGTATTCATTAGTAATAGGATAGAAGCCCGCAACACAATCCCTATTTCTATTGAGCAATTTAGTTACTGTATCTGGCGGGACAATAACATCAGAATCAATGAACAAAACATAATCATAGCCACCTGATATTGCCTGATTAAATATCATGTTTCTTGCTGTAACTATTCTATTCATCGGCTTGTCATTGTATTGCGCCATATAATATTGGAAAGCTTCTGATTGAACCTGTTTTACAAACTTCGGGTCTTCTTCCTTGCTCGTATCAACTATCAGCACAGGACAATTAAGTTTCTTGACAGCTGTAGCATATTCATTCCAGCAATACAGTTTCTCTTTACAGATGGGTGTCCCGATAAGCACGCTCTTGCCAAGGTTAACTTCTAATGGTGCTGCAGATAAATCGGCTTTA
>Ga0315289_10004190_pt1 | contig 21557 bp, 18 predicted proteins | sample YL17G11_40_MG_FD_203452 | JGI IMG/M metagenome (GOLD analysis project Ga0315289, IMG submission 203452) | Sediment microbial communities from Yellowstone Lake, YNP, Wyoming, USA - YL17G11_40 | ecosystem: Environmental > Aquatic > Freshwater > Lake > Sediment | place: USA: Wyoming | collected... | reverse complement strand
CTTTGCGCGGCGGGTCTCCGTACCCGCCGCGCAGGGGTGCGTGGGCGAATAGGGCGCGGTGGGTACGGAGACCCACCGCGCAAGGGTTGTGGTGAACGAAACATTTTGCGGTTCTACTTAGCCCCGAACGCTAGCGAGGGGTGCCGTTCCCTTGGTCATTGCCGTTTGTCGTTTGCTGTTTGCTGTTTTCCGTCCATTCTGCACTCCGCACTCTACACTCTGCACTGATTTTAGTTGCCATCCCCCTTTCCCCTTGCCATCTTCCTCTCCGCGTGCTATTTTTTCGCTGCCAAAACAAGCCTGGGGGTCAACTCATGCCAAACAAACGAAAGCCTTCCAAGAAGAAAAAGAAACAGAGGGTCAACATGCAGTCCGCCGACATCACCGCCGACCGACTCGCTAGCCTCAGGGACCTCCTGCCGGAGGCCTTCACGGAAGGCAAGGTTGACTTTGACAAACTCCGCCAGGCACTGGGCGATGAGGTGGACGACCGGCCGGAACGCTACTCCTTCACCTGGGCGGGCAAGCGCGACGCGATGCGCCTCCTTCAGGTTCCGAGCCGCGCGACCCTGGTTCCTTGCCCCCAGGAGTCCGTGGACTGGGACACGACGCAGAACCTCTTCATCGAAGGCGAAAACCTGGAAGTCCTCAAACTCCTCTACAAGTCCTACGCCGGCCGCGTGAAGATGATCTACATTGACCCGCCCTACAACACGGGCAACGACTTCATCTACCCGGACGACTTTCGCGACCCGCTTCAAACCTACTTGAAACTCACCGGCCAGAAAGATGCCGAGGGCAATCTCCTGACCAGCAACCCCGAGTCTTCCGGCCGATACCATTCGGCTTGGCTCTCCATGATGTACCCCCGCCTCTTTGTGGCCCGACAACTCCTGCGTGATGATGGCGTGATTGCCATTAGCATTGACCACCATGAAGTCGCCAATCTCCGATGCATGCTAGCTGATGTGTTTGGCGAGGAGAACTTCATCAACACATTCGCCTGGGTGAACAATCTCAAGGGCAGGCAGATTTCAGCGCACGGAGCCGCACTCACGCATGAGTTCATCGCGGTATGGGCAAAGAATCATGACTTGGTGGAAGAGTTCACTGTGCAAGTTGAGTGGGGTAAGTCTCGCATGCCAAGTGCATACAAGGGATTAGCCTACGAGGTGATGCAAGATGCCAAGGGCGAGTACGTACTGAAGAATCAGCTCTACAACACAAACTCTGCATTCAACGAAGTCACGCGACCAAACTTGGTGTTCAATATCCACTTCAATGATACTACCGGCGAAGTGAGGACCACTGATATTGCTGACCCGCGTCGGTTCGACGGATTCCACATAATCACGCCACACCCCTGCAACGACGGAAGGCACAAGTATCATGCGTGGCGGTGGGGCCGCTCTAAGGTAGAGCAGGAAAAGGACGACCTTGCCTTCTTGGTGTCAGGCGATGATATTCGTGTTTTCACGAAAGTGCGAGGCTACACCACAACCGTGTTGAAAGATCTCATCACGGACATTTCAACAAATGAGGGTGCCAAGGACGTGACGGCGATTCTTGGCTGTTGCCCTTTCACCTACCCCAAGCCCCTGTCGCTGATGCAGTTGCTAGTTCAAAGCGTGGCGTCAGCGGACGAGGAATCGATTGTCATGGATTTCTTCGCTGGTTCGGGAACTACTGGCCATGCCGTAATGCAGCAGAACGCCGCCGATGGAGGCAACCGCCGCTACATCCTCGTTCAACTTCCTGAGGGGCTCGACATGGAAAACAAGGACCAAAAGGTCGCCGCTGATTTCTGCGACAAAATCAAGAAGCCCCACAACATCTCAGAGTTGACGAAAGAGCTACTCCGCCGCGCTGGGAAAAAGATTCAGGAGGAGAACCCGCTATTCAAAGGCGACCTCGGCTTCAGGATCTTCAAGTTGGCCGAGTCGAACTATCGGGTGTGGACGGGCGTCGAGAAGAAAGACGGCGCGGCGTACGCCGACACGATGGAGATGTTCGCCGATCCGCTCCTGCCCGGCTGGAAGCCCGTGAACGTTCTCTATGAAGTGGCCCTCAAAGAAGGCTACAGCCTGACCTCTAAAATCGAGAAGGTCGAGGGCGTCAAGGATAACACGGTCTGGTGCGTGACCGACCCCGACAAAGGCCAATCTTTCCGCATCTGTCTCGATGACAAACTAAAAGCCGCAACGCTCAAGGCCCTGGCCCTCGCGAAGGACGACCTTTTCATCTGCCGCGACTCCGCCCTCACGGACGAGCAGGCGGCAAACCTGGCGCTTCAGTGCAACCTGAAGACGATCTAATGTCTGAGAACACAAAGAAACCAGAGAAAAAGGCTGTTTTCCTCGATACGGAAGTTTTCGACCGTCTGAACCACGACTACACGCATCGTGATCTTTGCACCCTAAATTCCCTCGCAGAAGATGGCCAGGTCCGCGTTATTCTCACCACGGTTACTCGAGGTGAGGTCTTGGCACATGTTAACCAGAGGCTGGCGGATGCACTTCATGACACGAAGAAGGCTGTAGACCGCCACCGTATTCTGAAGACTACGCCGACTCTGAATTTCGCATTCCTTGAATCTGGTGAAGTTTTAAAGAAGGTGCAAGAAGAGAGGGCCAGGGCTTTTGCGGCGTTCTGCCGAGACAGCCTGGCAACTATTCTAAATACAAAAGCCGTGAACCCGGAGGACGTTTTTCGAGATTACTTCAATGGCCAGCCCCCATTCGGCCTTGAGCGAAAAAAACCAGAGTTTCCAGATGCCTTTGTTGCGGGCGCTCTGCGAAAGTGGTGCGAAAAGGAAGATCAGGAACTTTACGCGGTTAGCGCGGATTCCGACTGGAAGGCGATCTGTGCGGGCGACAAGAGACTGATCTACATACCCAGTCTGGCTGCGTTCCTGGAATTATTCCCTGATGCCGCACTTGTCGCGGGACTGAAGATTGGCCTGCGCAGCAGATGGGACGAGGTTGACAGGCAGATCGGGGATGTTTTTGGAGATCTTAGTTTTCATCTGGAGGAAGCGGAGGGTGAGGTTGAGCGAGTAGACGTAATCGGCACAAATGAAGTAGCCCTGTTTGTTATTGAAGCAGTAAAGGGAGAAGTACATTTTGAGGTAGAATGTGAAGTAGAGTTTGAGGCTCACGTTCGTTACGAAGTTCCGCACCGATACTCATACTATGGCGACGAGAGAGATATGTATCCGGAAGACGATACCGGTTGTGTTACGAACTGCGTGACGGTTACGGCCGAAATCACGGCTGCTTATGAGGCGGAAGATCCCGAGGAGTTGAATGATATCTGTGTCAGCGTCGTTACACCGTGGAGAGGAATTGGGGTCAGCATAAAACGTCTTCTGTACTAGGACGACCAAAAGATGGAATTCAAGTTCGACCCCAACCAGGAGTTCCAGGTCAAGGCCATCGAGGCCGTGACCGACCTATTCGACGGCCAGCCGCGACTCGGACCCGCCATGCACTTTGCGGCCGGGCCCCTCTTCGGCGTCTCGGCCATCCCTAACCGCCTCGACCTGGATGAGCAGGCCCTACTCGCGAACCTCGAAAAAGTTCAGACACGCAACGGCATCAGGCCCGACGCGGCCCTCCAGTCCATCGAGCAAGGCATAGAAACCCTTACCGGCGCAAAGACCGCCCGATTCCCCAATTTCTCCGTCGAAATGGAGACGGGAACAGGAAAGACCTACGTTTACCTGCGCACGATCCTCGAACTTCACAAGCGCTATGGGATGCTCAAGTTCATCATTGTGGTCCCTTCGGTGGCTATCCGCGAGGGCGTCCAGAAAACTCTCCAAGTCACCAAAAAGCACTTCAAAGCGCTATACTCTAACCCCGTGTATTGCCTCAACGTGTACGATTCCTCGAACCTCTCGCAAGTCAGGCAGTTCGCCCAGACAAGCAGCGTCGAAATCCTGGTGATGACCATTGACTCCTTCAACAAAGCATCCAACGTCATCCGCCAATCCACCGACCGCCTTCAGGGCGAAACGCCCATCCACTTGATCCAGGCCGCGCGGCCCATCCTCATCCTCGACGAGCCGCAAAACATGGAAAGCGAAAAGAGCATCACGGCCCTGGCCGCGCTCGATCCCCTCTTCGCCCTGCGCTACAGCGCCACCCATCGTGTCCCTTATAACATCGTGTACCGCCTTTCCCCCGCCGATGCCTATCGCCAGGGCCTTGTCAAAAAGATCGAGGTGGATTCGGTCGTAACCGAGGGCCAGGAAAACCAGCCCTATCTGGCCCTTGAGGACATCCAGGCCAGAAAAACGCGCCTCACGGCCCGGCTGCGCGTCCACAGACTCACCAGAAACGGCGCTGTCGCCGAAGCCAAAATAACCGTAAAGCCGGGCGATTCCCTCGAAGCCAAGACCAACCGGGCTGAGTACGCGCCCTTTGTCGTGGATGAGATCAACCGGGGCGCTGGCTTCGTCCGGTTCGCGAATAATGTCGAGTTGAGGATCGGCGAGGAGATCGGCGCCGACCGCGACGCCATTTTTGAGGCGCAAATCCGCCAGACGATTGAGGAACACTTTCGTAAACAGCAGCGCCTCCGACGCCAGGAGATTAAGGTCCTTTCTCTCTTCTTTATTGACCGCGTGGCAAACTATGCGGCCGAAGACGGCATCATCCGGCAACTGTTCAACCGGGCCTTTGAGGAACTCAAGGCAAAGCCCGAATTCCGGGACGCCTGGGGACGCTTTGACGCCGCCCAGGTGCAAGCGGCCTACTTCGCCGAGAAAAGGCACCGCGGCGGAGAGGTTGAACTCGTCGATTCCGTAAGCGGCGACAACAAACAGGACGAGGCCGCCTACGACCTCATCATGAAGAACAAGGAACGCCTTCTCAGTTTCGACGAGCCGGTGGCCTTCATTTTCTCGCATTCGGCCCTGCGGGAGGGGTGGGACAATCCAAACATATTCCAGATATGCACGCTCAACCAGACTGTCTCGCCGGTGAAAAAGCGGCAGGAAATCGGACGCGGCGTAAGGCTCGCGGTCAACCAGGCCGGCGACCGCCTTCAGGATGAACAGGTGAACATTTTGACGGTGGTGGCGAACGAGAGTTACCGACTTTACGTGGAAACGCTTCAGCGCGAGATCACGGACGACTATCGCCAGCAAATCGAGGCTCGATTCGGCAAGCCCTATAACTTGCTTACTGACGCCCAAAGGCGGCAAGCGGCGAAGGAATTCGGTCTTCCCCCTCCGCCGCGCAAAGCCAAGACGGGCCGGGCGAGCCTGCGAAAAAAACGCCTCATGCGCGACGATTTCAAAGAACTCTGGGATCGCATCAGGCAAAAGACCCGCTACTCCGTGCGCATCGACACGGAACGCGTTTTAGGCCAGGTTGTCCGCGCGCTCAATCGGACGCCCATTAATCCCCCGCGCCTTGTCCTCCAGCGCGCCGAAATGGACCTGGACGAGGAAACTGGCGGATTCCGCGCCATGTTGACCAGTCAGGCAAAGACTCTGCGCCACCTGAGGGGGCGATTCCCCTTGCCGAATCTTCTCGACGTGATGGGCGACCTCATGGAGCACACTTCCCCCCAGGTTCGCCTGACGCGGCGAACGCTACTGGAAGTCTTTCGGCGCGCGAGAAACCAAAGCGCCGCCCTTGAGAATCCGCACGAGTGGGCCACCGCAGCGGTACGCCTCCTTAAGCAGGAACTCCTTGGGCAGTTGGTCGCCGGTATCCAGTACGAAAAGATCAATGAGTGGTATGAAATGCAGCAGATACTTGATGATAAACTCCTTGAACTATTCTGCGAGCACTTCTGGCGTGCCGATCCGCAAAAAGACAAAACGCTCTATGACCTCGTCCCTTGTGATTCCGAAGTCGAACGCCAGTTTGCCGAGGATATGGAGGCACGAAAGGACGTCCTCTTTTACCTCAAATTGCCGGGCTGGTTCACGGTGGAAACGCCCGTGGGAAAGTACAATCCCGATTGGGCCGTTGTCATGGAAACTGAGCAACCGGGCGGAGAAAAGAACCGCAGGCTTTATCTGGTGCGAGAAACCAAGTCCACACGTGACCCTGGCGAATGGCGGCTGGACGAAGCCCGCAAAGTGGATTGCGGCAAAAAGCACTTTGAAACGCTTGGCGTTGATTACAAGGTAGTCACCAGTGCATCGGAGTTGTTGTAGTTCTGCGGATTTCCGGACCCAGGCATTTCCGGCCCTCTGGGAAAAAGGGGACATGCTACTTTTTCAGAGGAAATTCCGGCGACAGGCATTTCCGGCCGCCCAATCCTGATCTTTGCCCCGGTGCCATTCGTCATTCGGACCCGCCACAGGCGGGTAAATTTCGCCATTTTCGCCAGCCGCTTCGCGGGTGCGCCTAACCCACGTCCCGATAAGGCATTACGCGTTGCCTCGGCTGTTTCTTTATCAAATGCGAGATTTTCCCGCCCAAAACGACTTACGTGCGTCCGGCGGAAGTTATACACATAAAGGTATGCACATGACATGGATGCAAAGAGTGCGAAATTGCCGCAAAAAGCCTACAAAAACCGGTCCAAAACGTGCAAAAAGGGGGCAAAAAACGGCAAAAAACCGCTTGCCCATCTTACCAATGGCACCCCGTCCGCCGAAAAATCCCCCCGGACGCTAGCGCCAAGGCCTATGGGTTCCAAAAAATCGCCCAAAAATTACCCCCAAAACCTCCTCCAAAAAGTTATCCACAATCGCCGGTTGCCGTAAGTCGGCACATGTTTGAACCGCAAAGATCGCCAAGAGCGCAAAGGACAGCCGAAATAGGGGAACGACAAACAGCAACCAACAGCCTCTCTGCCGTTTGGCCTCTCCCCTAACCCCCGCCTTTCTTTGCGTGCTTGGCGCACTTTGCGGTTAGGACCATCCCCACCCCGGGCGACCTTTTTGCAGACTCCCACGTGGGACCCGGAGTCGAAGAAAACCATCCTGACGCTTGTGGACCTCTGTTCCCAGGCCGCATAAGTGCGAAACGTGAACTCAGTCACCGCCTTTCTTCCCGTTGACATCGCCCCCAGGGAACCTATAATCGGCCCCACACGGCTTGGCCGCGAACGAGGCGTTCCGATGACCGAAACCGAAACCCGCGACAAACTGGAGGCCCTCCAAGAGCGTCTGAAGACGCTCAGGGACTCTCTTTGACGTCGGCGGCAAGCAGGCACGCCTCGCCGAAATCGAAACCCAGATGGCCGCGCCCCATTTCTGGGACGACCCCGAAGGAGCCCAGGCCGTCGTCCGGCGCCTCAAGGGCCTGAAGGCAGTCGTCGAGCCGGCCGAGACGCTCCGCAAACGCCTGGAGGATGCCGGTGCGCTTCTCGACATGGCATCCGAAGAGAAGGACGCCCCGGCCATCGCCCAGGTCGGCGAGGAACTGGCCGCCGTCGAAAAGACCCTCGAGCGGCTCGAGTTCCTATCGCTCCTCTCGCGGCCGGACGACGCGAAGAACTGCTACCTGGCCGTCCACGCCGGCGCGGGTGGCACGGAAAGTTGCGACTGGGCCGCCATGCTCCTTCGCATGTACGCCCGGTACATCGAGCGGGCCGGCTGGGAGATGACCATCGTGGACGCCGTCGAGGGCGAGGAGGCGGGCTACCGCAGCGTCACCGCCCGCGTCGTCGGGCCGTACGCGTTCGGGTACCTCTCGGCCGAGGCGGGGGTGCATCGGCTGGTGCGGATCAGCCCGTTCGACTCGGCGGCGCGCCGCCACACGTCCTTCGCCAGCGTCGATTGTCTGCCGGAACTCGAGGACTCGGGCGACATCGAGATCAAGGACGAGGAACTCCGGATCGACTACTTCCGCGCGGGCGGCGCGGGCGGCCAGCACGTCAATAAGACGAGCAGCGCCGTCCGCCTCACGCACCTCCCGACCGGCATCGTCGTCCAGTGCCAGAACGAGCGTTCGCAGCACCAGAACCGGCGGACGGCAATGGAGATCCTCCGCGCGAGGGTCAAGCGCATCGAGGAACAGAAACGCGACGCGGAACTGACGAAACTCTACGGCCAGAAGGGCGAAATCTCCTGGGGCAACCAGATCCGCTCCTACGTCCTCCAGCCGTATACCATGGTCAAGGACCACCGGACCGAGTACGAAACCGGCCGGGTCCAGGATGTCCTGGATGGAGACCTCAATGAACTCATCGAAGCGGAACTGCATCGCCGCGCTGCCGCACGCAGCCAGTCGGCTTAGCGCGCTGGCCGCCGTCCTGCTGGCGGCGGGCCTGGGGCCGGCCGGCTGCGCGCCGACCGTCCCGCCCGAAGCCAAAGGATGCGACGTCGTCCGGCCGGCGCTCGGGTTCGCGATCGACATCCCGAAAGGGTGGATCGTCCGCGACCTCGGCGGCGACGTGGTCCTGGAGATCGTCGCGACCGACGAACGCCGGGGCGAAACGGCAGCCCCGGCCGAAACGCCCCCCGAGGCACCGGCCGCCAAGCGCCGGCGAATCCCGAGTGCCGTCGTCCAGGTGACCGTCATCGAGCGGGAAGGCAAAACCCTCGACGCCTGGGCCGACGACATGACCGCCGAACTCGTAAGTGTCCAGCCCGACCTCGCCGTGTCCCAGCGGGACGAGGCCGAATTGGCCGACGGACGCCCGGCCCTGCTGCTGACGATCGAGAATCCCCGCGGCGTCGCGCCGCTCGAACAGCGGATGCTCCTCGCCGTCACCGACGAGCGGGCCTATGCCTTGATCGCCACGGCCAGGCAATCGGAGATGGCCGCCGTCGAGCCCGAAATCCAGGTGTGTTTCGATTCGTTCGTCGTGTGGTGATGGGCGGGGCGCGTCGCCGGGACCGCTCCGGCAAACGGGAAACGAGAAGACGCAGAGCAGAGGAACCGATGAACTTCGAAGCCTTGAGAAAAAGCGATCCGGAACTGGCGGACCTCGTCGAGCGCGAACGGCGGCGCCAGAACGAAACCATTGACCTCATCGCCAGCGAAAACCTCTGCCCCACGAGCGTTTGCGAGGCCGTCGGCAGCATACTCACCGACAAGTATGCCGAGGGATACCCCGCCCACCGCTGCTACGGCGGCTGCGAAACCATCGACGAGGTGGAACGCCTGGCCGTCGAGCGAGGCAAACGCCTCTTCGGATGCGAACACCTCAACGTCCAGCCCCACTCCGGAAGCCAGGCCAACATGGCCGTCTACTTCGCCTGCCTCAAGCCCGGCGACACCATTCTCTCGATGGACCTTGCGCACGGCGGCCACCTGACGCACGGCATGAAGGCGAACTTCAGCGGCCGACTGTACCGGATCGTGCGCTACGGCGTCAGCCGAAAGACCGAGCGGATCGATTACGACGCCCTCGCGCGCCAGGCCCGCGAGGTCCGCCCGGACCTCCTCGTGGCCGGCGCCAGTTCCTATCCGCGGGCGATCGACGTCGCGCGGCTGGCCGACATCGCCCACGACGCCGGCGCACGCCTCCTCGTCGACATGGCCCACTTCGCGGGACTCGTGGTAGGCGGCGTCCACCCGGACCCCGTGCCGGTCGCCGATTTCGTGACCGCCACGACCCACAAAACCTTGCGCGGGCCTCGTGGCGGCATCGTCATGTGTCGCGCCAAGGCCGCCAAAGCCATTGACCGGGCCATCTTTCCCGGCCTCCAGGGCGGTCCGCTGATGCACGTCATCGCGGGCAAGGCGGCCGCCTTCGCTCTCGCCCAGACGCCCGAATTCAAGGCCTACCAGGTCCGGATCGTCGCGAACGCCCGGGCCATGGCCGAAGAGATGCTCTCGCTCGGCTACCGGCTCGTCTCCGGCGGGACGGACACGCACCTGTTGCTCGTGGACCTCGGGCCGCAGAACCTGACCGGCTCCGAGGCGGAACGCCGACTGGGCAAGACCGGCATCGTCGTCAATCACAACGTCATCCCGTTCGACACGCGTCCGCCGGCGCAAGGCTCAGGCATCCGCATCGGCACGCCGTCGATCACGACACGCGGGGCCAACGAGGACGACGCCCGCGCGATCGCCCGATGGATCGACCGCATTCTCAAGGCCGACGATCCCTCGCGCGAGGCCAAAGGCGTCCGCAAAGACGTGGCCGAGTTCTGCCGCACGCATCCCATCCCCGCCTAACGCTACTTTGTCAACTTCGCGCCCCCGAGAGAGGGGATAGCGCGGCGGGCATTCTTGCCCGCCGCGCAGTGGCCAAGAATGGCCACCGCGCCTCCGCTTACCTGTCGAGGAGCGGAGTTGACAAAATAGCGCTAAGCGGTCCGACATAAGTTTTGCGCGGTGGTTCTCTGCAACCGCCGCGCAAGAAGGCGCTGATCGCGGCGGGTGCGGAGACCCGCCGCGCAAACACCTTACAGAAGTTATGTCGGACCGCTTAGCGCGGCGATCCGAAGAAAGCGAGCGCCCCGTGCACGAGGAAGTCGGCGAGGTCCTGATTCCGGCCCATCGCATCGCCGACCGTGTGCGCGAACTCGGAAAACTCCTCGCCGACGCCTACGCCGGCCGCGAACCCGTCGTCGTCGCCGTCATGAAGGGCTGCGTCCTGTTCCTGGCCGACCTCGTGCGCGCCTGGGGCGAGGCCTCCCAGCCGCGTGTCGCGGCCATGGACTTGGAGTTCATCTCCGCCCAATCGTACGAGGGAACCCGCCCCCGGCGCGCCGGGGTCCGCGTGACGCTGCCGACGGGCCTCAAGGAGAAGGTCGCCGGCCGGCCGGTCCTCGTCCTGGACGACATTTTCGACACGGGCCGAACCCTTGCCGCCGTCTGCCGCCGGATCGAATCCCTCGGGGCGGCGGAACTGAAGACGCTCGTGCTCCTCGCAAAACGGCGCGCGGCACCACGCGAACCGCCCATCCGTAGACCCGACTGGGTCGGCTTCGAGATAGAAGACCGGTTCGTCATCGGATACGGCCTGGACTATCGCGGCCGGTGGCGGAACCTCCCCTACGTGGCCACCCTCCGCCGGAAGCCGTAGGAGCCTATCCTGCTCTGTTGAAAACATCCCTCTCCACCTCCGGGGGGAGAGGGGAGGGTAAGGGGGGAATGAGAAAACGGCCCGTATTTCCCCTCACCCTACCCTCTCCCACAAGGGGAGAGGGGAAAAAAGGCAGAGCAAGCCTATCCTAATATCCCGCCGGACCCCGGCGCCGATTCCTTTGAATTCCCCCCGTCCGGATGCCGATAAGACCTGCGGGTGAGGGGTCTGCCCTTCCCTTCCTCCGTGACCCGAGGAAAAAACCTTGCTGGCCACCGAAACGGAAACGCTGAGGCAGGAACTCGAACGGACGCGCCGGCGGGCCGAATGCCTCCAGCGCTGCCTTGTCGAGGCCCAGCGTCTGGCGACCGTCGGCCAACTGGCCGGCAGCATGGCTCACGAGTTCAACAACATCCTGACGATGATCATCGGCCACGCCGACCAGGCCTTCAAACACGACGACGCCCAGATGCGCCAGACGGCTCTCGAAAAGACGGTCGCGCTCGGCGAGCGTGCCGGCGCCATCGTCCGGAGCCTGATGAACTACGCCACCGGCCGCCGCACCGAGACGCGCGTCGTCCCCGCCGACGCGCTGATGGACGCCGCCATCGGCCTTCTCGAATGGCACCTGCCGAAGGAAAACATCCAACTCGTCCGCCAATACGAGACATCGGCGCCCGTGCGTGTCGTGCCGGTCGAAATGGAACACGTCCTGCTGAATCTCCTTTTGAACGCGCGCAAGGCGATGATGGCCAAGGGGGGGATGCTCACCTGTGCCGTCGCCCCCGCCGACACGCCGGGCTACGTCGCCCTCCGCGTAAGCGACACGGGCCGCGGCATCGCGCGCGAGCATCTCGACCGGATCTTCGAACCGTTCTTCACGACGGCTTCGCACGCGGACGAGGAAACCTACGAGAACGGCGGCGCGGGGCTCGGCCTCCCGGTCGCACGGGACCTGGCGCAGCAGGCGGGCGGCGAAATCCGCGTGACGAGCACGCCCGGCGTCGGGTCCACCTTCACGGTCCTGTTGCCCGTCGCGGACACAAGCGAATAAGGAAGCACCCGGGGACGGACGCCAGGGGCACGGCTCGCCGTGCCCCGCTTTTTTGCGCCAAGCCAACTTTTTCCCGGAGACGTGCAATATACGGCGGGCGCCCTCGTTTAGCGGGGTGGAAGTGGGACGCGTCCGAAACGAAAAGGAAAGCGGGGGTAGAACGCGGACGGCGACCGAAAAACGTTCGCCCGCCAGGAAAGGAGCCGATGATGAAGACACGAATCGCATGGATGCTTGTCGGGAGCGCGGCGCTCCTCCTTGTGGCAAGCCTCGCACGGGCCCAGGCACAGGATCCGGCCGGCCCGCGGCCGCTCGGCCCGATCCATGCCCGGGTGCTGGAGAAGTTCGACACCGACGGCGACGGGAAACTCTCTCCCGAGGAACGCCAGGCCGCCCTCGAGGCGGCCCCCCCCGAGGTGCGGCAGCGGATTGAGGAACACCGGCAGAAGGTGCTCGAAAAGTTCGACGCCGACGGCGACGGCAAATTGAACGACGAGGAGCGGGCCGCCGCCCGCGAGGCCCTCAAGCAGCGGATCGCCGAAGAGAAGCAGAAGTTCCTCGAAAAATGGGACAAGGACGGCGACGGGACCTTAAGCGACGCGGAGAAGGCAGCCGCCAAAGAGGCCTTTGAGGGGCGCATCCGCCAACAATTCCAGGAGCGGCGCCAGGAGTTCATCAAGAAATGGGACACCGACGGCGACGGGAAATTGAGCGAGGAGGAGCGCAAGGCCGCCCTCGACTCGCTGCCCGAGGACAAGCGGCAGGAGATTATCGCGCGCCACCAGAAGGCGCTGGAAGAGTTCGACGCGGACGGCGACGGGAAGTTGAACGAGCAGGAGCGCGCCGCGGCACGCGATGCCCTTCGCGAGCGCATCAAGGACCACCTGGACCGCAACGACGACGGCAAGGTCGGCCCGATCGAGTGGCGAATGGGCGTGCGGCAGTGGCAGCGCCGGCACGGCGGCGAGGGTCCACACGGTCCAGTCGGCGGCGGACCGGGAGCCGGCGGTAGCGAATAGGCCTTCATCCCGGTAGAACGTTGGAAGGACGGCGCGGCCAACCAGCCGTGCCGTCCTTTTTGGAGGTCGTGCGGCGCGGCATCTACGCGGGGCCCGAATTTTCCCCCCTGCCCCGCTTGCGCCGGTAAAATGAAACCGCCCGGCCCGACGCGCATTAGGTAGTATGACGGGTCGAAGCAAACCAAAGGGGCACGTTGTGGCCGACGCCGTCGCCGAAGAATTGGTCAGACGTGCCGCGGAAGGCGACGCGGCTGCCCGGCGCCGGCTCGTCGAGGCGACGATTGACGACCTTTGGGCGCTGGCGATGCGGCTGGTGCGGCGCGAGGACAACGCCGATGAGATCGTTCAGGAAACCTATGCGAGAGCCCTCGCGAATCTGGCCGACTGGACGCCGCGCGGCCGATTCGAAGGGTACCTGGCGCGGATTGCGACGAACCTCGTGCTCGAACGGTGGCGGCGGGCGCGCCCGGCCGTGCCGCTCGACCCCCACCTTGCGTCGCCGGCGGCCCTGGAGCCGTGGCAGCGCCTCGCCGACGAGGAGGACGACCGGCGGCGCCTGGCGGCCATCTGGCAGGCGGTTCAGCGACTCGCCCCCGAGCCGCGGGCGGCCCTTCTTCTTTACCACGCGCAGGGCGAATCCTGCGATTCGATCGCCGGCATCCTCGACGTGCCGGTGGGCACGGTCAAATCGTGGCTCCATCGCGCGAGGAACGAGGTCCGCCGCGGCGCAGAATCGCTGCTCCGGGGGCGGGCGGCCGTGAGCCAATCCCAAATCGGAGACCAACCATGACGAGCGAATGCGAACGCATCGAGCAATGGCTGGACCGCGAGGAAGCGCCGGCGCTGCCGGCGAATCTCGAGGCCCACGCGGCATCGTGCGACGTCTGCCGGCTGCGCCTCGCGATTGCGCGCGACCTCGGCGAGCGCCTGGGGGCCGGGGCCCGGCCGATGGGCCTTCGCCGGGCGGCGATTGTGGAACGGATCGTGGGCGCGGGGGGACTGGCCCAAAGGCGTCGGCGCACCATCCGGCGGGTATGGGTCGCCGCGGCGGTGGCGGCCGCGGTGGTGGCGGCGGTCGTCGTCCTCTGGCCTGCGCGGCCGGAGCCCGTCCTGCCGACCGAGGTGTTTGCGGCCATGTTGGGGCCCTTCGCGGAAGCGCCGGCCAAGGAAGAGGCGGGCGTCCCTGCGCCGGCAGAACAGACGTCGCCGATCGAGAACGCCCTGGGACTTTTCTGGAACGATTTGGAGGGACCGGTTGGGTTGGCACGGTCGGCGCTGGACGTGCCGCGTGCCGCTGCCTCCCAGCCGCCCGTCACGGAGAACAAGTAAGGCGTCAGGCCCAATGGAAAGGGAGAGAACGATGAGGTGCGCAAGGTGGTTGTTCGTAGCAGCGGGCGTGGCGGTGCTGGCGGCGGGGGTGCGCGCGGAGACGCTCGAGATGGCGTCGCTCGTGCCGGCCGACGCCAAGGCGATCGTCGAGACCGTCAACGCCGCCGAACTGCGGGCGATGCTCCTCGACTCGAAGTTCTGGGCCGCCCTCGAAAAGACCGAGGCGTTCCACCAGCACGAGGCGAGCGAGCGGCACCGCGAGATGGAGGCTCGGCTGGAGCGGCTCCTGGCAGACCTCAAGATGACCAAGGAGGAGGCCCTGCGGACGTATCTCGGCGGGCGAAGCGCCGTCGTCCTGCTCGCGGGCGAAGACAAGCGACAGGCCGTCCTCCTGACCGAGACGACGAACGCGATGGCCCAGCGCCTGGTGGACGCGACGGGCGGCGTGGAAGCGAAACGCTACCGCGACGTCGCCATCTGGGAGGTTCGCCGCGAGAACCGCGTGGACCGGATGGCGTTCGCGGGCGGCGTCCTGCTGGTGTCGGGCGCCGAGGGCGACGCGCTGGAGCGCGTGCTCGACGCCATGATGGGCGGGGCTGTCCTCGGGACGGAGGGGCATTTCGCCCGTGCGGCGGCGGATTTGCCAGCCGGCTGGCGCGTGCGGGCCTACGCGGCCGAGACAAAGCCGCGCGGCGGACCGGGCGCCGTCGCCATGTACCCGAAATCGAACGGGCGGCTGCACTTTGAGTGGCGGCTGGTGAGCGGCGCGGGCGAGGTCGGGCCGAACGAACCGACGGCTCTGGAGAGCCCGAAGATTCTGCCGGCCGAGACGCTGGCGGCCGTGGCGACGGCTTTCCGTCCGAAGGCCCTCTGGGACTTGGCCAAGGCGAAGGCCGCCGCCAGCGAGAAAGGGCCGGAGCGGCTCCGCCGGGCCGAGATGGGCATCCGCGGATGGTTCCCCGGCCAGACGATGGAAACCATCACGTCGGGCCTCGGGCCCGAGGCCGCGATCGCCATCACGAAGAGCGAGAGCGGCAAAGCGCCGGCCCTCCTGGGCCTCGTGCGGCTGACCGCAAGCGGGCGGGCGGTCGCCCAGGCGTTCAAGGACGGCCTCGCGGCGAAGGCGATGATCCTGGCGGCGTTCACGGAGGAGCGCGAAGGCACCCCGAAGATTGACGTCCAGGAGGAGACCCATGGCGGCACTTCGATCCTGGTGATCAAAGCGCCGGGGTTCCTGGAGAAAGTGCTCGGCGACGCGGCAGACAACATCGCCATCAGCGTCGCCGTGACGGACACGTGGCTCGTGGCGGGAACGACGACGGCCAGCGTGAAGAAGAGCCTCGACGCGATGTCAGGCGGCGGCGAGAGCCTGGCCGCCGAGATGCAAGAAGCGGGCGATCCGGTCCCGTCGGAACCCGTGACGCGGTGGGGCGTCCTGAGGCCGGCCCAGGGCGCGGACGTCCTGCTGGACTGGGCGGAGCGCCTGGCCGGACGCGAACGCATCGAACAGGCCAAAAAGATGATCAACCTGGCGGAAGTGATGCGCCTGGTGGAGCGGTTCACGTGGCAGCGGACGGACGAGCCGACGGTGATCCGCGGCAAGGCGGACGTGCAGGCGATCGAGTAAGCCATTCAAGGCAGAGATGTGTGCCGGCAAGGCGGCCCTGAGGGAGTTCGCCGCCCCGCTTGCGGGGCGCTGGCTGTTCGCAGCGCGGGGCAAGCCCCGCGGCGAACCCGCCGCACAAAACTTATCTGAAACCGTTTAGATTCGGTCGTCGAGGGGCGGGAGGCCGCCGAGGTCGGGCTCATCCTCGTCGTCCGTCTCATCGTCGCTCTGCTTCCAACTGTCGGCGTCGTCCATCTCCTTGAACTCCTGCTTCATGCGGCGATAGAGTTCCTGCTGGAGAGGGGCGATCTTGCGGTACTCGGCGATGGTGGCCATGTAGGCCCGCGTCATGAGGTCCAGACGCAGGAGTTGCCACTTCAGGAGACACTCGGACTCCTTGACGTTTGTGAAGGGGTTGCAGTTGAGTTTGACCTCGTCGCCCGGACCGACTTGGCAGAACTCGCACTCTTTGCACTGGAGCATCTGGCGGCTCCCTGGGGTTCATTCCCATCGTATGTCGGGACCGGCGGCAAAGCAAGCGCGACTCGGGTGCGACCAAGCGACTTCAGATGAGTTTTGTGCGGTGGGTTCGCCGCGGGGCTTGCCCCGCGCTGCCGAGCCGCCGCCGTAAGGCGGCGGTCATGTTCGCCGCCGTGGCACATCCCAAGGCAGGGGACATCACCGCGACCTCACGGTCGCGGCTCGAAGGGCGACGGCGCAAGCGGGGCGGCGAACCCGCCGCTGCCGCGTCCAAACATTTGCTGGCAGGTCAAGGGGTCGAGAAGTACAATGACGCTCGAAGCGTCGCTCCTTAAGGAGGCTTGCGATGGCGAAGCACAAGATCGCTCTGGTGATGATGGCGCTCGCCGGCGCACCGTTCTTCCTGGCTTCCTGCAAGGGAACCGAGCCGGGCGCGGCCGCACGAAACGAACTCTGCATCCTGAAGGTCGAAGGTGCGGCCATGTGCTACAACTACACGCTCGCGCCCTTTTCGTGGATGGTGAGCGGCGAGGGGCGGCCGGCGGGACTCCTGGCCCGGGACGGCGACATTCTCGTCTTCGTCCAGAAGGGCAAAGACGAGAAGGAAGGCATCTCGCTGCCGGTCCGCTATCGGGCAACGGATGGGACGGCCCTGGCCGTCGCCTTTGCGCCCGGCCGGATGCTCATCGGCGGCAAAACGGTTTCGGTCGTTCTTAAAGACGAGGCAACGTGGCAATGGCTGGGACAGGCGTCCGAGGAGGACTTGAAAGTCCTTCGGTTACTCCAGATGGGTGAAAGTGTTGATGCCGCGCACCTTGAAATCCTGAAGAAAGTTGCGAAGACGAATCCGGCGATTGACCTCTCGCCGGAGGCGGGCGGATCGCCGCCGGCAACCGAGGAGAGTGCCGCGGCGCCGGCTGCCGTCGGGCCGGGCGAGGTCCTCCGCCTTTTCCGCCCGCGCTTCCTCGCCGCCGAGGCGGGCTTGCTCTCCGAGGAGATGAACGAGATACGGCCGGCCCTTGAGGATGTGGAGGTCCTCATTCTCAATGATGCAAAGGGCGGAAACCTGGACTTCCTGTCGCACTTGCCGAGGCTCCGGACGCTGATTCTTTCGAACTGGTCCCCCGAACAGACGCCGCTGCCGAAAGGTTTGACGACCATCCGGTCGCTAATCCTTATCGGCGCCAAGTCGCCGGCCGCCCTTTCACCCCTCGCCGGCCTGACGCAACTGGAGCAACTGACCCTCGCGGGAGGCGATGCCGAGGACCTCGCCGGATTGGCGAAATTGCCCCGCCTAAAGACCTTGTCCCTGACGGCATGCGAGAAGGTGGCGGACCTGGGGCCACTCAAGAACCTCGTGCTCGAATACCTCTCGTTTCCGCCGAAGATTTCGCAGCAAGAGTTCGATGCCGTCGTCAAGGATCACCCCGGCCTCAAGGCGGTGGAACTCTTCAACTGCGAGAACGTCAAGGACATCGCCGCCCTCAAGAGCCTCAAGGACCTCAAGGCGTTCCTGCTGATCTCCAAAGTGAAGCGCGAGCAGCCGCCTCCTGAAGAAGCGAAAGCGGAGGACGAGAAACTGTTCGCGGACCTGAAAGAGATGAAGGGCTTAAGGCTCCTTGTTCTGCCGCAGTGGGAGGGGGAGGAGGCCAACGCCCAAATCGCGGACCTCCAGAAGTCGCTGCCCGATTGCCTCATCTCGGCCGGGCAACCGCTGTGCCTCGGGTCGGGATGGATCCTCCTCTTGGCGCCCGTCGCCGTCGGGGCCTGGTTGATTTCTCGCCGGCGCCGAGGGTAGAACTACGACGCTGTGTTTTTCAACGCAGAGAGCGCCGAGAACGCAGAGAACGGCTGTCAAAGGGTCAGCGAATCGCGCGGCGGCCATTCTTGGCCGCCGCGAAAGAAATATCCCCTCTCCCTTGATGGGAGAGGGGCAGGGGTGAGGGTGAATGTCACATCGCAACCTTATTCCCCCTCACCCTACCCTCTCCCACAAGGGGAGAGGGAGAACAAAGATATGTTTTTAACAGAGAAAACCAGGTCTAATCCCTCAACAATGGCTGCAACCTCGGACAAGTCGCCGGGCGCCGGCTGGCTGGACGTGGGCGAAGCGGCCGTCGCCGGCGCCGGCATGGTCGTGTTTGCCCTCTTCGCGCACAGCCTCTCGGCTCCATTCGCCCTTTCAGCGGCGGGGCTCACCCTGACGGCGGCGGCCCTCGTGCAGGCGGTCGTCCGCTCACGTTCGCCGCTTATTCTTTTCGGCCTCGCCCCCGTCGCGCGGAAAACGGTCCTCTATGCCGTGCTGGGCGCGGCCCTGGGCCTCGCGCTCGGCGTCGGGTACCGTTGGCACATCGGGGCGCCGCCGCTGCCGGAGGCGTTCAAGGGTTTCGCGCTCCTGGCGGCGCTCATCGGCAGCGCGGAGGAGGTGCTTTACCGCGGCTACGTTCAGGAGCGCGTGCGGCGGCTGGGGCCAGTCGGAGCGGTTGCGTGCGCCGCGATTCTGCACACGGCCTACAAAAGTGCGCTCTTTGCCCTTCCCGGCGAGGCGGTGACGATAAACTTCACGTTCATTGTGGCAGCGACGTTCGTCGGCGGCCTCGCGTTCGGCGTGCTGAGGGAACTATCGGGCAACGTGCTTGCGCCGCTCGCGGCCCACGCGGCCTTCGACCTGGTTGTCTATGCGGAACTCGCCGCGGCCCCGTGGTGGGTGTGGTCGTAGGCAAAGAGCGCTCATACTCCGTTGAAAAGATGCCTTTCGTAGCGCGGGGCCTTGTGCCCCGCGCTATTTGTGCGCGGGGGATAAACCCCCGCGCTACAGAAACACCTAGGTTTTCAACAGAGCACTACAGGCTCAAAGTCACACCTCGCGCCGACGAAACACGCCGAGGAGAACGACCAGGAGAACGCACGCCAGGCCCGCACAGGCCGCGCCGAAACCGAATGCCACGTGGGCGCCGGATTCGGGATGCTCCGGCGTGGCGAAGAGGAAGTACAGGAGGCCGAACAGGGGGCTGGCGACGAGTTTGGCGATCCCCTCGCAGAAGTACGCCATGCCGTAGGCCGCCCCGCGGACGTCGGGCCGGACGAAGTCGGCAATGACCGCCTTCTGCACCCCTTCCGTGAACCCATAAAAGAGGCCATACGCCACGAACAGGACCCACGCGTGCCAGGCCTCGGTGGCGAAGGCAAACGCGAAATAGACGGCGGCGTAAACCGCCCAGCCGAGGGCAAGGGTTTTCGCGCGGCCGAGGCGGTCGGCCAGAAAACCGCCCGGCAACGTGAACAGCATCTTCGCCATCGAAAGGATGAAGAACATGGCGGGCAGTTGCCACGGGAAGTTCCACTGGCGGGCCATCGCCTCGTGTTCCTGCGGGCCGAAGTCTAGCGGATAGCCCAGCAGTTGGCCTGCGCGCAAGAGGAGGAACATGTCGGACGAGTTGCCGAGCGTGAAAACCAGAATCACCACCAGCAGAAACCAGAACCGCCGGTCGTAGGCCGCGCGGAAATTGATCTCGACTTTCTTCCGGACGGGGGCGGCCTTCTCGCGGACGAAGAAAATAACGGCCAGCACCGCCAGGACCGCCGGCACGGCCGACACAAGGTACATCGCCCGGAAGACGTCGGAGGCGTCGGTGACCCACCGGCTGCCGGCCTTCGCCAGGTCGCGGAAGTACGGAAAGAGGAAGATGACCAGGAGGACGCCAACGATCTGACCCAGGGCGGCGCCGGCATGGTCCATCATGCGGTGGAACGAGAAGGCCTTGCCGTAGTGTTCGGCCGAGACCGAGCCGGCAACGAGGGCGTCACGCGGGGCGCCGCGGATGCCTTTGCCGACACGCTCCAGACCCAGGAGTCCCGCCACCTGCCACGGCACGGCGGCGAGGGCGAGGACCGGCTTGACGAGCGTCGAGATGCCATAGCCCAGGCCGACGAGGGCCTTGCGCCTGCCAACGCGATCGGAGACGACCCCCGAAATGATGGTGGCGAAACTCGTGATGCCGTCGCGCAGACCCTCGATGATGCCGACCCAGACGAACCCGCCGCCCAGGAGCGCGATGAAGAACGGCACGGTCCAGTAGATCATGTCGGTCGAGGCGTCGGTCAGGAACGAGACGACGCCCAGGACAATGACGTTCCGCGGAAGGGAGGCCTTCAGTTGCTCAGCCAGGCCGGTCCTGCGCTGTTCAGTTGTTTCCGGTTCCGCCACCCGTGCAACTCCTCAGTCGCCCGACAAGAAACCCTCGGCACGGCATCTTTTTATTTCTTCTGCGCGGCGGTTCTCCTGAACCGCCGCGCACAGCCAAGCACACTTTGCGCGGTGGGCACGGAGACCCACCGCGCAAAACCTTACTTTCTCCCTGCCGCGTTGCCGTCCCATAGGACGTTAGAGGCCACTCGCTCCCCTGCTTCATACACGAATCCCCACACCTTCGTCAGTTTGCTCTTGTAGACGACGTGGCGGCGGCGGATCCCTTTGACATGCCGTTCATAAACCTTGTCGATCGCAACCACGACAATCGGTTTGTCGGAGTGCTCGTGCGAAACCTTTGTGACCTTTGAGGAAATCTCGGCATTCCAGCATGACGGCATGGCTCTTTCGGCACCACGCCCTCTCGGGCCGGTAGGGTAGAGCACGGCGACGGCAAACCTGAGCGTCTTCATGTCATCCAACGAAGAAGCAAGAAACTTACCGATCTTCTCAATGGTCGGTTCATAGCGTGTTCCCTCGACCTCAAGAATACCAATTGCGTCATCTTTTTCACAGAAAACGGCGTCACACAGCCCGCCACCTATACCCTTTGCGAACTCCCCCATGTGAGGGGCCGGCTTCGACGGCCCGGTGCGTCTCAGGTTCTGAGGAAATCCACCACTCAACAAGCAACCCTATCAAGGTTGCGTGATTATTCCCGCAGGTTTTGGCGGCAACATCCCACCGGACATTCTTCAGACTATTGAGAAGGCTTTCGCCAGACTGTCTCATCTGTGCCCTCCGCGATTCTGCGAGCGTCTAATACCCATCCAAGCAGTGTTCCACACACGATAGGCGCGGTTGGCGCGGCGGGGTGGGGGGGGCGCGCCGGCAAAAAGTTTGTTAAAAAAAAGGGTGCGCAGACACACA
>Ga0315289_10004188_pt1 | contig 21568 bp, 14 predicted proteins | sample YL17G11_40_MG_FD_203452 | JGI IMG/M metagenome (GOLD analysis project Ga0315289, IMG submission 203452) | Sediment microbial communities from Yellowstone Lake, YNP, Wyoming, USA - YL17G11_40 | ecosystem: Environmental > Aquatic > Freshwater > Lake > Sediment | place: USA: Wyoming | collected... | reverse complement strand
GGATACATGCGTCAAAGAATTCGAGGGAACACACTTGTACAACCCTGATACTGGACAATGCTTTGTGGAAGGAGGTCAATTTGGTGAAGAAGGAAAGGATGTAATATTCCATGAAGATTCAACTCATATTTTGAAAGTAAATTGTAAAGATGCTTTAGGCAATGAAATGCTTGAAGACGTTGAAACATTTTTAGTAGATTCAACACCACCAGTCACATTAAAGACTTATGGTAGTCCAACAAAAGTTGTAGAAAATGATTTCACTCATCGTTGGATAACATCTGATACTGACATAACATTAGATGCGACAGATGCTAAGGTTGGTGTTGAAAAGATAAAGTGGGGAGTTACTCAAATAATAGGCGAAGATGAACTTTGCTATGAAGAATGTCGTGAATTATTTGATGAGTATGGCGGAGAAGATTTAACAGAGGAAGTAACAGGTGATACAGCAACATTCAAGATAGGAGAAGACTCTTGCCACTTGATTGAATTTTATGCTATAGATAGATTAGGAAATGAAGAAGTAAGACAATGGCAATGCATATTCGTTGATAATAAAGAACCAAAAGAAATAAAGATAGTTGGTGAACCCAACGTTCCAATAAAAGGTGGAGACAGTTGTGGAACTGTCACCGGCGATCTTGATGTACTATTCTTATTTGATTTAACAGGAAGTATGGGAGGAGTTATAGACAGTGCAAAAGCAAATGCCATTGATATAATGGATGATATACAAGCACTAGTACCAGATGCACAATTTGGTACTGGATCTTTCAGAGACTATCCTGACGACTACAATTATTGTGGATATGATGACACATATGGAGGTGGAGGAGATTATCCATGGAGTTTAGATAAAGATATAACTTCAGATAAAAGCGCTGTAAGTACAGCTATAGGCATTTATTATGCTTCTGGCGGATCGGACGGACCAGAGTCATATGCCAGAGCATTGTATGAATCTCAATCCGTAGGTTGGAGAACAGGTTCAAGAAAAATTGTAATAATATTTGAAGACAGTGTTCCACATGATTGTGATATGGCTTCATATGTTGGTACTGATTGCTGGTATGATTTTTCAACAGGCACAGATCCAGGAAGAGATGCAACTGCAGGAAATTCTGATGATATAACATGGGCAAATGCTGTTGCTGATTTGAAGGATACAGGCATTTCAGTAATAGTTGTTGATTCAGGAGATGCGGGCTATAGTTGTCCAGATGTTTGGAAATATGCATCTGATCAAACAGGTGGATTATATACAACATTAGGAAGCGATTTTACAAAAACAATTGTAGACTCAGTCACTGAAGTCATAGGTTGTAAAGATTGGTGGGTTAGAGATAAGGTAACACCAATCACATTAGATTGTGATGATAGTTGGGTTGGAAAAGCACCACACCCAGTAGGACAAGAAACTCTATGTTATAGAATTTCATTTGATGACACAACAACACCATACTTAACAGAGGATTACTGTAGAATGTTTGGAGGAGAAATGACAGGAGATTCAATTGATGCTTGGTGTTGTGCATACGTTGGAGAACCCACAATTGATGTTGTAAGACCAAGTGTTTACAATTTCACTTTCCAAGAAGACTCAGTACATGATTTAGAATTTTATTGTAAAGATCATTTAGGAAATACTGGTGAAACAGATACAGAAATATTCAAAGTAGATTCAGTAGCACCAGAAACAGAAAAGACATACGTCGGACCTTACTATGTAGATGGAGAAGGCAATGAGTTCATTGATACAGATACAACAGTCAAATTAGAAGCAGAGGATGGTGGAGACGTTTGTGCAGTCGGTGTAGATGTAATTCAATATAGAGTGAGCACAGCATTGGCAGATAGATTCTGCTACAACTGTGAAGATTGGATGACATCATTGAGACCAGACATTGGTCCATGGAACAACTATACAGAACCATTCCCAATAACAGAAGAGTCTTGCCATGTGATTGAATTCAGAAGCATTGACAAACTTGGTAACACAGAAGAAATAGATTGGCAATGCGTATTTGTAGATAAAACAAAACCAGAAACAACAAAGACTTATGGAGAACCATTTTATGCAGACGAAGGCGGAGAATGGATTACTCCAGATACTCCAATAACCTTGACAGTTGAAGATTTAGGTCCACACAAATCAGGAATAAAAGAAACAAAATACAGAGTTGAGAGAATAGATGATGTATACTGCAACAAATTACTTGACACTTACTGTGCAAAAGAAATAACAGCTGCATGGCAAACTTACACAGTTCCATTCAAAATTGGTGAACAATCTTGTCATAAGATAGAGTACTACAGTGTTGACAACGTTGGTAAGACAGAAACTGTAAAGAGTCAATGTGTATATGTTGAAAACACACCACCAGAAGTTACAAAGATAATAAGCGAACCATATGAAGAATGGGAAGGAGACGATACATTCTATCCTGGATTAAAGGCAAGATGTGCTGCAGGTGAGATAGATTGTTGGAAAGTAACATTAGGCAATGTTTTGAGTATAACATGTACAGATCCAGAGCCACATCCAGTTGACCACAACAAAATATGTTTCCAGATTGAATTAGATGGAGACGATGTAACTGAAGAATATTGTAGAATTTATGGTGTCTATAACGAAAGCGGTGATGGATATTGCTGTAGAACAAAACCATTAGAAAACTTCCAATTTGCTGAAGAATCACAACATGACTTGAAAGTTAAATGTGTAGATGCATTAGGAAACGAAGGAAAGATAGACGAAGAGAAATTCAAGGTTGAAGGATGCACATATGAATTATGTCTAAAGAAGAAATGGAATTTAATTTCAATTCCTTTCACATTGTTCAATGACGATCCGGATGTAGTGTTCGAAGATATAAAAGACAATGTAGCATCAATTTGGACATATGACTATGATGGTTGGTCTACGTGGGTTCCAGGTAAAGATGGAACATTGAAGCACATTAAACCAGGTTACGGATACTGGGTACTAGCAAAAGAAGATACATGTGTTGAAATTGCTGGCAGCTTATTTGTTCCATTAGAAGTTCCACCGTCAAGAGATTTGCAAGACGGATGGAATTTGATAGGATACTATGGTAACACAATTATGCCTCGTGGCTTAACAATCGAAGTTGACGGTGATGGAAGATGTATGATACCAAGCAAACCGGTCTACTGTGCATTGAACTCATTAGTTGATACACAACAAGGATTCCCGAGATGGAGTTCATTATACAACTATTTTAACAATGGATACATTGACGGACATGAAGATGCAGGATGGATTGGTTTAGATGCATGCATAGATGAAAGATGGACAGCATTTATGGAAGCAGGCAAAGGATACTGGATAGAAATGGATGTAAAGGACAGTTATGCACCAGCTACGAACTGCATATGGAACGAAGACATGTCATGTGTAATGCCATTTGCGTAATATAACTGAGGGTTACTCCCTCTTTTTACTTTTATTTTTAACATAAACTAGATGTGATACTCGTGAATAAAGGACTAACAGGAGCAATAAAGTTAACAATGATTTTCATAGTTTTACTTATTACTTTCATTTTCATTTTTAATTTTATTGTCCCTTCTTTTGCTAACATAGTTCCAGATAGTGGAAGTTCAGCATATACATGGACAACTGATGTTAGTGGAAATCTAAAAACAGACTTTGCTCCTTATACAAAGGTTTACATTCATGGTTCTAATTTTTTAGCTAATAATAATGTTGATTTTTCTGTAACAAGACCTGATAGTTTTGTAGAAAATGGAAATACTATTTCAAATGCTGATGGTAGTTTTGTTTATGAATATCAATTAGATGGAATAGAAGGATTATACAATGTATTGGCTACAGATGGTGTTAATACAGCAGAAACAACTTTTACTGATGGTGTAAATGTTAACTTAGATCAATGGGCTAACAAAGATAATGCTTGGATAAATGGAGATCTCAATCCATCAAAAGCAAATTATACTGAAGGAGAGGCAGTTCCATTCCGTCTAATTATAACAGGTCTTTCAGTAGGTTCACATTATATTAATATAAATTATGATTTTACTTCAGGAGGAATCTATGCTTATGATTTTCTAACAAAGTTTGATTTGAATGAGAGTCCAAATATTTCCGCAGACACTGCTGTACCTCTACCAGGAGGTCCAATAAGCAATTATACAATACCTAGCGATGCTTTTGATAACGTGGCATGGTATGAATTGCCAAACTCTCAAAGATACATAAGCATCAAAGGTGGAAACATTACAAAAATAGATGCAATAACCCATTCTGGTTCAGTTTCAGGAAACAGCAATGCTAATATGAAAATTACTTTTAATACAGGTAGTTGTACAAGCGATTGTACAATATTTTTATTATGGGGAGGTCATTTGGCATCTGAATTAGATTGGGGAGATGGAAAGGGTGCAAGTAGCATAAGTGGTGCTCCTTTTCACATGAGAACACAAAATTTAGATGATGGTGGCAGTAAAAATCAAGATAGAAGCATACAACCTGGAGCAATTTCGCCTCCACAATTATGTTCAAACAGTGAAACTTTAAAAGAATTTTTATATGAGTCAAAACCAAACTATGCTCATGTTGATAGCTCTACAACAAATGTTTCATTCAAACTTTGCAACAATACTTCTGTGAGTGTTGATACAAGTGATGGAAATAATCATTATGTTTACATGAATTGGAACTTGGGAAACATTTCAAATTACACTAATGTTCTTTATTTTAAGTTATTACTTTATCATTATGAGGATTCAACACTTGTTAAAGTCCAACTAAAAAATCAAACAGGATCGTGGATTGATGTTTGTGATCCAAGTGAATCAACTTCTTATATATGGAGTGTTTGCGACCTTGCACCTTATTTGAACATATTGCAGAATGTTCCTACAATTGAATTGCGTTTGGTTGCAAAGAAATCTGGAGCATGCCACGAGTATCTTGGATGTGCGATGCTTAAAGTAAGATTATACAAATGTGAAAGGAATGAATACTGTGGTGATGGTATAGTAAAACCACCAGAGACATGTGAACTTCCTAACACGAATAATAATCCTTTCTGTAGTCAAACCACAACTGATTGCCTAGGAATGAAATTCGGGCAGAGAGATGCTTATGGAGATTGTGATGACAATTGTGGTTGCATCAATGATCCGTTTACATATTCATGCGTTAAAGACACATGCGGAGCTGTATGTGATGATGTTTCAGACTGCTCTGAAAAATGCTTAGATAAGAAATGGTATTCTAGCTATGGTTGCACTGATAACTGTGATTGTGATTTAGGCAATCTGATATGTAGCGTAGGACATTGTGGTGCAGAATGCGATAAGCCTGAAGACTGTGAAAATAAATGTGTTGATAATACTTGGAAACAAGGAACATGTTTAGACAGTTGCATATGCAGTTATACAGAGACAAACTGTGATGATGGAAATGTTTGTACAACTGATAGTTGTGATTCTGTATTAGGTTGTCAACACACACCTATTCCTAACTGTTGTATAACCAATGATGATTGTGATGACAGCGATGCATGTACAAACGATGTTTGTGAAAGTAATGTATGTAAGCATACCACAGTAACATGCGACGATAGTGTTGGATGCACAGATGATACATGCGATACTATTAAAGGTTGTATTTATGAGCCTGATGACAGCAAATGTCCAACTGATACAGCATGTATGGATTATTTCTGTGATGCTACCAAAGACTGCCAAGCTAAATATTCTCCTTTGTCTACGCCATGTGAAGCAGATGGTGATTTATGCACTATCGATCACTGTGACGGAGCAGGCTCTTGTACCTTGTTAGATAATGTTGACTGTTCTGATTTAGACGACCAATGTCAAGAAGGTGTATGTAATCCTTCTGACGGAGAATGTTATCCTGATTATTCTAAATTCCCATTAAGCACACCTTGCGAATTCGACGGTGATTTATGTACCATAGACCACTGTGATGGCGATGGTTCATGTGAAACATTTGATAATGTTGACGTTCCTCCAGCAGAAGAGTGCAAATCATTCTACTGCGATCCTAAAGACGGTAAAGTAAAAGAAGATTACACAGACTTCCCATTATCTACACCATGTGCTTCTGACGATGTTTGCGAATTAAATCATTGTGATGGTTCAGGAGAATGTGTATTTTGGAAAAATATTTCAGCACCTTCAAAGCCAATAAAAGTAATTGGTGATCCTAAAATTAAATGTGCAGAAGGCGAGTGGTGTGAGTGGAGAATAACAACCTTAACTCCAATAACGCTAACGTGCGAGGAAGGTAAAATTCATTGGAGATATGCATTAGATGAAGAATGGAATGATTGGAACGACGATGGGTCAACTGTTACAATTTACTTCCCAGAAGAATCTAATCATACTTTAGAGGCATATTGTTTAAATGACTGCGATAAAAGTGAATATGATATAGAAAAGTTCAAAGTTGAAGGAACAGCTTTTGAAATTCCTTTGTATAAGAAATGGAACTTGATTTCAGTTCCATTTGCATTAACAAATGACAGTGTTTCAGAAGTCTTCAAGAATATAAGCGATAAAATAGTTTCAGTTTGGACTTATGACAACGGTAGCTGGTATGTTTGGATACCAGGTTTAGGTGGAACATTGACATCAATTAAACCAGGTTGGGGATACTGGGTAATAGCAAAAGAAGATATAAAGTTGTTAATTTCCGGCAGCTTATTCAGTCCTATAACAACACCACCAAGCAAAGAATTACAAAGTGGTTGGAATCTTATAGGATACTATGGGACAGAGTGGCAAATTTATGAATTAGAAGAGGATGATTCTTGTGGATATATCAATCCTCTTTATGGAAATTATGTTTACTGCTCATTAAACTCATTAGTTGATACACAAAGAGGGTTACCGAGATGGAGCTCATTGTGGGGATATGACAATTGCGGAGAAGATGTGGCTTATTGGCATCAATTAGAATCATGCGCAGATGAACATTGGGATGACAACAGAATGTATGCAGGCAAAGGATACTGGATAGAAATGGACGTCAAAGACAGTTATGCGCCAGCTACGAACTGCATATGGAACGAAGATTTGCATTGTTCGTTCCCAACCATATGAAAACGAAAAGTATTAATACTTTTCTATTTAACTATTTGTAGGTGATAAAAACGGATTTTAAGTTATTAATAACAACGTTAATCGCTATAGCACTTTTTGCTAATATTACTCTAGCAGTGCCAGGAATACCACATGCATTCTATGGATCTGTTGCTTGGAACGGTCAACCAGCTCCAGATGGAACAACTATAACAGCTAAAATAAATGGTGTTGAAGTAGCTAGTACAACAACATCAGGTGGAAAATATGGTTATCCTATTGGAGCCTTTTATGTTGCTGATCCGAGCAATGATAGATCAGGAAAGACAATAAACTTCTTTGTGAATGGCGTTGATACAGGAGCAACAGCAAACTTTTGCACTGGATGCTTTAATCTATGTGGCATAAATCCACAAAATTGTGCTTCAATAGATTTGTCTGCTAGCGGTGGAACTTCACCTCCAGCACCTGGTGGTGGCGGTGGTAGTAGCCCAAGTGGTCCGACAGGAGGAACTACAGGTGGTACAACAACAGGAAATCAGACAACAAGCGGAACAACACCACAAGGATGTCAAGAAAAATGGACATGCAGTGAATGGGGAGAATGTAAAGACGGTGTTCAAGCAAGAACATGCACAGATGCGAACAAATGTGGAACAATAAACAACGAACCATTCTCATCTCAGCCTTGTACATCAGAAGAAAGAAAGGAAGCTGAACAAAAAGAAGCAGAAGCTGCACCAATAACAGGATTTTTCTTGGGAATGGGAATGACAGAATGGACAATAGCAATCATTGCAGGAATAGTTATTGCATTAGTGATAATACTCTTAGCAAAGAGAAGTTCAAAGAAATAATTTTTTTAATTTTGTTTTTATTTTAATTAATAATCCACTGCTTAAGTAAAGGATAAATCTTTAACTTTTTTAACTATTTATGGGTGGCGAGCATTAAAAAATCAATTATAACTGTAATCATAATTTTATTTCTTTCAATAATATCTACAACAACTTTTGCAGCCTCACCTTCATATTGTCCCGTAGCTCCAAAATATGCTAAATATGAGTGGATAACTAAAGTAAGCTTAAACGGAGGTGAAAAGATTTCAGGCAATTCTACTTATAGTGACTATACTAATTTTACACTTACCAACCTTACTTTTGGGGAAAATTACACCTTGTACGTTACAGCCAACACTACCAGCTCATACAAAGAGTTCGTTAAAGCTTGGATTGATTTTAATAATGATAAGACCTTTACAACTGACGAAGAGATCAATCTTGGAAATTATTCTTTTAAGGGAAATTATACTTTTAGTAAAAACTTTACAACTCCTAGCATTGCAATTGGTGGAGAAACGAGAATGAGGATTTATCTAAAATTTAATGCTGTTCCTAGTCCTTGTGAAAATGCTACATATGGAGAAGTAGAAGATTATAAAATTAAATTGCCGTCTACTTCAGTCGGTACATTAGAACCATATCTAATCACTCCAACTACTGACATCAGTGTAACTAAAAATCAATTCTTTAATTTCTCTACAGGAGTCAGATGTGTTGGCGGAGATTGTGGAGATTTAACTGCAAGTTTAGATCCTGAAAAGGAAAAAAAATTAGAGTTTGTTCCAAGAGAACTGATAGTCAAGTATAAAGAGAAAGTTGATGTTAAATCTTCTATTTTAATTAGTACAGGAAAAGTAAATATTATTTCAAGGGAAAAATTATTTCAAAATATAAAACATGATAAAGATAGACTTGATACATTTGAAAAAATTAAAGTCCTAGAGGATATAGACATTATAAATTTAGCTAGGGAGTATTCCGAACTTCCAAATGTAGAATATGCAGAACCAAATTACATATTTTACATTTCTAAAACTCCTAACGATGCTTCATACAATTTACAATGGACACATTCCAAAATACACTCGGAAGAAGGCTGGAACATAACTACAGGTTCTACAAACATAACTATAGCTGTTATTGATACTGGAATTGATTGGAATCATCCAGATTTAACTAAAAACATTTGGAATAATACAGATGAAGTTATAGACGGTATTGATAATGATGGAAATGGTTATGTTGATGATGTAAGAGGCTATGACTTTGTCAATAATGATAGCGATCCTATGGATGATAATGGTCATGGATCTCACTGCTCTGGCATAGCGGCTGCAGATTCAAATAATAATCTAGGGGTTGCAGGAGTATGTTGGAATTGTAAAGTTATGGCTCTTAAAGGCTGTAACAATATTGGATATTGTTATTCAGCTGATCTTGCACAAGCAATAATTTATGCAGTTGATAACGGAGCAAAAATAATAAGCATGAGTTGGTATGCAGATGATATACCTGCGCCAACCATACTTAAAGATGCAATAAATTATGCTTATAATTCTGGTGTTGTTCTAATAGCTGCTGCAGGAAATAGTAATACTGATGTACCTACTTATCCTCAAGCTTATGATAATGTCTTTAATGTTGCTGCTACTGATAATAGTGACAATAAAGCATCGTTCTCTAATTACGGAAGTTGGGTAGATATTGCTGCACCAGGAGTTGGTATATACAGCACTTATTTTGATGATACGTATTCCTCATTATCAGGAACTTCGATGGCTGCTCCACATGTTTCTGGACTAGCTGGCCTAGTTTTGTCTCATACTCCTACATTAAGCAACGAACAAACTTATTTCATACTAAGAAACGGAGTAGACCAAATCAGCGATAAAACTATAGGCACAGGAAGAATTAATGTATACAAAGCTTTGATAACAAAGCCGATCATTCCAATGTATAGCGGAACTCCATTCTATACTGTCAGTCAGAATCCTACAAACTGTTATAATATGAAAGCAGGAGAAACATGTAATCAAACATGGACAGTTAATGCAACAGGTGATATTAATTCATTGTGGAATTTCTTCACGATATATAACTCTAGTTTTGAAACAAAAAGAACAGATACTGTAAATGTAACTATAATAGAAAATAAAAACTATATAACTTCTTGTACCGTTTTAGACAAATCAGGAGCTACATACTACCTCAAGAACGATATAATAAATTCTACAAACGAAACATGCATCAACATCATTGCAGATGGCATTACACTCGATTGTGAAGGACATAATATAGATGGAATTGATTCCATATTTAATTCAGGAATATTCTTCCAAAACAGAAATAACATAACAATTAAAAACTGTTTTGTTAGCGATTGGGGAAGCGGTATTCATATGCTTTATTCAAATAACAGCATGATTTCTAACAATATCGCAAACTCAAACTTTCGCGGTATTGCACTATGGCATTCTTCTAGTAATAACACACTCTTTAACAACATAGCAAACTCAAATTATTATGGCATAAATCTAACCTCTTCAAATAACAACACAATATTCAACAACACAGCAAACTCAAATGAATATGGCATTTTTCTATGGAATTATTCTTCAAACAATACAATATTCAATAACACAGCAAACGAAAATGGGGAAGGTATCGAGATATTTTATTCTTCTAACAATAACGTAATCAATGAAAATATCGTTTGTGAGAACATAGGTTTGGACTTTGACATCAGTAGTTCTACAGGAAATTCTGGTACTAACAACAAATGCGACAAACCTGATGGATGGAATGATGATGGTTATGTTGGATGTAGATATGTTTGTACTTCATCACCACTTTTAATCACAATTAATTCTCCTTTAAACAGTTCAACTTTAACAGAAAGTTCAAGTTGGTTCAATTTAACAACAAATAAAAATTCAACATGCAACGGAACTTTGATTGGATGCAATTATTTAGAGTTTGGTCTTCACGCATGTTACGACGTTCAAATAAATCCATGTATGCTAACAACTGATAATTTACATCACTCGTGGATGATTAACAATCTTACTAACACCTATGAAAATGTACCTGATATGTTGGATTGGTATAATTTAAGTGCTACTTGTACAGACTACCAAAACATTTCAAATTCATCATACTCAATATTTTTTGTGAACTTATCAAATTCAGTAAACAGTTGGTCAGTTGACTTGTCAATAACTTTGGATGGCGATCAACAAGGAATCTGGAAGTTTGGTATGAGCGATATGGCAACAGATCTCTTTGACAGTGGCATAGACGATACACAACCACCTACACATCCTGATGGTTTTGATGCTTACTTTAATGAAAGCGAGCCAACTCCAAAAGATAGACTGTCAATAGACATCAAATCACAAGCTGATGAGAAGAATTGGACTCTTGTTGTTGTTGCACCTGCTAATCAGACAGTGAATGTTACATGGGACTCTTCAGCAATAGAAACTAGTCCAACCTTTAAGATTGGTGAAATCAATTCTAGCACATGTGAATATATTGGAGAAGTTCTCAACATGAAATTTTATGATCATATAACTATTCAAGGAGGTCTGACAGCTCTTGTTACAAAGGCGTATAGAATAACTGCATCTAAAACTTTATACAAGAGTGATTTCTTGGAATTGAAAGCTGGTTGGAACATGGTTTCAATTCCATATATATTAGAAAACAATTCTGTTGAAAATATCTTCGATGATAAAGTTGAATCAGTTTGGAGTTATGATAATGATATTTGGTACGTATGGACGCCAGGTTTAGGTGGGACATTAACTACAATTGAACCTAAGAAAGGTTATTGGGTTGCTGTTGATGAAGACAAGATAATTACTTTTGAAGGCACTGAAAGCATAAACCATACAATACCGTTACACAATGGATGGAACCTTATAGGACCAATTAAATCCATTCCAATGCCATTATCAAATCCACACATCATTGGTTCAATCTGGGGTTGGACAGGCAACAGTTATATTTCTGTTACCGATTCATTAGAACCTAAAAAAGCATATTGGATTGCTGCAGATAATGATACAACGTTGGAAGAATAGTTCAAAGAAATAAATAAATAGTTAAAATTTAATTATAAAAAGTTTTCTATCTATTAATTAAATATGAATCGTGAGAAATTAAAAGTAATAAAACAACATGAAGGATTTACTTACCATAGTATTGAAGATAATAAATTTAGAACAACTTATCCAGTAAGTATTATTAGAGGTAAAATTGGTGCTGCTAAAACTAACTCTAAATTAGAAGAACTATTTTCTCCCCTCTCAATTAAGGAAGCAACCAACATATTACAAAATGCTCACAGAGGCCATTTTTTAAACCTTGAAGTTGTTGAAGTTAGGCCTTGTGATAAAGATTTAAAATTTTCAAAAGAATTTGCTGGAACAGTAACATCTTCTTATCATAAAGAATCAAAATATCAATTTCCTTGGGTAAGGAATGCTTTTGATCCTGAAAGAGTGGAATTTGGTTGTACTTGCGAAAGAATAGTTAAAGAAAGAGAGTTAAAAAGCGTCTGGGAGCCTATAATATTGGAAGAGTGGGAACTTGAAAAAAGAAATGAGAAAATTTATAACTGGCCTACTTGTCATCACATATGCTTATTAGATTCTAGATTAAAAGATATTGCTAATTTAAAAGTCTTAGGCATTGACGACAAAATAGAATATCCAAAACCTTATGTATTAGCTTATCTTAGAGGCTTAGAAATAGCACCAGAATTTCCTGATTATGTTTTTAATTCTGCTTTTACTCATTGGTCTTCAATTTTTAACGGTATGAAAAAAGAAGTAAATGGGATGAGAAATTTAAGAGGTTTAAGCAAATTGAAAATGTACGATGATTACAAAGTTAAAAATTATATTGCAGGTGAATTTGTTTTGTCTGGATTAGAACCTAAAAAACTTGATGATGTAATTAAGGCAGTTAGTTATTGACGAACTAAAATTTTTATTATATCATTGTTTTTCAAAATATGATCGCTTCCAACCCTTTTTCCAGTTCTAGCATCTATCGCTCCGATAAACTTTTCTCCAATGTCTGTATGAACCCTGAAGGCTAAGTCTAGCGCAGTAGAAGCAGGCGGCATTAAGAAGACGTCTGGTAGAACATTCCCCTTTTTGTCAGAAAACTTATGCTCGTTCTCAACAGGATAGACAGCTATGTATTTCATAAAATCAAAAACAGCCTTGTTCAAGCAATCTTGCACTCCAGTCGAACCATACTTATCTAAAAGGTTTGTCTTTATCAATTCCAAAGCTCTTTTCTGTTTTTCATTCAATTCTTTCTTAATTGTAAATTCCTTAACACCAGGAATATAATCTATAAAACCTGCTTTTGCAGCAGTTCTTAGAGCAATCTCAGCTTCTGCAGAGCAAGGGATTATGGTCAAATGAGGAAAATCCTTTCTCATTTTATTGATATTCTTTTCAGAATTTGGTAAATCCATTTTATTAGCAGCAATTATCATTGGCTTGGAAAGTTTTCTTAATTCTCTTGCAAATTCCTCTATATCATCTAAACCGATTCTTTCCATAACTTCTTTGACGTGCTTGTCTTTTATTCCTAATCCTGCTAGAATTCCTTCAGCCTTTTTCTCGTCCTTGATTTTTTCTAAATTTCTTTTAATAACAGCAGCAAACCACAAGTCTATTTCCTCTTCTAAGAATTTTACATCATTTGAAGGATCATAATCAGAAGTTGGTTGACCTTCAGCGCCAGTTGTGCCAGATGCGTCTACAACGTTAATGAGCATATCGGCTTGGATTATGTCATTAAGGAATTGATTGCCTAATCCTTTTCCTTCGTGTGCACCAGGTATTAGTCCTGCAATGTCCCATAGCTTTACAGGAATAAGTCTTACTCCGTTTATGCATTGAGAATTCACAGGATTACATTTTATTTTTAGCTCGGTGCAAGGACAAGGCGAAGTCACATAAGTTATTCCTACATTTGGCTTTATTGTACAGAATATTCGATTGGAAATCTCGACGTCTATCATTGTTACTGCTTTAAAAAATGAGCTTTTGCCGACGTTAGTCTTACCGCATATGGCTATCTCCATACTATCTCCTCGTTTTATGAAGTGTATAAAAAATTTCAAATAAAACCAGAACTATAAGGCAAAGTTGCATTATGAAAAACACTTGATCATTCCGTTGATAAGAATAGATTGCTAACAAAATTGTGCTAGATATATAAATTAATGCAAACTTCAAGTCAACTAATGCTTTATGCTTTTTTATTGACTCATATGTTTCAAAAAGCCAAGCCAATAAAAGCAAAAGTGCACCAGCAATTCCTATCTCTATCATATAACTCAAACTTTATATTCAACTTTTAATAATATAACTCTTATGCAAGCACCGATATGCGAAGTCTGTTTAAAGTCCAATATCTTGTGTAGCGGATGCCAGGAAAAATTAAACAGCGGAAAGATCACTCAAAAGGATATTGAAGTATCGAGATATATTTACGGACTTAGCGAGAGGATGAGAAGCATAAGAGACATAAAGATTCTGAAAGTTGTAGACTGCGGGACTTTAATAATAATAACAGACGTTGGAGATGCTGCAAAGCTGGTGGGAAAAGGTGGAGTCGTAGTAAAGAAAATCGCAAAAGATTTTAAAAAATCAATAAGAATTTTGGAAGAAGCTCCTACTTTTAAGGATTTTGTAGAAAGCCTTTTATCTCCTGCTCCAATAAGCGGTATAAACACTCTCTATAAGGAAGATAAAGAAGTTTATAGAGTAAAAATACCATCAGTTCAAAAGAACAATGTTATAATAAGCCCTGAGATTTTTTCTCAAATCATATCTAACTTTTATAACCTAAAAGCCGAGATAGTTTTCGAGAATTAATTTTCTTAGCAGGTAATAGCAGCGTTATCATACCTATTATAATGCCATTTACAGAGCCGATAAGGACGTCTAGAGGATAGTGTAATCCTATGAAAATTCTGCTGAAAGATACTAGAACTGATAAGGCGTAAAACAGCAAGCTATATTTCTTGTAATAGTTAGATAAAATTACTGCTCCTGAGAATGCCCTTTGACTATGTCCAGAAGGAAAACTAGGTCCTATGTCGACTTCCGTTACTTGCAAAGCTCCGAAAGGCCTGGGCCTAAGGAAAAGCTGTTTAAATAATAATAAAGAAAGCGAGTCTATGACGAAGACGTAAAACAAGTGTAAAGATATCTTTTCCTTATCTTCTATCCAAAACAAGACTATCAAAAGTATCCAAAACAAAGAAGAGCCAAGGTATGTTATTAAGTTAAAAAATACGAGCAGAATGTCATTTGTTGAGTTGTTTATTAAAAAGAAAATATATTCATCCAGCCTAATTACGTCATTTAAGAATAAAACCAGTAAAAGCAGCAGAAAGCCATAAATAACGAGACTAGCAAATATTTTTCTAATAGCTTCCATAACATTATTAGAGCAAAAACTTAATATAAATTAAGCGATTTTTATGAAAAGATTAATGCTTTTGATGGCGCTGTTGCTTGTAGTTCAAATAGGAGAAGCAAAAACAATCTTATACGTTGCGAATGCTTCTACTGATTCGTCTTGCAACGCTTTACAGACTTCAGATTCCCTTTATTGTAACAGACTGTTAAGCTTGGGATATAACATAAAAGTTATAAATGAACTTCATGTAAAGGACAATACGACGACATGGAATGAATATGCAGACGCTTCTGATATGATATTCCTTGGAAACAGCCATTTGAACATGGCTAACAAAACCAAGTTTCAAAGTATCTTCTGCGGAAACGTGAGTGCGAAGAACAAGCAGTTATTTTTAACATACGTGAATACTTGGAGTTTTAATAAAACCATAGAAGGTTGTGCCTTTTACCCTTCTATAGATTTAGTGAAAGCTAATTTTTCAGATAACAAATGCTCTGCAAAAGCATTTAAGGTTGCCAATGCTGGATTTATAACTGAAGGTTTAAATGTCGATGATAATATAACAATTTATCCATCTCCTAAAATTGCTAAATACTATGATATCTCATATGGAGGTTGGATTACTGCAGAATGTGTCCCGTTGGGTAGTACAATAGACTTTTATCCTATTCTTTTTGTAAGTGATAAAGGAGTTTTTTGGGGACTGGACGAACCTTCTAGTTTTTCATCACTTGCTTGGGACATCTTTGATAGAACCATATTATATTTTTTAAATGATACAACATGGTCAGTATCTGCTTTTGCTTTGCCGAGCGTAGCATCTGTAGACCAGGACATCTTGATTTTTGCTAACATGAATCAAAGCAATAAAACAGTTACAGGAATAGTTAACTATACTGCTGGAGATTTGAAAGGAGTTATGAATTATGAAAATGGCACGTGGAAATCGGCCATAAGACTTGTTGAAGCACAGTTGTATAACATAAAAATAACAGCATACTCAAAAACATTAAGAGGAACATTCAATCTGCCAATTAATGTTGGCGATGCAGTTGTTAATATAACATCTAGCAATTTCAAACCAAACTCAGGTTATGTTCTAAGTGCAAAAATCCCAGAGGTAACATCAGCTTCTTATAGAATCTTTAATCCCATTACTTATGACGTGTTGCTTTTCGGAACATTGACTTGTGCAAGTGGCATTTGCACAGCTAATATAGAAAATATGCCAGATATGATTAATCTATTAGTCGAGGTAACTAGCTCCAATGGCGGCACTTTAAAAACTATAACCAAAGAAAGTATTTCAACTGATAAGATTGTTTATAGACCAGGAGAAGTAGTAAAGATTGATTTTTTCACATTCGATCCTGTAACAAAAGTGAACCTAACTATCATAAGGCCTGATGGAACTAAAGAGACGCCTAGCCCGTTGTCCATGGATAAGATAAAGACAAATTTTTGGAACAAAAATTACACTCTTGGAACGAGTTCTTACAACGGCACATATGCAATCATTGTAAAAACAGCTAATGCAGAGTATAATAAGAATATTAGTGTGATTGCGTGGAATCCTTTTGCTTATTTGAACAGAAATGTTTTAAATGTTTTTGAAAGTTTTATTCTAACAGTCGGTACAGTGGAAGCATATTCAAGTAACTTGGACATTTTTGTTTTAACTGAAATCGCAAGACCTGATGGAAATATAACCTCATTAGAGAACTTCACTGTTAAAGGAAACAAAAACTATAATATTTCTTATACAATACCAAGGGGCTATCCAAGCGGTTCATCAAGAATTAAAATAAGTTTTAAAGATTCTGACAACAGAAGTTCAACTTTGTACTTAAACTTCTCAACAGACATTGCTCTTTTGCAGCCTAGTTTGTTTGTTACACCTTCTACGATATCATTCATCTCAGTCCAAGGAAAAACATTGGAAGGCGCTGTTACACTTGAGAACACTGCTCAAGTTAAGGCAACAAAAATAACTACATCAGTTTCTGATTTAGACATGACAGTGAATGCACCTTCATCTTTGGAGCCAAAGGGGAAAGGTGAAGCAAGAATATTTATAAACACAGGTTCGTTGTCAGAAGGAACTTATACAGGAAAAATTAATTTTTTCAGTCAAATAGGAGATACCCAGGTAAATGTAATCCTAGATGTTATAGGAAATCTTGCAGCCCAAGCTTCAGAAAGATATGCAGAGATATCATACTTAGAAAGTAACCTTACTTATCTAGCTAAGATGTGGGTTAACACCACAGGAGCCTTAATAATGCTAAATAACACAAAAGTCATGCTAAACGACACTATAAAAGAATTCTATAAAGAAAACTATGCAGGTGCTATGGCAAAATTTGAAGAAGCCTCAATAAAGGCAGATGAATTGGAGATGACTGTAAGCGGTCTTTATGGAAAGATGCCAGACTATAGCTTCATAATATGGGACTTTGCTGCTGCAGTCATTATCATAATCATTACTGTGACTATCATTAAAGTAAAAGGAAGAAGGAAAAAGCCAAAAGTAGTGAAAAAAGAGATTCCTAAAGAACAGCCAAAAAAAGAGGAAGTTTACTTCGAACCTAAGGGCGGAGAATACAGAACAGAATATTATTAAATTATCTTATACTTTTCTAATAAACTCAATATAAGCATGTATAAGGCTACCATTAGCAATACAAATACAAAACTAATGAAAGGCGCGATGAGAATCATAGGATATCCAAATACAAAATAGCCACATTCATATGGTCCGCATTTCCTATTGTATCCTTTTATCGTAAATGAAAAATCAGTACCAGAACAGCTATCGTATACAAGCTTGACTTCTTCTTCAGGATATGTTCTAACTCTTTTATCGTCTGAATATAGCAAGTCCTGCAAAATGTCTCCTTGTTTTGAATGGACTGCTGATACTAAATGACACTCGTTTCCGCTATAATCTGTAAGCTTAACGGAATTAATGTGACTTCCGTCCCAGAATTTGTATGCAGCCTCGTGTAAAAGTATTTCATACTTTCCGTCTTTTGGTTGCATAGAAAATGTTGACGTGTAAGTTGTATCCTGGTCTTTTGGAGCATGAATATTTAACAGTTCTATTTCTTTGAATTCCTGTCCATCCCAAGCATTAAGAATTGGACAACGCGTACTAGGAATAGTACATCTACCTCCAGAGCAAATATAATCTGTTCCACAATTTATAGGAGTAGAAATGCAAGTGGATCCAGAAACGTAATATTCTATTAATGTAGATGAGCTTGAGCAATAGTCTGTATAACTTGACTTTTTACATATGCCATAGTTAGTTATACCATCGTTTTTACAACCATCATAAACTGTACACGTTCCTTTAATACCAGAATCTGCACCTTCATCATTATCCTCAGTTCCTGTTTTACAACGATAGCTTATCGATGCATTGTATGGCCCATTACAATAATATTCTTTTAAATTAAATCTGTCCGTACAGATGTCCTGATAGCTATAACTTTTACCCTCAAAACCACCTAAAATTGTTCCTCTTGTAAAATAATCTAATCCTCCATCAGTATCACTGCAATTATAAAACTCTGTAATAAGACTTTTAACTACGGGCCAATTTTCATTAGCTTTTTGCTCAAAGGTTGGATTACCTGTGTCCTTACCCCAAAACCATATACCATCTCCATTATAAAAAAGATATCTCGTTACTTCTTTTAAAAAGGTTTGATTCCATGCTGTTTCGCCCGCTACGTCTGCTATGTTTACAACTCCATAGACTGGTTTAGTTCCTAATCTATTTTTAAGTTCCCTTAAACCATAATTTTTAAAATTATTAAAAATCGTTCTTTCATTACACTCAGAAAATACAATATCAGGTTTTCCACCTTTATCAATAAAATCTATTATTGGATCGTGATTAGCTGTTACAGCTATTGGAAGCGTTGTATATGTTTTTAAACTATCTAAATCTCTGGCAAATTGTGCTTTATTTAAAGTCGGGTCAAATAATTGTTCATCTAATTCAATCATGTTGAAACCTGCTGATGTTGCATTTTTTACTAAAATTATTCGATTATTTTGGTTCATATCATCTATCGCAGCTACTTTAACATAATTTTTAAGTTGATTGTTAAGTAAATTTTTAATAGCGTTAAAATCTGTTGTAGTATATATAGGAACTATTGCATAAGTGAAGCTGTTAGGAATATCAGTTAAATCAGGACGAAAAGCTAACATTATTGGTTTTGCTGCAAATACAGTACTAGATAAGAAAGCTAATGATAAAAACAAACTAATTAAAATAGCCCATCTTTTCATAATAACTATTAATTAATTCTAGTATTAAAATTATATTATGCCAACAAACGTTACAGTTGAGTATGTAAAAGCTCAACAAAAATATCTTAACGCAAAGACGAGGGAAGAGAAAATAGCTGCTTTAGAAGAGATGATAAGCACTGTACCAAGTCATAAAGGTTGTGAGGTATTAAAATCTCAGTTAAAACAAAGGCTTTCAAAACTAAAACAAAAAGTAGGGTCTAAATCTTCCAGGAAGATAATAACAATTCAAAAAGAAGGAGATGCCCAAGTCTGTATACTAGGTATGACTCAGTCCGGTAAGTCAACCTTATTATCTAAACTAACTAATGCAAGGCCAGAGATTTCTAATCATCCCTATACGACAACTAAACCGCAAATAGGAACATGCGATTATTCTGGCGTTAAAATACAATTAATAGAGATTCCATCAAACTTTCAACCAGCTCTTATGAGCATAGCCCAAAATGCAGATTCGATAGTCTTGCTATACAACGACAAAAAAGAGCTTGATGCACTAAAAAACATTTTATCATCTTTTAAACTTAAAAAATATTTTGTTGAGATAAATAGAGATGAAGATTTAAATGGAATTAAGGATAAAATATGGAATTCATTAGACTTGATAAGGATTTATTGCAAGGAACCTGGAAAGAAACCTGAGTCAAAGCCAATGGTAATGAAAACGAACTCCACTGTTGCAGATGCTGCCAAAAGATTGCATAAGGATTTCCTAAAATACTTTAGATTTGCTAGAATTTGGGGTAAATCTGCTAAATATGCAGGAGAAAAGGTTGGTCTAGAGCATAAGCTTGAGGACAAAGATATCTTGGAAATTCATATAGGATAAACATTTATAGTTTCTAAATAAATTATTATTATGGCTGAAAATACTTTGCCAGAATCTTGGTATTCTCAAATAGAAAAATCTAAGGAAAGAGCTAGAAAAATGCTTAGAAAGGTTGTGGCTATTGACTTGAACGATGCGATAGTAGTTGGGAAGTTAGACGATGTTACATTAGACAAGCTCTTTAGATTAAAGTATCCTTTCTGCAAACTCACTTTATCAAATGCGAAAAAATATAGCGCAGACGGAAAGTTTGAGAAGCATATAGAAGGACAACAAATATGCTTTGTCAACAAACCACAGATGATAATGGACATGGACGAACTTTCGAAGAAATATCCTGAAGTTTTTCAGGATACTCACGTCGATATAAGAAGAGGGAGATTTGATTAAATGGCCTTAAAGCAAATATATAACAAAAAGCAAAGCGACATGAAAAGATGCCCTAGATGTGGAGAAGAGGCTATAATAATAGACGGTAGATTTGTTAGATGGTTGAACTGTCCTCATTGCAAGTTTAAGAAACTTCTAGAAAAGGAAGACGAAACTACAAAAGTCAAGGTTACGAACATTTAAAGCTTTCTTTCAAATTATAAAAATGGGAAAAAATGTTTACAGAGAAAAAATTGAAACTATAAATTCAATTTTACAAGCTTCAATAAATTCAGAAAATTCAGTGTCAAAATTTGAACTAATGAACGCATCCAGAACATCCTATAAAGAATTCGAAAAAATTTATAAAGCACTCATACACATGGGTTGTTTGAAAGAAGAAAAAAGTACAAATCCTTCTAGAAAATATGAAGTTACACCTACGGATAAAGGTTTGGAATTTCTTAGAAGAAGTAGCAATGTAATGCCTTTTTTAGAAGAATTTAAGAAGTATTGGAAAGGATAAAATATTATTTATATATGAAAAAGTTTAATTCTTATTATGTTTGAAAATTATTCTCCTCAAGTACAGAAAGCTTTGAAAGATGTTAAGATAGGAAACAGAATCTCCATTGCTAAAAAT
>Ga0315289_10004187_pt1 | contig 21568 bp, 20 predicted proteins | sample YL17G11_40_MG_FD_203452 | JGI IMG/M metagenome (GOLD analysis project Ga0315289, IMG submission 203452) | Sediment microbial communities from Yellowstone Lake, YNP, Wyoming, USA - YL17G11_40 | ecosystem: Environmental > Aquatic > Freshwater > Lake > Sediment | place: USA: Wyoming | collected... | reverse complement strand
AAGGAGCATGAAAATCGATGTCTCCCGCGGGTCCCAGTTCCAGTATGAACCCCAGGTGTTCTTGGCGAAAATCGATCCCGAGACGGCCGCCAGAACGCAGAATATTATCCCCAGCCTGGCCGCCGAAACCACACGCAAATCATATTTGAGGTCTCGCTCGCTCAAATACCTTATGGAATAGAACATCCCCAGCCCGAAGGCCACCACCGTTGTAATGGCCATCGGAAAATGGAAATAAACGATTCTGAAAACCTCGGGCCTATCCACAACGGGCGTAGGAGGAGGGAATACCCAGGCTCCCAATATTACCCAGCTGATTGCCAGTAGCAAAATAATCTTCCACCACATATTTCCAACCTTTTAACCTGCATCATATAGTTCAGGTTTCGCCACTATTAAGGGTTTTTCCTAATAGAAGTCAACATTATTTACGGTCCAACATAGTATAGTAACTCTCAGTTTTTTAACATGTTACGCCGATTCCTCGTCATTCATTCCAGATCGATTCGAAGAGTATGAAACCGAGAACGGTCATGACTATTATGTAGGAAACGAGGACCTGCAATTCCGTCCTGGCCGCCGAAAACTCAATTCCTTGCACCATGGCCTTCTTGGTGCCGGAAATAGCTTCGACCAGGAGTGGAAGTATCAGCGGAAAGGATAGCACCGCGAACAAAGCGCCTCTTGCCGATGCCTTCGAGATTATCGCCGCCACGAATGTCGTTACGCTTGCCAGGCCGATCGACCCGACAACCAGCATTGTGAGAAACAGCGGATAATTGGCGATATCGAGGCTGACGAAAACCGCGAACAACGGGATTATTATGATGTTCATCACGAAGAGAAGAACCAGATTGAAGAGCAGCTTGCCCCCAAGCACAATTTCCGCCGGGCTGTAAAGGCGCAATGCGACCGCGGTCCGCGATTCCTCCTCTTTGATAAAACTCTGTGACAATCCCGAAAGGGAAGAGAAGTATATTATTATCCAGAGCAATGATGCTTGCAGAAGCGGGTCCAGTCCCGTGCCGCCGACCGCAAATGAAATTGCAAACACCGTCACAACAGCGAACATCAGGATGGCGTTTACGGCGTATCTTGTCCGCAGCTCGCTCTTGACATCCTTAAAAAAGACCGCCAGCGACCTTTTAACCGAGCCTGATGATCTGGTCTCCATATCCGAGTTCGGTTTTTTCATTTGTGGCGACTACTACGATTCCCTTCCGAGTTTTGATGATTCTATCGACGAGCTGTTTTCCACTGTCATCGAGATTCGACGACGGCTCGTCAAGAAGGAGGAGCTCGGGATTTCGCAAGAGAGCCAGGCAATATTTGAGGCGCTGTTTCATACCCGATGAATAAGAACCGACCAGGTCATCCCCACGGCCACCGAGCCCCATCTCTTCAAGCTTGCTCCGCAACTCGGTTTCGGCGACATGGAACCCTGCCACGCCGGCGAAAAACGAAAGGTTTTCGATGGCAGTCAACTCATCATATAATACCAGGTCAGGCGAGACCAGGCCGATATGGGGTCTCATGTCGAGCCGAGTGAGATTTCGGTTTTCCACGCTTAAAGTGACGGTACCCTTGGTCGGACGGATGAATGCGCAGAGGATGCGGACCAGGGTCGATTTCCCTGAGCCGTTGGGTCCGGTTATGACAAGCCGACGGCCTCCATCGACCCGGGCCGAGACGCCGGAAAAAACGGGCCGGCCGGGATACGACTTGGCCAACCCGTCAATGACAAGCCTTAAGTCCATCGCGCCTCTAAAAAAGCGAATCAGCCTCCATATCTCAAGCCCAAATTCCGCCTCTAATCGCCGTTGTCCCCGTGGCAGTAGCCGCAGAATCCGACTCCGGAGACCCCGGTATATAGGTGGCACTGATAGCACTGGAACGAGCGATCATCGTGCCAGGGCCCTTTTCCGAGTTCGTCGATATTGCTGGGGTGAATGGATGGGTTGGTGCCTCTGATTCCGTCTGAATCGTTATGACATCCAGGCTGGGCGCAGGTGGACCTGTTTTCATCATGACAAGAAGCGCATGCCTCGATATCCTGCCTGGCCGCATCCGCGTGATACATCGGATTATTGCGCGGGCTCCAATTCCGATTGAGATGGTTCAGCGGTATGGCGTTCTCGCGGTCATGGCACTCCGAACAGAAGGTCTGGAAGTCATGGCAGCTCTGACATTCAAATTCCTTGGCCTTGGCGTCGAGCCCGTGATTGTAACGGTAATTTAGGTCATGCACGAACCCGGTGAGATTGTCTCCGGCATGGCAATCGCTGCAGAAAGTTTCGCTTTGATGGCATGGGGCGCAGCTTTTGCCGCCCGCATTGGCCTCGAATTTGTGTGAATGCTTCCAATCGGGAGGGTGAACCAATTGCGCCATCTTCGCCGACTGCGTGTGGCATGCTTTGCAATCGGCCGTGACTCCTATCCCGTCATGGCATTGGAAGCACTTCTGCATTGGAGGGTAGTTTTGCGCCGACAACCCGACGGTCGCCGTGTCGACCCCTTGATGGCATTCCAGGCAGTCCTGTGATTTCGGCGCCTCACCGGTATGACGGGAGTGGGCGAAGACAATTTCTCTCGGAGGCATTATAACCCCAACCGGGTTCTCGGGATTGGCGTGGCAGAGGCGACAGTCATCCGGTGATTTTTCTACAGAGTGGCAGGCGGAGCAAACATCGTGACCGGGGATATTCTTGTCGGACGCCATGGTGCTTTTTGCCACGTCGTGGCAAGTGGTGCAGTCGATGCTCCGCTCGCTAAAATGGGCGGCGTGGTTAAAGATGATGTCAGTTTGCGTCGGTGCGTATGCCGCCACCGCCGCCGATATTGTCAACCAGATTAGCATCGGCATCATCGGTAGCCTCCTCCAGTTACGTCCGCCTGAGACATTCTCAACGTATAATCGGCCTTGACGTAGAATCTCGTGTCGTACTTATAATCCCTGTTTGAAAGGAGCTGCACCTCCCCACGCACGTTCATTTCCTTTAAGACTTGGCAGTTAGCTCCCAGGGATGCCGCCAGGCTTGGCGTTGTGTCGTCCTCATTGGTGTCCAGCTTGTAATTGAACATGTCGCCGAAGAGGTAAGCCGAGAGGTCTTCCGATAGTTTTCTATTCACCGATGCGAAAATCCCCAGCCTGGCGCCGCCGTAACCATCCGAAAAGACGACTCCGCCACTCTGGCTGCGGTATGATGCCCCGGCGGAAATCCTGATGTTGTCGTCATCGTCATAACGCGTGTAAGCCAGCGATCCCAGGCCATAAACGTTTTCGTTAATCTTCAGGATGGGATTCACTCTTATCTGATGGAATGGCTCATTCTTGAAAACGGAGAAGATGCTGCTGATGCCAAATGTCGGCCTGCGGTAAAGATATTCCAGCCCGATGCTGTGCCCCTGCTTAAGCCTGAGGCTCGGCCTTATTGTTACAAGCTTGACTTTCTTCTGGAATATCTCGTAGTCGATTCTGCCGAACTCGCTGCAATTCCCTCTGGAGTACGAAAAATCGAATCCGCCGATCCGCGAATCGAGATTTCCCGAATAATTCCTTTCCATGAACGAAAGCCCGAATGTCCACCACTTCAGGCCGGCGTACTTCAGGCGGCCGCCATAAGCATTGCTCTTGTCCCATCCATTGATAGCGTCATAGTTGAAAAATGACGGCCCCGGCGTTGTTCCCACGTAGCCGGTCAGCGTCAAGTCCTGGTAGAACAGATCCAACCTGCCGCCATCGAGAGTAATTCCTCCCAGTCCCGCAGAGACATACTGCCGTCCGGCTTTGGCGCTGAACGCTTTTGACGGGGAGTACTGCAAGTAAGCCCCGAAGACTCTCCAGTCGGGGTCGGTCGAGAATTTGTTTGACAGGTCGGACGCCACACGCCCTCTGGCGTAGAGTGACAATCCGGGAACGAAGGCGTCGTGAATTCCGAGCCGAACCCCTTGCAACGATCTGATCTGGTCCTGATCCTCCGGAATCTTGACCTTGTACCCGTAGAATTCCGTTGAAAAATTCGCGTCAATTACCGAGGCGCTTGCCGCCGACGCGACAAAACAAACGAAATAAAACACAAGCGGTGCTGAGACCATCTTTCGCATTTTCCCTCCAATTCCACCGCTGTCTATGACAAATATCATCCTCCTGTCAACTGATTTTATTTTCGACCTGCGGTTTTTTTGAAAGCCCATACCGCTGAGCCGCTCGCTTGATCATCGAACATCAATTCGGAAATATCATTTGCGCCCTCGGCCGGAGCATCGTAGATTCGAGATAACACATTGCTGTTGGGGTCGACGAATGATGCGCAGAAGACCCGAAAGGATCAGATTTCTCTCATTCCTAACATGGCCTTCTTGGCTGCCTGGAGTCATGTTGCCCACCGGGCCAGGGTGGAACCGGGGCCCAATATATCGGTTCTCTATGGCCCCATGTATCACACCTATTTTGCGCCCCCGCCGGACTACTGGGAGCCGCAGAAGGAGGCTGGCCGGGAGAGCCGCGACCTGCAGATGAACGCCGGTTATGCCTGGAAAATCAAGCAGGACAGACGGCTTCTGATCCAGGCGGTGCTCCTCTCCGATTTCGAACAGGCTTTGATACTTCACTCGTTCGATTTCTATTATCAGACCAAATCATTCCCATCTAATGGTGGGATCGGAATCATGTTGGGCCTGGACCCACGTTTATACTTCATGGTCGGTCGTGACTACGGCAAAGCTCACAAAACCTTCGGCACAGGCCTGGATTTCTGTATCGGTTTCGGGCTGGCGGGTATTTCCGTGATTCCACAGTTTATGTACACCGTCAGGCTTTATAATCTCCAGGCTACTCTGACAGCCGAGTATCGCTATTTCCTCACGGATGCGGATATCTGCGACGAAAACTGCAGCCAGGCCGACAACATCCACTCTCGCTTGTTTGTCGGTATGATAATAAGCTTCGATTCGCGGTGAAGCCGACTCCACGGACCGGCTTTCTAGCGACCTCCTTCTTTCCCATAATTCTGTTTTCAAAGGGGGCGCCGGAAGTGTATAATTGACGGACGTGGAAAAGAAATATGCTTCAAGGATTTGAAAGAGCCGTATTAATCTCAGCGCTAACAGTCTCCTCGGCGTTGGCTCAGGATCTCCTTCCCATTCCCCAGGATGCCGAAACGGTCATCTTGGCCAGGCCCAGCCTGATTGACCAGGATCCCCAACTGAGGCCGCTTCTTACGGATTTTGTCGGCATCGATTATTATCTCGGGCTGCTTAAGCTTGAGATGGACCAGGTCAACGCTGCCATGATAACTTTGCCGCAGCCGGTGGGCACCAATGCCGATTCTTCTAACGGGATCGGCCAGCACCTTACTGAAAGGGGCACGTTGATAATAAGTGGCGATTTCAATCTTAAGGCTGAATATCGAGCGCTTAAAAAGAGAGGGTGGCGCGAGAAGGAGTATACCGGCAAGAAAGTCCTGTGGTGGTCCGAGAGCCATTCATATGTGGTCAGCCCTAAAATCGGGGAATGCGCTGCCATTCTGCCTGACGATCGTTTCCTGGTGGCCGGCTCAAAGGATGCTTTGATTGCTGTTTTCGATATCATCGACGGGACAAGGCCTGCCTTAACCCCGAAAGTAATTTACCGCGATCTCGCCTCCTCGTTCGATCAGGACACCCTCACTCTCCTGGCGGCATACTCCACGGCGGGCGAGGAAATGAAGCGGGCGATTAAATCGGCAATCGCCTCGACCCAGGTTCCAGCCATGGAGAAGGTCCTCGAATACGTGGATCGTATCCAGGAACTGGGCTTCTCGCTTTCCGGCAGGGGAGAGCCTTACCTGGTTAACGCCAGTTTTGCGATGGATTCCGAAAACAGCGCTATCCTGGTCAGCAACGTTCTTCAAATCGCGGGCGGCCTGGTAGGCCTGTTCCCTGATGAGCGGCCTATTTACAAGATTCTCTCGACCCTGAATACTTCCAGGGATGAGAGGGTGGTGAGGATAAGAGCTCATTTATCAAGAGCAGAGATAGATGAGTTTTTGGAGCGTCGTCAATAGTGGATGGTCTTAGTCTTCAATCCGTCCGCAAATCTCCTCTCAAAAAGCTTGACAAGGGCGAAAGTTATGTTATCTATTATATGGGTGTTCGTGATGTGGCCGCCAACAGCCTCCGGTTTTCTTCCGGAGGGTCGGGTTTCCTTGAATGCGGTGACCCTGGAGAGATTTGACGTGGACCCAAGTGATTGTGCTCGATCTCGACCCTTGAATAACTCCGATTATCGCGAGTCGTCAATAATGCAGCTTTGGACATACATTCATTGCAAAAAAGGAGTGGTTTCATGAGAACATCTATCGTGCTTCTGGTGGCGTTTTGGGCTTTGGCGATTCCCAGCCTGGCAACGGAAAGAATAGTTGTTGCGGAAATGTTCACAAACACGTCGTGACCAGGCTGCTACAGCGCTGATCTGGTCTTAGATCAGTTGGCCAATACTCACGGCGCCAGGCTGGCTATCGTTCGTTACCATGTCTGGTGGCCGTCGAATAGCGATCCCTATTACCAGTATAATATCTCCGAAGTCACCACCAGGACCAACTACTATGGTCCTCAGTATACCCCGTATCTGTTCGTCGATGGCAACATCGATGCCGGGTACAACTACGGGACCTGGGGCGGCAGAATCAGCAGTGAATTGAATGTTGCTTCCCCACTAGATATACAGATAGACGGCGATTTCGACCAGACTTCCCGCACTGGTCAGCTATTCATAAAGGTCATAGCCACCGATTCGATCGTCAATACCAACTTGAAGCTCCGCGTGGTCGTAACGGAATCCAATATCAACTGGCTGGCCCCGAACGGGACGAGGTGGCATCATCAGACGTTCAGAGACCTGGTTCCCAACCCTTCGGGCATTTCATTCAGCATTGTTGAAGGCGACACCGCGGAATTCACACAATCATTCTCTTGTCCCAGTCCATTGGTAATCAGGAACTGTGAAGTGGTAGTATTCGTGCAGTCAGACAGCGGCCATAGAATACTCCAGGGCGCCAAGAGAAGCGTCAACACTATGCTTTACAATCTGGCTCCCTTCAGCCTGATATTTCCCCCCAGTCAAGATACGATCGAAACCTGTTATCCCTACTGCGTCTGGCATGCCAGCGCTGATCCCGATTCGGGGTTTCCTGTGAGTTATCAGGTCCAAATCAGCAACACCACAGGTTTTCAGAGCCCCATCCTTGTAAGCGACACTCTGGCCGATTCCACTTGGAACTGTCCGGTTTGCCTGCAAAATGATTCCTTGTACTACTGGAGGGTCGTCGCCTTCAATGGCCATGCGCCTGACCGGCCCAGCGCCGAGGTTTTCAGTTTTGTGGTCGAGGAACCGCCCGGCAGCTGCCAATATCTTCCCGGAGACATAAACGATAATGGCCAGGCCAATGGCGTCGACGTGTCCTATGGCGTCAATTATTTCAAAGGCTTTGGGGCCGAACCGCCGGTTTTGTGCCCGGATTGCCCGGAGGCTGGCCAGCAACTCTTCGGCGCCGGCGATGTCAATGGCAATTGCCAGTTCAACGGCGTGGACATAAGCTATTTTGTCAACTACCTAAAGGGCATTGGACCCGAACCGATTTATTGCCAGAACTGCCCTCCAGCCCGGTAGGTAGCGCGGGGAAGCCGATTGCTTAGGAGCTTGATGCTCGCTCAAGCGTCAGGGTGTGATAATGACACCCTGACGTATCATTTTGGGGCGGATGAAGGCCCAGCTTTTGAGTCCTATGCAACCTTCATGGTCATATCATTCGCATGAAACAATTCGACAGTTCTCGCGGTATTCCTTATATATAGGCGCGCTATTGAGACCGTGAATGGTTCGACCCGATTTGAACAGGGCTCTTTTGTGCTTGACAGAAGCTATTAATGATATTAACTTGTATCCATGAAAAAGCGAAAAAAAAGCAACGACATCTCCAAACGCCTTTTGCGCCGGATGATGTGGCGAATCTACCTCAAGGGGCAACTGTAAGCTCTGTTTTCTAACTTATCGGGCTGGCCTGAAGTTCGGCCCGGCGTTTTTCGTCCGACAATAAATCATAGGCAATATTACTCAAGAGGTGTTTGGAAATGAAAGACTTCAAGATTTTAGATAAACAAATGTCCGGCTTTTCGCAAATCCCGGATGAAGAGATCATCCGCTTCGAGAAAGCCTATGGCGCCCATCATTATGGTCGCCTCGATCTGGTCGTTCGCGAAGCCAGGGGCTGCTGGCTGACGAGTATCGAAGGCAGAAGATATCTGGACTGCTTAGCGGCCTACTCGGCCGCCAACCCCGGGCATCATCATCCCAGGATTGTGGCCGCTATGGTGGAGGCTCTTCAGGGGAATTACGGCTCGGTGATTTCCAACGTCGTCTATACAGACATGCTGGGAATATTCCTCAAAAAGGTCGCCACCTTACCGCCGCAGCTTGGAATGCGTTTCGGCAACAATGGCAATAAAGTGCTGCCCAAGAACGGGGGTGTGGAATCGGTAGAAACGGCGATCAAATGCGCCCGCTTTTACGGCTACAAGGCCAAGGGAATCCCCGACGGCAAGCAGGAAATCATCGTCTTCAACAACAATTTCCACGGCCGTATGATCGCTGTCATCTCATTCTCGACCACCCCCAAGTACAAGGTGGGGTTCGGCCCCCTGACTCCCGGCTTTGTGTGCGTGGACTTTGGCGATTTGAAGGCGGTCGAAAAGGCCGTGAACAAGAACACCTGCGGCATCCTCATGGAACCGATGCAAGGTGAAGGCGGAATGTATTTGCCTCCTGACGGATTCCTGAAGGGGCTGCGCGAGATCGCCGACAAGAACGACCTCCTACTCATGTTCGATGAGATTCAGGTAGGCTTGGGGCGCACCGGCGCCATGTTTGCGTTCGAACACGAGAACGTGGTGCCGGATGGTCTGATTTTAGGCAAAGCGATTGCCGGCGGCCTGGTGCCTGTATCAGTCTTCATTACCAACACAGCCATTATGGATATGGCGTTTCAGCCAGGCCAGGATGGTTCGACTTTTGGAGGCTATCCGCTGGCGTGTGTCGCTTGTAGTGCGGCTCTCGATGTCATCGTCGGCGAGGACTTGGCGGCCCGCTCCGCCGCCAAGGGCGCCATTCTCAAGAAGAAGATTCTCGATGTCGCCGGGCGCTCGTCGCATGTCAAAGAGGTGCGCGGCAAGGGCCTGTTTATCGGCATCGAAATGAAAAGCGGCGATGCCATGCAGTATTGCAAGAAACTTCTGGAGCTGGGGGTTCTTGCCAACGATAGTCACGGCCATACTATCAGAATCTCGCCGCCGCTCGTCATTAACGATGACGAAATCGATTACCTGGTCGAGCGGCTGGAGAAGGTGCTGGTAGATTAGCTAATTTCAGAGCGGGTCATTTATGGGTGGCGTCGGGACTGTAGACCCGACGCCATTCTTGTGGTCCCCTGCAGACCCCGGTTTTGCTATCAGTATCGAACCTCACAGCCAGTTATGATTGATAGCTAATAGCCGGGACTTTCCAGTCCCGGCGGCGTTAAGCAAGAGAGTCGAATCCGCAGGAGTTTCACCTACCCCACGATTAATGATATTCCTGTTAGCAATTCCCGGCGGATATTCATATATTTAGCGCCGTTTTTGGGATCGATGATGTCGGTTGTTTTGCGCAAAGGAGCCATGAGTGAAATACGTGCCAGAGCCGTTTAGAATTAAAACGGTCGAACCGATAAAGATGACGACCAGAGGGTATCGCGAAAAGGCCATCGCAGACGCGGGATTCAACACATTTCTTCTGCGCAGCGAGGACGTTTATATCGATCTCCTGACCGACAGCGGCACCAATGCCATGAGCGACGCCCAATGGGCAGCCCTGCAAATGGGCGACGAGGCTTACGCCGGAAGCCGCAATTTCTATGATTTGGAAGAGACCATCAGAGAGATCTACGGATATAAATACATGGTTCCCACTCATCAGGGACGTGCTGCCGAGCATATCATGTCGAGGCTGCTTATCAAGCAGGGTGATTATGTACCCGGCAACATGTATTTTACGACCACCAGGCTCCACCAGGAATTGGCGGGAGGCACATTCTATGACGCTATCATCGATGAGGCCCACGATCCCTGCAATATGCACCCCTTCAAGGGGAATTTCGATATCAAAAAACTCCAGGCGCTTGTCGACCGCGTCGGGCCTCAGAAAATCCCCTATATCAGTTGCGCCACTTGCGTCAACATGGCGGGCGGCCAGCCGATCTCAATCAACAATATCAAAGAAGTTCGAGCTTTCGCCGATAAATATACGATCAGGATAATGCTCGATAACACCCGGACTGTCGAAAACGCTTATTTTATTCAGAAACGTGAATCGGGCTATTCCAACAAGCCGATCAAGGAAATCGTCAGGGAGATTTGCTCTTATACCGATGGCTGCACCAGCTCGGCCAAGAAGGACGGACTTGTGAATATCGGCGGCTTCTTGGCGATGAACGATGAAGACTTTTTCATAAAAGCCAAAGAGCAAGTTGTCGTCTACGAGGGTCTGCATACGTACGGCGGCCTGGCCGGCCGCGATATGGCCGCCATGGCCACCGGAATTCGGGAATCGGTGGCCCATGATGATTACATCAAGTACCGTGTCGAGCAAGTGAATTATTTCGGCGATTTGTCGACGGATGAGGCTATTCCTCATGTGGTGCCCCACGGTGGCCATGCAATCTTCCTCGACGCCCGCGTCTTTTTGCCGCATATTGAGCAGGAAAAATTCCCGGCTCAAGCGCTGGCATCCGAAATCTATACTGAAACCGGTGTCCGCTCCATGGAACGAGGCATAGTTTCTGCCGGCCGCGACAAGGTTACGGGCCAGAATCACAAACCGAAACTGGAATTAGTGCGCCTTACTATTCCCCGGAGAGTCTATACCCAAAGCCATCTGGATTATGCGGCGGAAGGAATTGTCAATGTCTTCAAAAAGCGCAATACTATTAAGGGCTTGAGATTCGTCTTCGAACCACCCAGCCTGCGATTCTTCCAGGCCCGGTTCGAGCAAACATGAACGAATCGCTCGACTCAAGTGGCTATTATAAGCATCCCCGGGCAATAATAGAAGAATCCGTTGGCGGCGTCCGGCCCTGATGCGGTTTCAGAGGAGTTGCCACCGGCGCGATTTCAAGCCTTGACCGCAAAGGGATTGAAATTCGTGTCGTAATCGAATGTGTCCACCTGCTCTTGTCGCTTGAGCAGATTGGCGACATAATAGGTGGCGGGGGTCATTATAATCTCGAACCCCACTTTGAAAACATAATTTGAAATGATTACAGCGAACAGCAGTTGAGGGGAGAGCGCCCCGTAAAAGGCGATGAAGACAAACAACATCGTATCCACACCCTCACCCACTATAGTAGAGCCGATCGTTCTTGTCCAGAGCCACCTGCCCCTGGTCAGGATCTTCATTTTTGCCAGCGTGTAGGAGTTCGAAAACTCACCTGAGAAGTATGCCACGAGCGATGCTATGACTATCCTGGGAGTCAGCCCCAGGATCTTTTCGTAAGCATCCTGGTTGGTCCAACCGGGAGCTGGAGGCAACTTGCCGACCACGATGAATATGGCTGACATCAAGAGAGCCGCAAAGAAACCGGTCCAGATAACACGGCGCGACTTCCGGTAACCATAAACCTCTGTCAGGATGTCGCCGAATATATAACTTATCGGGAATAGTATTGTCCCGCCATCGAATGTGAACGGGCCTAATTTCAGGATTTTGCTCGAAGCCACGTTGGAAATCAGTAGCACGGCCACGAATAGTCCCAGTATTATGTCGAAGTACTTGTATTGTCTCATCTAATTGAATAAGCCAGAGGTGCGCTTCTTGAGAAGCTCGTCGGCCACCGCCATGGCCCGGTCGAGATCGAGAAGGCGGGTGGCGTCAAACCTGCCCCTGAAGCTGACCTTGGCGCCCGTCGGCGAGGAATAGAAGTTGATCTCCGATATTGTCTCGCCTTTGTAAACCAGGGCATCCGGATAATTCGTCGTGTCGATTTGGCCGTCACGAGCCTTAATCATTAAGGGTTCTCCAGTGTCCTTGAGTCGAGTGTATATGTCCACTCTCCATCCCTTGAAAATGTGGGTCACTGACAGCGCATGCAGGGCGCTGGCCGCAAAGACGCGTTCCGGGGCGGCACCTTCCTTCTCCATTATGACGAGGTACCCGTTGTCATACGCAGCCCAGGGGAAAGCGTACCTTATCTCGCCGTCGGCGCCAAGTACTATCCGCCCCCTGCGGTCAAGCGACTGGAGTGCGTTTTGGATCCTGACGCGGTCGAGGGATAAGGAGTCCGAAATCTCGTCAGCTTGCGGTAAGTGTCCCAATCGGGGCGTGGCCAGGACAATGAACCGCAATATCCTCGATTCGTCGTCGGTAAAAGCCGGAATCTCGGTCAGCCTGATCTCATGCCCTTTGATAGTCAATTCCTGGCCCAGCCACTTTCCGGTGGTCGTCGCCTGGAAATATAATAGAGCGCAGGTCAATGCCATGACCGCCGTTCCCATGGCGGAGTTTATAAGCTTTCCGCGAGGCCCGAGATATGCGGATCCTACTATGTATAGCAAGGCTGGATAAACTCCAAAGTATGCAAGAGCAGATTTTTCGGCTATGAACAACAGCGTCAATCCGATTGGGGGGAGGCAAAGTGCTACCAGCCGCATCCCTTTGATGATTGGCTCGTGGGCTCCCATGCCAAAGGCATTGGCCGCTGTCAGCAGCGAAAGCACGAGAAGCAGGAGAATCGGCTGAAGCAAGATATATGTTCCAGCCTCCAGCGATGACGCCGTCACGACAGCCAGTATGGCTGAGAAAAGAAGATACAAAAAAAAGACGAATCGCCAGCCATCGAAAGCATATTCGATGAAATTCCTGAACCCCGACGGTATAAAGAAGTATGCCTTGATGACATTGTTCATGGTCGCCTCAAGCCAACGAATACCCGCCATCGACCACAATTACCTGTCCCGTGATCCACTTTGCCTTTTCTGAGCAGAGGAACGTCACGACGTCGGCCACTTCCTCCGGTTGCCCCACGCGCTTGAACGGTGTCCTGCGGACGACCTCGTCGACCATCTCCTGGTAATTCGGAAATCCCTTGAGGGCGTCGGTGTCGATGAATCCGCCCGAGACCGTGTTGACATTAATAAGATGCGGCGCCAGCTCGTATGCAAGGTAGCGCGTCAGGGTTTCGATGGCCGCTTTCGAGGCCCCGATGGCAGCATACCCCGCAATATACCTCACAGAGCCGAGCGACGAAAGGGCTACAATCTTGGCCCCGTCCGGCATCATGTCACGGGCCAGCTGCACGGATCTCAAGAATGCCCAGGCGTTGGTATCCATGGACAAGTGCCAGGCCTTTTCGTCGAGATCAGCGGCGGATGTGAACACTCCCAGGGCGGCATTGGAGATGAAAATATCCAGCCTTCCGTATTTCTCTCGAACTTCGTCGAATATCTTATGCATCTTCTCGTGATTACCGATATTGCAGCGGATAGCGTGATGATCGCCCCCGAGATGGCTGAGTTCTTCCAGCGTCTGTTCGGCGGCGTTGCGGCTGCGAAGATAATTGACGGCCACGTTCGCGCCTCCGGCCGCCAATTTCAGCGCCACGCATTTGCCTATACCTTTGGTTCCCCCGGTTACCAGGGCTACCTTTCCTTCGAATTGCCTATTCATCTAACCCCTTTGTCTGAATATTCCTTCGAATTCTGTGGTGTGGCTTGAGATTATATGACCTTTCTCGACAAATGACAAGCAAATATGATGGGTCGATATTGTCCATTTCAGCAGCTGGCCGTGGTCACGGATCCCCCTTGAAGCGGCACTTCATGCAGAATTACCGACCAATGATTAATGCCGGAGGTGGGACTTGAACCCACACGGACGTTAGCCCACTGCGCCCTGAACACAGCGTGTCTGCCAGTTCCACCACTCCGGCGTCATCGTAAAGCGGGAATCAGGCCGCCCCTGAAACCGGGCGAATAATACAAAATGCAGCGCCATTCTCGCAAGGCCAATTTGACGCGTGTCGCCCAGGAAGTATGAAACCGATGACGCAATCGCTAACATCTGCGTCGTCAAGTATGATGAATTCCGCCTGCATTTTCTATTGACGAAAGTCGTGTTTAGTTGTAATCTGAATTCCTGAACGGAGGGGTGTGTGAAGATTGTCCTTCAACGAGTCTCGGAGGCATCTGTCGAAGTCTCTGGAGAGGTAATAAGCTGCATCGGCAAGGGTCTATTGGTTCTGGTCGGCGCCGACAGGGGGGATACGCCCGAGAAAGCCGATTACCTTGCTGACCGCTGTCTGGGGCTGAGGATTTTCGAGGATGACGGCGGCAGGATGAACCTGTCTGTCGTCGACACGAAGGGACAACTTCTTGCCGTGTCGCAGTTTACTCTCTCCGCTGATATCTCGAAAGGGAGGAGGCCAAGTTTTTCCACAGCCATGCCGCCCGTGGATGCCGGGAAATTGTTCGATTATTTCATCGGCAAGCTTAAAGAGAGCGGGCTGGCTGTCAGGTCCGGCGAATTCGGCGCCAAGATGAAGGTCCGTCTCCTGAATGACGGCCCGGTCACTTTTATTTTGGAAGGGTAATGAGAGTCAACACCTTTGAGATAATACTCGCATCGAGCTCACCGCGCCGGCATGAGCTTCTTTCGGGTTTGGGCTACAATTTCAAGGTTGTCGTCCCCAGCGTAGAGGAGAAGCCTCTTGCCGGCGAAAATCCTGTTGATCACGTTCTCCGGCTGTCTTTGGAAAAGGCTCGGCTTGTGGCCATCAAACACCCGGACGCCCTCGTCGTCGGCGCCGACACTGTCGTCGTTCTCGGGGACAAAATCCTGGGAAAGCCATCGTCTCTGGATGAAGCTACCGCGATGCTGAGATTGCTGTCCGGCAAGGAGCACATGGTCTACACCGGTCTATCGATGGTTCTGCGGGCGGACAATGTCGAAATCTCCGAATACGATTCCACTAAGGTAACCTTCAACGAACTTGACTACCAGGATTTGGACCGCTATATCGCCAGTGGCGAGTCGATGGACAAAGCCGGCGCTTACGGCATTCAAGGAATGGGCTCGTTTCTGGTCAAGCGCTATGAAGGAGAATTCGACACTGTTATAGGATTCCCTACAAAGCTCTTCACGCGCATGTTAGGGGAGGTGATTTCCTGCCGGAATCGTTAGGGGCGAAATTACAGGCTGCTCGCGAGGCCAAGGGGCTTTCGATTGATCAGCTTTCTTCGATAACCAAAATCAACCCAGCCTTTTTGACAGCGCTGGAGAATGGTCGCTGGGACCTTCTTCCCGGGCGCATGTATCTTAAGCCGTTTGCCAAGACTTGTGCCGAAGTCCTGGATCTCAACATTAACGAGCTTTATGAGCAGATAGACGGTGCTAAGCCGGAGGAAAAGGTCAAAGTCGAGGCCCTCGCCCGGCCGGCCACGCCACCGGCGAAGAGCGGAATTGATTATAAGCTCCCGATCGTTCTTATTTCCGTGCTGGTTGTTATAGTCCTTATTGCATTCGCAGTCAAATCGAGGAGGATTGGTTTAACTGGCTCAGCCAGGAAAGAGTTCGTCGTCCCCGCCAGGGGATACCATAGAAAAATCGAGGTCAAGTGGCAAAGACCATGGGAAATACCGCCTTCGAATCCTCTGAACGCGGAGGAACAACGTCTTAGGCTGGAAGCGCTGGATGACGTCTGGGCTTGTGTAATCTCCGATGGCGACACCATGTTCGTGGGAGACTTGGCTGCCAATACGGGAAAGTCGTTTTGGGCCCGCGACGGTTTCTTCCTTTCATTGTCGCGCAATGACAGAATCGTGGCCTATCTGAACGGCATCAAAATAGATGCTATCGGCAATAGCCGCCGGAGATTGAATAACTATCCTATAAAGGCCGGCCCGGGTGAGGGCACACCTGCTAATGAAGCTGAATGATCTCACAGAACGTGTCGCCAGGTTCGTTCACGAGCGACGAATCAGAATCGAGCCGATCTCCTTTTCGGAAGCCAGCACTGGGTTGAAATCATGCTTGGTATGTATGCCCGGCAAGCTGGAAATGATCAAGCCTGCCGCCGAGATTCTCCCAGAAATCGCCCAGGCGTTCCCTAATCGGGATTTGAAGATCATGCTCACCTCGAGCATCGACCCGCAGTCGCATGATATAATCAAGAAATTCATCGTCATCAGAGCCGAGCGTTCCGATTTTGACGCCTTTTCCATGCCCAAGAAAAATTTCATTACCAAGCTCTCGGTCGGCGGGGTCGGTGTCTCCATAGATCTCGATACCAGGCCCAATTTGTTCAACGCCATGGCCGGCCTGCGCTGCGGCGCCAAGATTAGAACAGCATTTGACAAGGGGATAGGGCTCCCCTACTATAATATGATCGTCAGCTCGCCGGTGGAGGGGATGACCCCGCGGGCATCGTATAGAATGATGGCCGATGTTTTGGGCAATTTCAGAGCGCGTTAAAGGAGAGGGAAGTGTATTTATCTCAGTTGGAAATACTCGGCTTTAAGTCTTTTCCAGAAAAAACAACTTTAGAGTTCGACGGTGACATCACCGCCGTCGTCGGACCGAACGGCTGCGGCAAAACCAATATACTCGATTCCATTCGCTGGGTGCTGGGCGAACAACGCTCCTCGGCCCTGCGAAGCTCGAAGATGGAGGAAGTGATATTCAATGGCACCGCTCAGCTCAAGCCGATGGGCCTGGCGGAGGTCAACCTGACAATCAAGAATAATCGCGGCATCCTGCCTGTCGAATACGATGAAATCGTCATTACCCGCCGCTTGTATCGCTCCGGAGAATCAGAATATCTGCTCAACAAAGCCCAGTGCCGCCTCAGGGATATAATGGAGCTGTTTTATGATACCGGCATGGGGCCTCATGCCTACAGCGTCATTCAGCAGGGTATGGTCGATGCCATTTTATCCGACAAGGCCGAGGATCGCCGAAGCTTGTTCGAGGAGGCTGCCGGAGTAACCAAGTACAAGCACCGCAAGAAGGAGGCGATTGCCAAACTTGAGAACACGGGCGCCGATCTCTTGCGACTCGGCGACATCATTGCCGAGATCGAAAAACAAGTCAACCAGCTCAAGCGGCAGGCCGCCAGGGCCCGGCAGTACGGTCGGCTCAAGGAAGAACTCAAGAGCATCGAACTGGCGCTGGCGGCTAACCTGTTGTCGGAGACTCAGCGGAAATTCGAGGAGCTTCAAGGCAAACGAAGCGGCTTGCAGTTTGAAATAGAGACCCTCAACGCCGATTTCGAAAAGCGCGAGGTGGGTCTTCATGGGGCCCGGCTGCGCGTGACGGAACTTGAGCACCGGGCCGCGGAGGAACGCCAGAAGATCGCCGATCTCAGCACCAAGGCCGCCGATATCGAGAGCGAAATCAAGCTCAACAAGCATCGCGCCGGGACAGCAGCCGCCGATATCGAGAATTCGAAAAGGGAGATTGAGGCCCTGAATAAACGGAAAGATTCTCTGGATGCGTCGATAGAGGAAAATCGACAGCGTCTGATCGAATTATCGGGTCACAGGAAATCCATCGAATCGCAGTCCGCATCCCTGGAGCAAGCGCTGGCCGAGAGAATCAAAGAGCTTGAGCCTTGCGAAACGGCCGTCAACGAGATCAGGAAGCGTAACTCCGTCACCGCTCAGAAAATCTCGGCCCTGAGAGCCGAAGCGTCGTCGGTTCTTGAAATGAAGCAGAATGTTGAACTGAAGCTCGAGGCTCTGGAGCGCGATAGTGAGTCAATTGATCGGGCCAGGAGCGATCAGCAGGAGGGCCTGACGGCGCTGGAGAAACGATACCTCGCCAGCGAATCTGAGATTAAGGGCGATCGTGACTCGTTACAATCCAAGAGCGGTGAGATATCACGGATCGAAAATTCTCTCAATCAGAAGCGGGAAGCGATCTCCAGTGTCAAGGCGGAGCTGTCCGGCCTCTTGGCCAAACAGGAAATGCTCAGCCAACTGGTAGAATCCGGTGAAGGCTCATCCAATGGCGCCAGGACTCTGGTGGCCTGGGGCGCGAGGCCCGCCGGAATGCTCCTGCCCCTTGCAGAGGTCTTGATTGTCCCTGAACAATATAGAAAGGCAATTGCCGCCGCTCTGGGCGATTTGAGCGAATTGATACCCCTAAGAACCCTTCCCGATGCCCGGGCCGCCGTGGGTTACCTCGATTCCTGCGACGGAGGACGGGCCAGCTTCCTGGTCATGGAGCGCTTGGAGCTGGCATCCCTGGTATCTGAAAGGCCGGGTCGGAGCGATGGATTCATCGGCTTCGCGGACGAAATTATCGGCTATCCCGACGATTATCGATTGGCTGTTAATCTCCTCCTCGGACGCGTCGCTGTTTTCGAATCCCTTGATTCTGCCCTCCAGGCCGGCGACCGCTGGCGGGAATTCACCTTAGTGGATCTTGAAGGATTCGTAGTTCAACCGTCGGCCGTCGTGGCCGGTGGCAGGATGGCCGCCACGGCCCTGGGAAGAAAGCAGGATTTGGCATTGGTGCAGTCTCAGATCGCAGAAACCGAAAGCCGGGTCAGGGCCGCCGAATCCGAGTTCAGCGAGATTCTCAAGCTGCTGCAGGCGGCGCGCGACGAATACCTGGACTTGGAAAAGAAGGCGCGACGGCTTGAAGAGGAGAAGAGAAAAATCGAAGCCGAGCTCAGCCAGTTGAAATTCGATTTCCGGGAACGTCAAGCGCGCTATGCCAGCGCCAGGGAACAAGCCGCGGGCATCTCAGGCGAGATAAGCGGCTATGTTCAAAGGAATGAGAATATAAGACGGGAGCTCGAAATCCTCGAGCGGGAATCGCAAGCCGGTTCTGAGGAGCTCGAGCGCGCCTCCGCCGAGCTCGTCGTATTGAGGGAGACGGTTTCCGGTCTTGAATCGAAACTCACGGAGGCTCGCATCAAAGCCATTGAACATGACGGCCTGGTGAAAAAGGTCGAATCCGATATAGCCCACGGGCGCGAGCTTTTCTCCGAAGCCGAGAAAATGATCGCATCTCATGCCGCTGCTATATCGAATGCCGAAAATTCCGCCAGGACGTCGATTGCTCAAAACGAGGAGCTTGAGACGAAGCTTTATGACATTTTCGCCCGGCGGCGCGATTTGCAATCGGGACTTCACGAAGTGGAGGACTCCATTACGGAGTTCATGTCTGAGACGCAGAAAATTGGCGATGAGCTTTCTCACCAAAGAAAAGAGAGGGACAAGCTCGTCGCGGACCTCCATGCCCTGGAGATGGAATTCGCCGAGCTGGAATCGAGGCGGGAATCGATTATCGAGCGCCTGCGCATGGAATTCAACGTCTCTTCCCTTGAGCCGGCGCCTTTGCCCGAGGGAAAGACTGCTGACGACCTCCGCAGCCAGGGAGAAGCGCTGCGACTGCGGTTGCATCGAATGGACCCGGTCAATCTGATGGCTGCCGAGGACTACGAGCGCGAGAAGGACCGCCTTGAATTTCTGGTTCGCCAGCGCGACGACCTCCTGCAAGCGGAAAGTTCTCTGAAAGAGGCCATCGGTAGAATCAACGCCACCGCCGAGACCAGATTCCGAGAAACTTTCGCCAAGATTCAGAATAATTATCAAGACGTGTTTTCGACCTTGTTCGAAGGAGGTGAGGCCCGGCTGGAGCTGGAAGATGAGTCCGATCCCCTTGAAAGCCCTATTCGCATTCTGGCCCGCCCTGGCGGAAAGCGCCTCCTTTCGGTGACTCAGCTTTCCGGGGGAGAGAGGGCGTTGACCGCCATCTCGTTGCTTTTCGGCATATATCTTGTGAAGCCGAGCCCGTTCTGCATTCTCGATGAGGTCGATGCTCCCCTCGATGATGCCAACCTTGTGCGGTTCTTGAAACTCATCAAGAATTTTTCAGAGAGTACCCAATTCATCGTCATTACCCACAATAAGATGACGATGGAAGCCTCCGACGTGCTTTACGGGGTTACCATGGAAACACCCGGGGTCTCCAAAGTCGTGTCCGTCAAATTCGGCGGCAACGGCAACTAACGATGGCATTCAATCGTTTTTTCGCCGGCCTGAAAAAAACCAGGCAGGCGCTATCGGACCGCTTTTCGGTTATCTTTGGCACAGGCAAAGCGCTTGATACCGAGTCTCTCAAAGCGCTCGAAGATGTGCTCATCGCGGCTGACGTCGGCGCTGATGTGGCGCTTGAAATCATCGAGGAACTTAAGAAAATCAAGCCTGATGACGACCCTCAGATAGCCTTGGCCAATATAGTCGCCCGGCGACTTGAGCGCGTCACCAGCGCCCCTGGTGACATATCGGGCAAAAGGCCATTCGTCGTCCTCGTTGCTGGCGTAAATGGCTCCGGAAAGACTACCACCATCGCCAAGATTGCGCACCGCTCTGTCAAGTCCGGCGGTAAGGTGATAATGGCCGCCGCCGATACCTTCAGGGCCGCTGCCGGCGAACAACTTGAAATCTGGGCCGAACGCGTCGGGGCCGATCTCATCCGCCAGACCCGCGGCTCCGATCCTGCAGCCGTGGCCTTCGATGCCGTCAAAGCCGCAATCGCCAGAAATGCTGATCTGGTCCTTATCGACACGGCCGGTCGGCTTCAAACCAAAACCAATCTGATGGAGGAGCTCAAGAAAGTGAAGCGTGTCATAGCCAAGGCTATGCCGGGTGCACCGCACGAGGTCCTTCTCGTCATGGATGCCACGACCGGCCAGAACGGTCTCTCCCAGATTGGCTTGTTCAATCATGCTATCGGCCTGACCGGTATCATTATGGCAAAGCTCGACGGCACCGCCAAGGGGGGCATTTTAGTCGCCGCCGCAGAAAAATACAAGATCCCCATACGATATGTCGGCCTTGGCGAAAAGCCTGAAGACCTCGTCGACTTCGACCCCCATTCTTTCGCCAGGGCGTTAGTGGGAATAGATGAATAAGATTCAGCGACTGAATATCCGCACCGACAAGAGGAATCAGCTAATCGATATCACGGAAAAAGTGAGAGCCGAAGTCAAGGGCTCGGGGATCAGCGACGGCAAAGTTGAAATCTTCGTCCCCCATACAACTGCCGCCGTCACCATCAATGAGAACTACGATCCTACTGTCCAGGCCGATATTCTGGGCTTCTTAGCCAATTTGGTTCCCCCAAATGCGGGGTATCAGCATACGGAGGGGAACTCTGACGCTCACATAAAATCGAGCCTGGTCGGTACAAGCGCCACGGTTTTTATCGCTGACGGCGACCTCGTATTCGGCACCTGGCAGGGGATATATTTCTGCGAATTCGACGGCCCTCGCAACCGCCAGGTACTCGTGAAATTCCACCCCGATTAGCCAAATCTGCGATTATTCCACGTGGCAGTTGTCAAGGAATTAACAATGCCGCCCCGCAGAATCGAACTGCTTCCAAACACTTTCCCTTGTCAAGGAATTCCAAACCCTCGATAAAAACGGATTACCCCTCTTATCCAGCACTGACAGCTATCGCCCGGGGGACAGGATCTGAGAGTTTCAGTCG
>Ga0315289_10004185_pt1 | contig 21577 bp, 19 predicted proteins | sample YL17G11_40_MG_FD_203452 | JGI IMG/M metagenome (GOLD analysis project Ga0315289, IMG submission 203452) | Sediment microbial communities from Yellowstone Lake, YNP, Wyoming, USA - YL17G11_40 | ecosystem: Environmental > Aquatic > Freshwater > Lake > Sediment | place: USA: Wyoming | collected... | reverse complement strand
TCTGGGCAACATAATCTGCCTCCTTCATCAGTGGTTTTAACCACCTATAGCAGATTATGTAGCGCAGTGCAAGCACTTCCTCACTCAAGTGGCGTTGTAGGGATAAGCTCCACTCCCGTTACCGAGCCCAGGATCTCCCCTTGGGCCAGGCTCGCCACGGAATCATGGTCCGCGAAGGCAATAGCCTTCAGACCCAGGGAGGCAGCCACTCCGAAGATCTCCCCCGGGGTCCATCCCCCATCCTCACTGGCAATCGTATGAATGCGCAGATCGACTCTTCCTTACAAGCCCTTCCGCCCCTCGGTCTTTATAGACCAACCCTGCCCTCTCGTCAAGAGGATTGGTGGGGGGAGGAGAGCTCTCCCGCAGGTTTTCTCGCAATGTGCTCGTGTTAGGCCACCCTGGACAAGCCGCCCGGAAATAACCAAGCGAAGGGCCCGATCGAATTGCCCCTGTTTTTGGCTTGACAGCGAAGCAGGTTTCCGTATAATAGATCTACCTCGGAAACACCAGTCTTACAATTTTCGGGCGAATAGCTCAGGTGGGAGAGCGCTTGCCTTACAAGCAAGAGGTCACGGGTTCAAATCCTGTTTCGCCCACCAGTGAGTATGACTTTCCGATCCGCGGGGTCGTAGTTCAGTTGGTTAGAACGCCGGCCTGTCAAGCCGGAGGTCGCGAGTTCGAGTCTCGTCGGCCCCGCCAATAAATCAAGGGCTTGGAGGAAAATCCAAGCCCTTTTCTTTTTGTCCAGTAGATGATCAAAACATCCATTGCCAAGAAACCCCCTATCTCTTTAGAATAGGCCCCTCACTTTCTCTTCACAGAAAAGGAGCATACCTGTGGATCCTGAGACCTTTCGTCGCTTTGGTCACGAGGCGGTCGATTGGGTAGCCGATTACCTCCAGGGGGTGGAGCGCTACCCGGTCCTCTCCCCGCTCTTTCCTGGAGAGGTGTGTGGGAAAATTCCCGCGAACTTTCCCCAGACCGGAGAGTCGATGGAGGCCATCCTCAAGGACTTCCGGGAGATCATCCTCCCCGGGATCACCCATTGGAATCATCCCCGCTTTTTCGCCTATTTCCCGGCTAACAACAGCGGCCCCTCGATCCTGGCCGAACTCCTCTCCGCAGGTCTGGGCGTGAACGCGATGCTCTGGCAGACTTCGCCCGCTGCCACCGAGCTGGAGGAGGCGGTCATGGACTGGCTCCGCCAGATGCTGGGGCTGCCCGAAGGCTTCCGTGGGGTCATTCAGGATACCGCCTCCACCGCCACTCTCTGCGCCCTGCTCTGCGCCCGGGAGCAACTCTCCCAATTCCAGATCAACGCCGAAGGTCTCTCCTCCTGGTGCGAAAGGGGCGCGCTGCGGGTCTATGCCTCACAGGAGGCCCATTCCTCTGTAGAGAAGGGGGTGAAGATCGCGGGCTTAGGGGCCCGGAATCTGGTCCCGATCTCGGTGGATGACGCCTACGGCTTAGACCCAGAGGATTTGGAGAGGCGGGTCCGGGAAGATCGCGAGCGCGGCTTCCTTCCCTGCTGTGTCGTCGCCACGGTAGGGACCACTTCCTCGACGGCCCTGGATCCCTTGCAGCCGATCGGCGAGATCGCCCGGCGGCATGGCCTCTGGTTCCATGTGGATGCCGCCCTGGCCGGGAGCGCGGCCATCTTGCCCGAGATGCGTTGGATCCTGGAGGGGATTGAGCAGGCCGACTCTTTGGTCTTCAACCCTCACAAGTGGCTTTTTACCAACTTCGATTGCTCTGCCTTCTTCTGCCGCCATCCCCAGACCTTGACCGCAACCTTCTCCATCCTCCCCGAATACCTCAAGACCGACCTGGATCGCCAAGTGACCAACTTCCGCGACTGGGGGATCCAGTTGGGCCGGCGTTTTCGCGCCCTGAAACTCTGGTTTGTTCTCCGCTATTACGGGTTGGATGGCCTGCAGGAACGGCTCCGGGAGCACCTGTCCCTGGCCCAAGAGTTCAAGGGATGGATAGAGGAAAGCGCCGACTTTGAGGCCCTGGCGCCGGTTCCCCTCAACACCATTTGCTTCCGCTTTAACCCGAGGAAGGGGGCGAGTCAGGCCGCCCTCTCCCCGGAGGATCTGGAAGGGCTCAACAAGGCCATCCTGGATGAGGTCAACCGCTCGGGGAGGATCTTCATCACCCATACCCGGCTGAAGGGCACCTTTTGCCTTCGCCTCTGTATCGGCCAGACCCAGACGCGACGGGAGCATGTGTTGCAGGCATGGGAGGCGCTGCGGGGAAGTCGGGTGGTTCAGGAATGGCGTTAGTTGCCCCTCAGGCATAGAAGGCCATGCTGGCGAAGGTTACGGTTCCCTGGGGATCAGGCCATTGCCCATATTTGAGAAGCCTTCCCTCCCCTGCCGCAATGGTGCTCAGCAAGGCGTAGATGGCAGAGACCCCGCAGACCTTCCTTCGATTCCTCTCCCTCTGAATCTCCCGGTAAAAGCCCTCCCCGTCCATCTTTTCTATATGCCGGATTAACTCTTGATCCTGGTAGGCGGTCAAACTCCAATCCGAGCCTCCCAGGGGATATCGGTCCCCAAACCGGGGTCCCAGGTGGGCCAGATCCACACTGGCCAGGACGCAGATCCGCTCTCCCGCCTGCGATACGGCCTTCCTCAAAGAATCCAGGAAGGAAGCGATATGGGGATCCTCGAGGGGCGATAGGTCTTTTTCGATGAGTTCGTGGAAAGAGGAACAGAGGATGGGAATTACTTTAATGGGTCGGAGACCTTTGAAGATGTAGCGCAGAAAGACCATCTGCAACTCCAGGGAGTGCTCGGCCCGATGGGAAATCTCCTCCGCGAAGAGATCATAAGGGCATTCCTTTTCCAAGGAGGCGATGAGGTCCTGATCCGTTTCGAGATCTCCCAGAGGGGTGGAAAATGCCTTCTTGGTGAGGATGAAGGGGCCCTTTGCCTCTGCGTGTAAGGTCCCTAAGATCGCAAAGGTATCGGCATTCGAGGACTTTGCAATCTCGTCATATGCCCAAGCATAGCAATATCCACCCCGGGTAAAATCGATGTGAGGGATGATCGCCCCCTTCAGCGATTTAGAGATGGTCCCCCTGTCTGCTGCGATCTCTGGCAGTTTCCCTGGTCCCTCGGGACTCAAGAAATAAGAACAGAGTTGCCCGGCAAGCTTTTCTGGATCGGCCTCGTAGCTCTTGCCCGCCAGCGTACACACTCGGATCGGGGAATTGGCGAATTCCTCCTCCACCTCCCTCTTATGCTGGGCAAATCTTTCATTGTCTAAGAGCAAATGATCGTCCAATTGCTGGGCGATGTCGTTGATCTTTTCTTGAAAGAGAAGATCTCCATAGCGGCGCATATATTCCGCCTGGATGTCCAGGAGGGAGTGGTTTCCATCAAATAGGCTGATCACGAAGAAGGTGGGCTCGGGAACCAAGAGGGTCTGCTCCGTGTACAGGAGGGGATCGCGGAGGCAGATCATCCGCCGTCCGGAAATCTCAGCCGGAAACGCCTCGATATTGCGAATCTTTGGATGTGCCACAGAATCTTCTCCTTCTCCTGGTTATCCTGATACAAAACCGGAGCCTCCTTTTTCTACAGGCACACTTCTCTTTCGTCAAGACCCTATCTGGTCCCTCCTGCCCAAACCTTCTTGACCGGAGGTGGTCAGCATGGTATAAGGGCCTCGATTAGGGATTCTTCCCAAATGATCCATGGCATCTTGTCCATCCTGCCCAGAAGGAGGTTCGGAGATGAAAAAATGGCGCTGCACAGTGTGCGGTTATATCCATCAGGGGCCGGAGCCGCCTGTGACCTGTCCCGTGTGCGGGGCCTCCAAAGACAAATTCGTCTTAGTGGGATAAGGAGAGCGATCGATGACTGAAGCCCAGATCAAGAGGATCGCGGTATTGACCGGAGGGGGCGACTGTCCTGGCCTGAATGCGGTAATTCGAGCGGTAGTGCGCACCGCGATCGGCAATTATGGCCTGGCGGTCACCGGCATTGAGGATGGCTACGAGGGCCTGATTGTACCGGGAAAGACCCGGGACCTCACCCTAAACGATATTCGAGGAATCCTCCCTCGGGGAGGCACCATCCTGGGCACCACCAACCGGGCGAATCCCTTCGCCTGGAGGGTGGAGAAGGAGGGAAAGGTGGAGTTTGAAGATGTCTCCGCCAAGGTGGTCTCCCATATTGAGTTTCTGGGCCTCGATGCCTTAGTGGTGATCGGAGGGGATGGCTCCCTCAAGATCGCCCAAAGGCTATTTCAGATGGGGGTGCCCCTGGTGGGGATCCCCAAGACCATCGATAATGATATCTCTGCCACGGATGTTACTTTCGGTTTCAACACGGCGGTCACTACCGCCACCGAGGCCCTGGATAAATTGCATACCACCGCGGAGAGCCATCATCGGGTGATCATATTGGAGGTAATGGGCCGGTATGTCGGATGGATCGCCCTGGAGGCGGGGATGGCTGGAGGGGCCGATGTCATCCTGATTCCCGAGATCCCTTTTGATCTGAATCGGGTCTGCGAGAAGATCTACCAGCGGAAAGAGAGGGGATCCCGGTTCAGCATCGTGGTGGTCGCCGAAGGGGCCCATGCCATCGGCGAAGAGGTCGTGGTTAGGGAGTCCGCGGTGGGGGCCAAATACACGGAGAGGTTGGGAGGTATCGGTGAGAAGGTGGGAGATTCCATCGCCAAATGCACCGGCATGGAGGTCAGGGTGACCGTCCTGGGACACATCCAGAGGGGTGGGTCCCCCACCTGGTTCGACCGCAATTTGGGGTCGCGCTACGGCGCCGCCGCGGTGAAAGCCGTGATGGAGGGAGAATTCGGCAAGATGGTCTGCCTGCGGACCCCCCACATTCAGCTGGCTACCCTGGAGGAAGGGGTGGGGGTGATGAAGTCCGTGGACCCGGAGGGGGAATTGGTGTGCACTGCAGAGACCCTGGGCATCATGATGGGGCGTTAGGGAAGGAATGGAGATGAAGGTCGATTTCGATCGGGTGAGGAAAAGGATCGAGGGGTATCGGGACGAGATGATTTCCCTGCAGGCGGACCTGACGGCCATTCCCGCCCTGGGGCCGGAAAACGGCGGGGAGGGGGAAAAGGAAAAGGCCGAGCGCCTCCGACATTATCTACAGGGCCTGAGGGGCATTGAGATGCAGGAGGTTCAGGCCCCGGATGCCAGGGTTCCCTGTGGCTTCAGGCCCAATTTGATCGCTCGAAAAAGAGGGAGGACCCCCCGCCCCGCCATTTGGGTGCTGACCCATATGGATATCGTGCCAGCCGGGGAAGGCAGCCTCTGGACCAAGGATCCTTTCTACCTTTGGATCGAAGACGGAAAGATCTATGGGCGCGGCGTGGAAGACAACCAACAGGGAATGGTTGCCTCCCTCTTCGCCCTGAAGGCCTTGTGCGAGGAGGGGGCCGGACTATCCCAAGACATCGGTTTGGCCCTCGTGGCCGACGAGGAGACCGGCAGCCGTTTTGGCCTCCAGTACCTTTTGCAAGAGCATGCAGGCCTTTTCGATCCTCGGGATCTCATCCTGGTGCCGGATTTTGGGGATCCGGAGGCGAGGCAGATCGAGATCGCCGAGAAAAGCATCCTCTGGTTAAGGATTCAGATCGTCGGAAAGCAGTGTCATGCGTCCAGGCCCCAAGATGGCATCAACACCCTGCGCGCCGCTTCCTATCTGGTGGTGAAGCTGGATGCCCTCTCCCGTCTGTTCCCGGCAGCCGATCCCCTCTTCGACCCGCCCAGCTCCACCTTTGAGCCCACCAAGAAGGAGGCCAATGTTCCCAACATCAACACCATCCCGGGGGAAGATGTCCTATACATCGATTGCCGCATCCTTCCTGAGTATCGATTGGAGGAGGTGGAGGAGATGATCGAAGGGATAGCAAGAGAGATCGAGGGGGAATTTGGGGTGAAAATCCACCTCAGCCTGGTGCAAAGGGATCAGGCGGCTCCTCCCACTCCTGCCGAGGCTCCGGTGGTGAGAATGGCAGGGCAGGCCATTCGAGAGGTTTATCAGAAAGAAGCCGAAATGGTAGGGATTGGAGGAGGGACCGTGGCTGCCTTCTTTCGCCGGGCAGGCTATCACGCCGTCGCCTTCTCCAAGATCGATCGGACCGCCCACCAGCCTAACGAGTATTGTCGAATCGAAAATATGCTGGGTGATTGCCAGGTCTTTGCTCATTGTTTCCTGCAATCCGGCCAGGCATGAGACCGGACAACTTACTGGTATCGGCTACAGGGAAGGAGGGAAAGGATGGATTGGGAACGCATCGGAATCATCACCCTGTTATTCGCCTTGGGCTTCCTTGTCAGCGTGGTGTTGGCCGGACCCCCTTCCGGCAAGCTGGCTGATCCGCAGGACCCCTTCTTCCCCTCCCGCCTCTCGGCTGCGGGGGGCAAGGCGATCAAGGCCTCGGATTTCGAACCTCCAGAGGACTGCGGCGAGTGTCACGACCAGATCTACAGCCAATGGGAAGGTGGAATGCACGCTAATGCCTGGAAGGACCCTGCCTATACGGCCCTCCATGCCCTAGCCAGCAAGGAGACCCGTGGCCTCGCAGACCGCTATTGCATCGCCTGCCATGCGCCGGTCGCCGTCTTGTCTGGAGAGGTCCAGCCGGGAAAGGAGTTCAATGTGGGGGAGCTCTCCCAGAAGGGGGTGCAGTGCGATTTCTGCCATACCGTTTCCGGAAGCTTGGGAATCGGCAATCTGCCGGCGGTCTCCTCTCCCGGTCCGATCAAGCGTGGTCCCTTCAAGGACAGCCAATCTCCTGCCCACGAGGTGGCCTTCTCCCCCTTCCATACCTCCGCCGAATTCTGCGGGATGTGTCACGATGTCTACCATCCGGCCAACGGCCTCCCCTTGGAGAAGACCTACACGGAATGGTCTGAGGGACCCTATCCGAGCCGGGGGGTAAAATGCCAGGATTGCCACATGACCCCCGGGATCATTAAATTTCAGCCAAACCCCGGGGCTGCGGCCACCATGGGGCCCGCGCGGGAGCATATCTGGACTCATAATATCGTGGGGGCCAACGCCGCCATGGCCTCCCACCTCGGGTTCAGGGGCCATAGCGAAATGGCTTTGAAGCGGCTAAAGTCGGCAGCGAGCCTGGAGATCCTCAGTCCAACGCAGGCCAGGGCCGGGGAGGTCGCCACGGTTAAAGTCAAGGTGGCCAATGTGGGCGCTGGCCATTTCCTGCCGACTGGATTGACGGAGAGCCGGGAGATGTGGCTGGAGGTCACGGTAACGGGGCCGGGGGGAGCAAGGCTCTTCGTCTCCGGAAAGACCGACGAAAAGGGGGAGATCGATCCGGATGCCGTGCTCTACCAAACGGTCTTCGCCAATACCCAAGGAGACCCAGTGGGGGCTCGGGTCTGGGAGGCCGATCATTTGCTCTGGGATCACCGCATCCCCCCCCTCGGCCATTCCCTGGAGCGGTTCAGCTTCCCGATCCCAGCGGGGATGAAGGGCAAGTGCCAGGTGGAGGCCAGGCTGCTCTATCGATCCTTCTCGCAGGGCGTGGTCAATCTGCTTCTGGGAGAAAAGGCCCCCGCCTGGCCCATCTATGAGATGACCCAGGCAGCGGGCTCCTTTGAGATTGACTGATGGCTGGGAAAATGAGAATGGAGGGTGAACCTAAATGCAACCTCGCGTGGGATTCATTGGCCTGGGAGAGATGGGGAAGTGGATGGCCCTCAATGTGGCCAAGGCCGGCTTCCCGTTGACGGTCTACGACCTCCGGCCGGAGCCGGTAAGGGAATTAACCAAGCAGGGCGCGACGGCGGCGGCCAGCCTAAGGGAGGTGGCGGAGAAGTCCGATTGCCTCCTGTTGAGCCTGCCCGATACCGAGGTGGTGGAGCCGCTCCTCCTCGGGGAAAAAGGGCTGATCAAAGACTTGTCCTCCGGGCGTATTGTGGTGGACACCAGCACCATCCATTATCACGCCACCTTGAGGATCGAGAAGGCGTTGCGGATCAAGGGGATCACCTTTATCGATGCCCCAGTCTCCGGGATGGAGGCCCGGGCGAAGGAGGGAACCCTGACCCTGATGGTGGGAGGAGACCCTGAGGCGTTGGAGAAGGTGCGGCCCATCTTGAATGCCGTCGGAAACAACATCGTCTACATGGGAAAGAGTGGCAATGGGCAGCTCACCAAGCTGATCAATCAGCTCTTTCTCAATATCTCCGCCGCGGCCACGGCAGAGATCCTACCCATGGCAACCAAATTGGGTTTAGATCCCGAGGCAGTCTATAAGGTCGTCTCCACTGGCACGGGCCGCACCTTCGCCTTCGAATTCTTCACTCCTAATATCCTCGAAAACGATTTCACCCACGGATACCCGATGATCAAGGCCTACAAGGATATGATCTGCGCGGCGGAGATCAGCGCGAGAGAGAAGATCCCGCTGCCAGTGTTTGCCGGGGCCATGCAGACCTATCAGCTGGCATTGGCCCAAGGATTGGGCCACGAGAACAAAGGGGCCATGATCAAGGTGTGGGAGAAGGCACTAGGAGTGGAGGTGAGGAAGAAGAAGCCGGGAGAAAGCCGATAATCAATCTCTCAAGGCAACAGGGACCCCTCCCAGGACCGCAGGAGGTCCTGGGCCTGGAATCCCCAGGGCCAGAGCAAGGTTTCGGCAGCCTTGGCCAGATATTCCAGATATTTGGAAAGGTCGTACCCCACTTCCTCCTTCCATGGAGGGACCTTCACCCTCCGCCCTTTCTCCTTTGCCTCCACCTCCGCGAACAGGAATTGAACCTCCTCTCCGGGATGTAGCCTCACCCCCTGCCGTTCTAATTCTTGGCTCGCCAAGGCGGTCCAGTTGTCCTGGAGATAATCCTCCGGCCTGTGGGAGAGGGTGCGGCAAATCAGTAATTCCTCCCGATCCACCTCCCCCCGCTTGAGCCTCTCGGCATATCCTTCCGCGAGGGCCAATATCCAGGGAATCCTTTCCTCCAGTTCGCTGCCACCTTTGGCCGAGGCCATCACCTGGAGCATCTCCAATTGGGCCCTTTGGACGAAAAGAGGGATATCTCCTCGCCGCAGTTCGATGCCCCTCGCCTTGATCTCGCCCGAGGCAAAGACCCCAAAGTAGCGATTCGCCACGGAACGGGAGTTGTCCAGGCGCGAGGAAAGAAAGGCGATCCAACGATAGATGCCCTCCAGACTCAAGGGGATGCCGGTGACCTCCCCGATCCGGCGGCAGAGCTGCAGAAGATTCGCCTTCCTCATCCCCTCCTTCTGCACCCACAGGGAATCCACCAGGGAATGGAGCACCCGAAACCCCGCGGCCTCCGCGATCTCTTTGGCTTGGAGGAGCTTCTCGCGTCCAAAGGCGGTTACCGCCTCGTGGGCCTCGATCCTTCCGAATCGGGCATTGCGGTATCCCAGATAGCCGAAGCAGGTGACCAGGATCCATTTGAGGGCCACCTGCCTTCGATCACTGACCCCCCCTTCCTCCCCCTGAGCCTCCTTCATCCGCTCCTTATATCTCCTTCGCTTCTCCAAGATGGGCTCCAGGGTTTTCGGCACCAATCCCCTCCGCCTCTGGCAGAGCACATATCCCACCTCCGGGACCCTTTCCCCTTGCCCCCCTCGACAGCAGGCGCAATCCACCGTCTCCGGGGAAATATTATGCCTCACCATGATGGCCGGATACATGGAAGAGAAATCGATCTCTCCCACTCCCTGGTGCAGGCCGAGGACAGGTTGATAGACCAGGCCTCCCTTGTCGGCCACCAAGAGCTGCGAGGCGCTTTTGAACCTCTCTGGCTCCCCCTTATTCCAGGGGATGAGGATGCCGTCCTGAAGGACTCGATCCATTTGCATGGAGGTGATGCCGGTGCCCGGGGAACGCCGGGCCATCCTTTGCAGGGAGATCTTGGTGAGGCGCGAGAGCTCGATCAACCCTTCCAGGCCAGTCGCTTCCCAGAGGAAAGAGTTGCGGCGATCTATATGCCAACGCCCGAACAGGGGATAGGAGGGGGCCTGAGAAAGGATCCGACCGTAAGAGAAATAGGAGCGCCTCCTCCCAGGTAATGGCCCTCCTCACTCGCTCCCGGTCCAGCTTCAAAGGGATGCCCAGGCGCTGGGCCAGAGAGAACAGAGAGGGAAGGAGGTGGGAATCCCCCCAGCTACTCAGGATCAGGTCAGGATCGTAGTGGCTGATCAAACCCGCCACTCCCTTGATCAGCTTCTCCCCATCTCCTCCCTTCCACATCCAGCATTCTCCCCCTACCTTGACCTGGATAGAAGGAAGCCTCCCTGGAGGCAGATGGCGAATCTCCTCCGCCGGCTCGACCTCCATCTGGCGCCGAAGATGACCCCCCCTCCTCGATGAGCCAAAGGACGATCGTGTTAGCAGAGGGATAGAGGTCGAAGATCCAGCCCCTACCTCTTTTCCTTCCCATCCTCCTTCTCCTCCAGCCCTTGTACCCTCAGGCTGAGTTCTTGGAGGGAGTGCTGATGTTCCAGAAGAATGGACATCAGAATGGCCTCCAGGGGGACGGCCCGGGAGAAGTAGCTGCATTCGGCCACATGAAATCGGGCAGCGTTGAAGAGGGCATCAAAACTCCGCTGATATTCACGGGCAAGGCCCTACGAAATTTCTTCCAGGCCTCATATTCCCCCTCGATGACCCGGCTAAAAGGCAACACGGTTCTTCCCATGGCGATCCTTACCCTTTCCTTCAGAAGAATACCTAACATATATTAGAGTTTCAAGGGGAAAAATGGGTTCCTCCTCTGGGCACTGGCTCGAAAAAAGTTTTGCAACGGAGTCAATTATGATATAGTCGGCCGGCCCATCCCGGCCGGCCAGATAGGACCTTCCACGCAAATCCCCCACCGGACAGGGGAAGAAGATGCATTGCACATCAATCCTCGCAGCCAGCTTTAAGGTCAGCGAGAGAATATAAGAGGAAAATCCTCATGAGGCTTCAGAATAGGGTGGCCCTCATCGTTGGGGCAGCCAGGGGAATCGGACGGGCAACCGCCCAACTATTTTCCCGCGAGGGGGCCGATCTGGTTCTGGCGGATATTCAGGAAGAGGAGGTCCGTGCCTTAGCCGATGCCCTCCGGGACCAGGGCAGAAAGGCCTTGCCCATCCAGGTTGATGTGTGCCTCAGCCAAGAGGTAGGGGCCCTGGTGGATTACGCCATCAAAGAGAGGGGACGGATCGACATCCTAGTCAATAGTGCGGGGGGCGGCAAATACGTCCCGATGGTGGAAATGACGGAAAAAGACTGGGATGAGATGATGGATTTCAACCTGAAAAGCGTATTCTTATGCTGCCGTTCGGTCTTCCCCCACATGATCTTGCAACGGTACGGGCGGATTATCAACATTGCCTCGTTGGCGGGGAGAGGGACCAGCGAGACCGGAGGGGTTCACTATACGGCGGCGAAGGCGGGCGTCTTGGGGTTCACGCGCCACCTCGCCCGAGAGGCCGGCCCCTACGGGATCACGGTCAATGCCGTGGCCCCTGGCCCCACCCTCACCGAGAGGATCCGGGCTAAGCTCTCTCCGGAGCGCGAGGCGGCCATCGCAGAGCGCGCGCCCCTCGGGCGCCTGGGAAAGCCGGAAGATCCGGCCTGGGCGACCCTCTTTTTAGCCTCGGACGAGGCGAGTTTCATCACCGGTGCCACCATCGATGTCAATGGCGGATTGTTGATGATGTGAATGAAAAAGAGGTGGAAGAAAACCAGAGGAAAGGAAGAGCTGAGATGACAGACGAGAGATTCGAGGGCAATTCGACGGTGGAAAGCATGGACAGCGGCAAGGTAGAGAAGGTGGTGGTGGCCAAGATCAAGATGGGGGTCAGCCTTCTCCGGGCGCTGGAGGAGATTGCCCTTCGCGAAGGTATTCAGGCAGGCCTCATCCTTTCTGGGGTGGGGGCCCTGAAAGCGGCCGTCTTTCGCAACCTTAAAGAATTCCCTCAAGAGTTCCCGGTATCCCCCCAGAACCGCCTCTATTTCAAGCGCGAGCAACCCCTGGAGATCCTTTCTCTCACCGGCCACATCTCCCGTACCTCAGAGGGAAAACCGGAGATCCATGCCCACTTTTCGGCCTCGGCCGTGGACGGGGACAAGATCGTCGCCTTCGGGGGCCATCTGACCGAAGAGGCCATCACCTATGTGAAGGTGGTGGTGGCGATTGCCGCCCTCTCCGGTATCTCCATGGTCACCCAAGTTGATCCCGCTACCAAATCACCTGACTTAGTGGTGGGAGGCTGATGGAAGCAAGGGGGCATTCCAGATATGAGGCCGAGCACCACCTTGCCTGAGACAAGTTTCAAAATCTAATTGAGACTGTCTCCAGTAGCCTGGCCCTGAGCGAGGTCATCCAGCGTCTGGCCGACGGCGTGGTCAAGGACCTGGCCTATCCCGTCTGTTATGTCAACCTCTATCATCCGGAAGAAAACAATCTCTCTATCGTAGGCTTCGCCCCGCGAGGAAAGCTTCTGGCGATGGCAGAGAAGATGCTGAATCTGCGGGTCGATGAGATCCGTTTCCCCTTTAAGGCAGCAGTACCCGCCTCTGCGCGCATCTTCCGGGGAGAGGAGTTCGTCATCAAGGACTATGGGGAATTGGTGAGTCCCTACCTCCCTTCCTCTGTGGCCCACGCCTCACAAAAGGTCTTCGGGGTCAAGAGCATCCTGGTGGTCCCCCTGCACAGCAAGGAAGAGCTCCTGGGGGTCTTCCTGGTGGGCAACACCAACGACGATTTCTCCCCCGAGGAACGGGAGACCATGCGGATTGTGGCCCGACATGCGGCCATCGCCATGGAGAAGGCCTTGCTCTACGAGGCACTGGAGCGGGAGAAGAAAGAGGCGGAGGCGATGGCGGAGATCGCCAAAGACCTCTCCACCTCCCTGGATCTCCGCCGCACCCTCCGCACCATCGTGAGATATGCCCGAACCCTCTGTCAGTGCGACCTTTCGGCGGTCGCCCTCTATCACAAGGAATTGGGCTGTGCAATGATCACCGAGTACGAGGGCGCCCGGACCGATGTTCTGAAAGACCTGAAGATCTATCCGGGAAAGGGGCTGGGAGGAAAGGTCCTGGAGACTGGACGAGTGTGGATCACCGATGATTTCCTCCATGATCCCCGCCTCACCCGCGACTACGACCGTGAAGCAAAGACCGAGGGCCTCCGCACCAATTTGGCTGTTCCCATCTTCTCCCAGCAGGAAATCGCCGGAATCCTGTAGGTAGTGAATCGTTCGCCCTCCTCCTTCACGCTCTACCATCAGAGGATTCTACAAAAGCTATCGAACCAGGCGGGGATTGCCATACTCAATGCCCAGTTCTATGAGGGTTCCAAACAGGCATTGCAGAGACAGAGGTCACTGGTGGAGATCGTGGCGGCCATCAACGCCTCACGGGATCACAAAGAGATCCTGATGATCATCGCCCAATTTGCCACGGAGTTCTGCCATGGAGACGCAGCCGCGGTTTATGGCTTGAATGAGGAGGGATACCTGATCCTGCAGGCGGGCCATAACCTCTCTCCCCTCTTCGCCAAGGCCGTTGAGGAGGCAAAGATCCTTCCGGCAGAGGCGGCGATCAACAAGACCATCATCTCCGGCTTTCCGGTCGAGGTCTTCGATCCCTGCACTGAGCCGGACTTTCCTCCCAAGCTGATCGCCCTCCTGAAAAAGGATGGCCTCAGAAGTCTTATCACCATGGCCCTTACCAGGGGGGGGAGGGAGATCGGGGCCCTGACGGTCTTTCGCCGTCAGCTTCAGCACTTCAGCTCCGAGGAGCTCAACCTCCTGAACATCCTGACCCAGCATATCGCCGTCTCTCTGGAAAAGAATCTCCTCTACCGCGAAATGGAGGACCGCAGCACTCGACTCGCGGTGCTGAGCGAAATCGCCAAGGCCATCAGCACCTCTTTGGACTCGGAGCAGATCTTCCACGCCATGCTGGCGGAGATCGACCGCATCATCCCCTGCCAAAGGGCGGCCCTTTATCTCTTCCAACCAGAACGAGATGTCTTCATCCTCCAATTCCTCTACGAAAAACACCCCGATCCCGAGCACCTGAACCACAAGGAAAGGCCCGCCTCCGAAACCCCGGCCAGTATCTCCTTTTTCTCCAAAAAGCCCTTTTATGTCAAGAATACACGGGAATCCGATCTGGCTGTCGTCCAGGAGTTGAAGGCCCTGAACTCGATGGGAATCCTCTCCGTGCTTTACATCCCTATCCTGGGAGAGGATACCTGCCTGGGGGTCTTGAGCCTGGGGAGTTCTGAACTCGCGGGGTTCCGTGAGGACCAGATCCGCCTCCTCAGCGAGATCTCGCCCCACCTAGCCCTGGCCCTGAAGAATGCCCAGCTCTATGCGGAGCTCAGGCAGACCCTCTCTGAGCTGGAAAGGACGCAGGAACAAGTCCTGCAGGCGCAGAAACTCAAGGCCCTGGGGGAAATGGCCTCGGGAATCGCCCACGATTTCAATAACCTGCTCGCCACGATCCTGGTGCGGGCTGAACTCCTCGAGAGGAGGGTCACTGACCCTGAAACGCAAGAGTGGGCGCGAGTCATCCAGAGGACAGCCCTGGATGGAGCGGAAACCGTGAGAAGGCTACGCTCCTTCTATAAGGAGGAGCCCAGTCTGGAGAAAGGCCCTCAGGATCTCGATCAAATCCTCGAGGAGGTCATCCGTCGGACCGAACCCAGATGGAAGGATCAGGCCCAAGTGAAGGGAATTACTATCGAGCTGGAAATGGACCTGCAGCCGGTGCGCCCCATACTTGGCAATGCCTCCGAGCTCCGGGAGGTCTTCACCAACCTCATCTTTAACGCCACTGACGCCCTCCCCCACGGAGGAAAGATATCCATCTCCACCCGACTGCGGGATGCCGGTTTGCCCGGGGAAATGGTTGAGGTTTCCGTGTCTGATAACGGGATCGGCATGTCGGAGGAGGTATTAGAACGGGCCTTCGATCCCTTCTTTACCACCAAGGGGGCCCGCGGCTCGGGTCTGGGCCTCTCGGTCTCTTACGGCATCATCAAGCGCTACCGGGGGAAGATCTCTATCCGCTCCCGCTTGAACCAGGGCACTTCCATCCTGATCCAATTTCCTTCCACGCTGGGAATGCCCGAACAAAAGCATTTTCCCTCCCATGAATTTGACCTCCCCCCGCTGAGGATTCTGGTGATAGAGGATGAAAAGGAGCTCGCGGAGGGCCTCCAACAGATGCTCTCTCTCTTTGGCCACCAAGTGGACCTGGCCTTTGGGGGAAGGGAGGGCCTCCATCAATTTGCGGAGGGCACCTACGACCTGGTCTTCACGGACCTGGGGATGCCCAATCTATCTGGCCTGGATGTGGCGGAGGCCATCAAGACCCAAACCCCTTCCATTCCCATCTTGCTGATCACCGGCTCCGGGAATCATGTCGATCTCTCCGAGGTGAAAGGCCTCGGCATCGATGGGGTTGTGGCGAAGCCGTTCCGCATTGGAGAGATCGTGCAGGCCATGCGCCAAATCACCTCCCCTTCCCACTGACCTTCCCCACTCCCCCGACCAACCCACAGACGAAGGCAGCGGCACGAGAGAAACCACGAAGTCGCGAGGAGCCCCCTGTCGAATGGGAACTTCAAGGACCTGAAGGCGATTCCTTCAGCGGAAGCGGGTTAAACAGGGCGGGGCTTGCGGGGAACGCCCCGGTCAAAAGGTAAGCTGCTCACAGAGACAGGCCCCAAAGAGTTCCTTGGGGCGGTTGAAATAGCCAATCTCCAAGGCTGGAAACTCCCGCCGCAGGAGCCGCAGCATGTCCCTTATCCCAAGGCATCGATCGGTGGAGGGAGGGAGGGCTTTCAGGTAAAGATCCGGATCGATGGAGAGGTTGCGCATCTGAATCATGTCCAATCGGGTCTTCTCCACCAGCCTGCATAATCCTTCTACCTCCCAGCTCTGGTCGGTCACCCCGGGAAAGACCAGTAGGTTGATGGCCGTGAAGGCCCCCCTGGCCTTTGCTCGGAGGACGGATTCCACCACCTCATCAAGCCTGTACCCGCGGGGCCGAAAGTAGGCATCGTAGAGGGAGGCATTGGTGGAGTTGAGGCTGACGCGGATGGAATTCAGGCCTGCCCGGCAAAGCCGCTCCACGGCGAGGGGATCACTCCCGTTGGTGTTGAGATGGATCGTCCCCCGGTCCGTTTCGCGCCTCATCCCCTGGATGGACTGCTCCAACAGGCCCGCCTGCAGCAAGGGCTCCCCCTCGCAGCCTTGGCCGAAACTGACGATCCCCTGCTCGGTCGCTCCCAGATGAAAAACCGCCACTTCTACCACTTCCTCCACGGAGGGCACAAACTGGATGCGCTCCTGCGAGGCCGGGCAGCAGTCGGAGGGTTGAAGGGAGATACACCCTAAGCATTGAGAATTGCAGGAGGGAGAGGTAGGAAGCGGGGCCTCCCAACGATTGAGAAAAAGGTTCTTTGCGGCAAAACAATGATATTCGGTGGCGCAACGGGCCAGTTGGTGCAGGAGGCGGTTTTGCGGGGACTTCTGCAGGCGAGTTTCTATCCCCGCCAGCACTACCCGATCGTCATAGTGGGCCACCTCGGAGTGATCGATCGGATCGGTCCTCACCGCGGCCGCCACAAATCCACCTTCAGCCCAGCCCACCGCGGTATAGGACCACAACGGCAGGATCTTTTCCCCTCCCCCAGGGCCTACGGCCGGCAACAGGATTCGAGTGTAGGCCGGGGGAAGGAAGGCGGAAACCGCCAGGCCATGCCACCGCCGGTCCCCCAGGGAGGCCGTCCGGGTGCCCTCGAAGCCTCCTGTGTGGGAATCCCAGCCCAGGGCTTCCTTTCCCGGGAGGAGAAAGAGGCGGGAGCCTTCGGGGAGGGGGATGAGGTCTTCCTCTCTCACCCTCACTATTCTGCCCCCGGACCTGCCCGCCATTTCCAGGTGAGGATGATCATAGATGCGGCCGGCCTTGTCGGCGAAGACTGCAGAAATCATTGCTGACAAATTGAACCCTTTATCCTGCTAACTCTCGCCCTTCCCCTGCCTGCTTTCCAGGCCCAAGTCTTCCTTTACCTTCAGGATCTGATCCCAGGTGAAAGGGTCAATCAAAACCCCTTCCTGGATACGCTGCCTTTCAGTTCTCCATTCCAGCTCCCCCGGGAGGAGGATCTCCTGACACCCTGGCCGCAGGCGGGAGGTCTTGAGGTGTCTTCCTAACTCTGCCACCTGAGAAGTGAATAGCTCTCGGGCCACGAAATCCTCCACCCTGATGGCAAACAAGAAGAGGCCCTGCAGGTCAGGACTCGTCTCTCTGCGGCTGTAGCCCGCCCCGGTCAAAATCCCGGCCAGGGCCTCCACCATCACTGCCAGGCCGTAGCCCTTGTATCCAGCCATGGGAAGGAGCGTTGCCGGAGGGGAGGCCTCCAGAGCAAGAGGATCAGAGATCAGGTTCCCCGCCACATCCTGAAGCCAACCCAGGGGCAGATCCTCCCCTCGATTCCGCCTCACCGCCACCTTGCCCATGGCCACCACTGAGGTTGCAATGTCCAGGCAGAGGGGGAAAGGCCCCGCCGGAATGGCAATCGCCAAGGGATTGGTGGAGAATCGCCCCTCCAGGCCTCCGAAGGGTACCACCACCTGATTGGCTCCACTATCATTGGCAAAGGCGAAGGCGGCCAAACCCTGTTCCGCGGCGAATTCGACATAGTCCGCCAGCCGTCCGACATGGTTGCACTCAAAGGCAGTAACAGCAGCAGTGCCGCTCCTTAATGCCTTGGCCACGACGATCTCCGCCGCAAAGCGGCCGGTCACCTGCCCGAAGGCCTTGCGGCCATTGACCTGGGCAGTGGTAGCTCCTTCCGTCGCCACTTCTGGCCGGGCCCCTGGCTGGATCTGCCCCCTTTTGCAGGCCTCGAAATACTGGGGGATACGAATGACCCCGTGGGAGTCGTGCCCCCGCAGGTTGGAGCGCACCAAAAGATGTGCTATCCAGGCTGCATCGTCGAAAGATGCCCCCATGGCCCCCACGATGCTGGCGACCTCCAATTCCAGTTCCCTCTTCGAAAAGGCAGGCAAGTCTCCTCCATCTTAGAAATGCAGAGAGATGGAAGGGCGGGGTGTTTTGGGTTCAGCGATCGGCGGCTGGAAAAGCACGAGAGGGTGGATTTCCCTTCAGCGGGCGAGGTCTTGACCCAGGGTGTAGGCTTCTTCCATCTCTTTTGCCTTCTTCCAGATCTCTCCCTTGGCCCCTACCCCCGGGACGATCAAACGATGTCGCAGGCGCCATTTCAGATACTCGAAGGAACGTTGAAACATCTCCAGGGTAGCATTCGCGGCCTGAGGATCCTCCTCCTCGAAGACCACCACCAAGGCTGCCTCCCGGCCCTCGATCTTGCCTCGCTGTTCTCCCCCACAGTAATAATACAGGCGATCCCAGAAAGCCTTCATTAACGCCGTGGGGCCATACCAGTAAAGCGGGGTCCCAAAGACGAAGCAATCGAAGTCGAGGAGACGGGAATAGAGCCCTTCCATATCATCGCCCTGCGGGCAGACGCCGCTCTTCCAGCAAAGGTTGCATCCATCGCATTCCGCGATCTTCAAATCGGTAAGGAGGATCTCCTCACAGTAGGCGCCCGCCTCCCTCGCTCCCTCCAAGATCTTGGAGATCAGGACATGGGTATTCCCATTCCTTCGAGGACTGCCCATAATGCCCAGGATCCTTTTCACTCGCCCGCCTCCTTCTGGTCTATCAATCGGATGTGGAAGGGACATCCGCCTCTTGCGCCTGCTTGAGCTTCAGCTTCTTCACCAGCTCCGGATAGGAGGAGGACAAGAGGATCTTGTTGAACTGCACCCGATAGTTGTTCACCAGGCTCACCCCTTCGATGCTGACATCGAAGATGAGCCAATCGGACCCCTTCTTGCGCAGCCGATAGTCGATGGGAACCTCCACCTCTCGTTGGGTGATGACCTTGGACTCCACTGTCGCGTAGTCACCCTCGATGCTCTCCTTGACATAGAGGATCTTCTCATTCTTGTAGCCTTCGATCTTCCCCATGTAGGATCGATCGAGAAGGTCGCTGAAGATACTCACAAATTCCCTCTTCTCCTCCGGTGTCCGCTCAGCCCAGTGCAGAGCCAGAGACCGTTTTGCCAACTCCTCCCAATCGAAGCGGTCATCGGCTATCTTCCGGAGGAGCCTTCGTCTCTCCGCCGTCTTGGATTTGGCCTTTAGCTTCGGATCCTTCAGGGTCTCCAGGATCTTATCCGTGCTCTGCTTGAGCAAGTTGGTTGGCTCCCCTGCCCGGGCAAATGGGCTATACCACAACAGGAGAGTCAGAGGCAGCAGTGCCCCCAGGAAATACCTGATGGTCCGGTATCGTTTCACTTCTGTCCTCCCTTAGCAAGCTGGGTTGAGGGTGCACATCCAGGCGCCTCAGGGCGTCTTGAGGTATCCTCCCGTCGCCTGCGTGAGATTGGCCCAACCCATCTTTTCGTTGTAGATTGAACGATAGTAATCCGCCTTCATCGTTCCATAGGCCACCACCGCATCTGCTAAGTCTTTGGCCTCTCCAATCCCCAGGTCGTAATTGGCCGAGGCGGCCACCATCCACTTGCGGGCATTTTGGTAGGCCCCTTCCAGGGATTTTATATTCTTCCTCGCCTCCGCCAACTCCTGATAGGCCTTGCTGACCTGCACTGGGATCCCCATCTCTGCCTGATCTTTGAGGGCCTGCACCTTGCGATATTCTGCCCTCGCCTCATTCACCCTTCCCGAGGTGATCCCGAAATTGATGCCCAGTCTCACCCCTATGACCACCCCGCCCCACTCATGGTAGAGGGGATCATAGACGAAGGGATTCTTGACCCAGGATCGATTGGAGGCGGCGGCCCAGGAATAAAACCCTGCGAGGAAGAGTTGGGGAAAAAGGTCCGCATAAGCGGAGTCTACCAGTTCCTTTTTGGACAGCAGGCCCTCCCTCGCCTGTGCGAATTCGGGGCGGAGGCCCCTTGCCTTGGCGATGTAGGCCTCCAGGGGTTCCAGGGGGAGATCCTCGAAGACCAGCCTCTTTTCCGCAGGCTCCAGATTGACGCCCCACTCATAGCCCAGGGTCGCCTTCAAGGCATCCTGAGCCAGGGCAATCCCCTTCTCCGTCTCGTGCAGGTATTTATCCACCTGACCCAGGTAGGCCCTCATTTTGAAGAGATCCACCTCATCGACTCCCGAGGTCCCCGCATCGAGCTTCTCTTGCAGGCTCCGCTCGGCCCCCCCCAGCATGTCTTTGAGCTCCAGGATATGATTGCGCACCGTCTTGGCCAAGAGAAGGCCGTAATAGAGCTCCTTCGTCCTGAGAATAATGTCCCCCTTCTTCTGGTCCACCTTGGCCTCCGCATAATTGATTCCATGATGGGCAGCCCTGCGGAGGCTCGAGATCTTGCCAAAGGTATAAAGGGGCTGGATGAGATTGACATCTGCCCGACCAAAGACCCCGTCGATATGGAGATCTGTCTGTTTGTCCGGGGAATAGACCTGGTTGCCCCGGGCCCGATTGGACGGTCCGCCCATGCCTAAAAGCTCGATCTGGGGCCACAAGGCCGCATCAGCCTGCTCTTTCTTGCTCTGGAAGATCTCGATGTCATACTGGGTCTCCCGGATCTCCGGGCTAAACTCCAGGGCCCGTTGGATCGCCTGATCCAGGCTCAGGATCAACTGCTCTTCAGAGGCGGCCCCGGAGGGCAAGAAAAGCGTAATCGCCAGGGCGGCCAATCCCCAGAACAGGAAAAGGGGCCTTCTCCTTCTATCCTCCATGATTCCCTCCCGTATCGCGGAGACTCGTAATCTTCGCCCAGGATTAAAGCTCGATTAAACCTTTCCGTGAATGTACTTGGACAAAAGCTCCTCCAAGTCAATGGGGGCCTCGGTCTCTCGCACCCATTCTCCAGGGGCCAGTAGCTTTTCCGACCCTCCCGGAGAGATGGAAAGGTATTTCTCGCCCATCAGGCCCTTGGTCTTTACGGAGATGATGGCGTCCTCCTGGATTTTAATCCCAGGTTGCAGGCGCAGCACCAACTTGGCCTGATATTGATCCAGGCTGATCTCCTTTACCCGGCCCACCTGCACCCCCGCAATCTCAATCACCGATCCTTTTTTCAGGCCTCCGGTATTGGATAGCTTGGTATAAAGGTCATATCCTTGATTTCCCACGATTTCCATCTTCCCCAAGCGGATAGAGAGGTAGGCCAGGGAGACTAACCCGAGGAGCACGAAGATCCCCACCGTTAGCTCCAGGTCAAATTTTTTCATGCGACCCTCCTTCACTGGCATTCTATTGGCCCCTCCGTGGCCCCTGAAATGAATTGAACCACCTCGGGATGAGTTGAGGCCTGGATCTGGGCGGGTGTTCCCACTTCCACGATTACCCCCTGGTTAAGGAGTGCCACGCGGTCCACAATCTCAAAGATCCTGGGGATTTCGTGGCTGACGATGATCCCCGTGAATTTGAGCCGCTCATGGCAACGGTAGATCAAGCGGTGGATCAGGCTGGCAGTGATGGGATCCAGGCCGGTGGTCGGCTCGT
>Ga0315289_10004183_pt1 | contig 21582 bp, 16 predicted proteins | sample YL17G11_40_MG_FD_203452 | JGI IMG/M metagenome (GOLD analysis project Ga0315289, IMG submission 203452) | Sediment microbial communities from Yellowstone Lake, YNP, Wyoming, USA - YL17G11_40 | ecosystem: Environmental > Aquatic > Freshwater > Lake > Sediment | place: USA: Wyoming | collected... | reverse complement strand
TGGGTGAACGATTATAATACGGACTTTCCGCACTCGTCTATTAGCTACAAAACACCCTGTGAATTCGAGCAGATGGAATTGTTGAAAATTCCCTAACTTTTTTGTTGTTTAACGGGGAGCAGTACAGTCTTCTGTCATCGGCCGGCAGGACGGGGTTATACGCCATCATTTTGTCTGAAGTATTGCAATTAAAGCAGCGTTATTCCGCTTGCCTCAAACGGTCAAAATTAACAGGGCCTTTTGCGGAGTATGTGAAGACATATTTTTAAGGAGTCTGGTCAAAAAATCCTTTTGTCGCGCAAAAGGCCCTGCCTCGGCGAGGTAATGAAAAAAGGCACAACCGAGATTAGCTCTTCCTGAAATCGGAGAGAATAATCTCGATTGTGCCTTCGACTTACAGTCCCTGGTCCTGCACGACAAGGCGACCCACACCCCACTTCTGCGGGCCTTCCTGCTGTGCCTATCGGCCAAAGCCCTATAAAGCTTTAACTTTTCTTGATTTCACCGTAGTTTTTTATCTGGTTGTCAACAAAGACTCTAACTTCTTGCGTACCTGGCCAAGATTTTTAGACTTGAAAGCGCTTTTGCTTTTTTCCAGAACATCAATTGTCTCTGTCAGGCCATCAGCCAACAAACTCAGTCTCGGACAGTTCAATAAATGACAGGGTTCGTTCTGGACGCTGTTGCCGCCGAACACCATAGTCAGGTGCTTCAGGTCGGACATCGCCCCGACGATGTTTTGAAACGTAATTTCAAGGAATGCGTCGAGGGATACTGATAAAGCCCTTCCGCGGTCGTTTTTTACCAGCTCTTCTATACTTGCCAAATCATTCAGCCGGCTCTGCAGAAGCTGCTTTATGCTGCGGACTGAACGATAAAGTTGAAATTGTTTGACCGCAATATGAATATGCGTCAGCAGCTCCTTTTCAAAGTTGAGCGGTTTGACAAGGTAAGCCTGCACCTGCAGTTCGACCGCCCTGATTGCCGAACGCAGCGAGGGACGGCTTGTCACTAATATTACAGGCACGCCTTCGGCGATGCCCGGAATATCCCGAACGAGCTGCAGCTCCGTATTGCCGGGGATTTCAGTATCGGCAATAAGCAAAACATAATCATTGCAGGCGAGCTTCTCGGCCGCCTCGGCGGCATTTGCTGCGCAGTCACACTGGTATCCTTTTGTCCGCAAAAAATTGATTATTGACTGCAGGAAGCTCTGGTCATTATCTGCTATCAGGATTCGACCCAAATCAGCCATTTTGTGCCCCCCTTTCCCCTCAAGGAGAAATAACAATCCTGCTCTTGTCGCTGCGGCTCTCTATGCCGCGGAACAGTCCATTTTTTCGATAAACTGGTTCGATAAGCCCCGCCATTTTCGGCCCCCATTTATCTGGCGTGATTGTATCTTCTTTGAGGAGCAAGTCAAATAAAATTTTTAATTATTGAGCTTCGCCCAGCCCCGTCCCACCTATTATACCGACTAATTTGTCTTCCATTTGTCAGATCCCCATATCATATAAAATCGCCGCTATATTACAGACTTGCCGCTATATTTACAAGACCGGAGTCAACCTGCAAAACCTAAGCCCCCGCGCGGCAGGGTTCTATTCTAAATAGAATCAGATTGCTTGTCCCTCTTTTATAGATTAGAATATCCATAATGTGATTTTAGCTGAAGAGAGAACCGGAGGCAGAAAAGGATATCGATGAACTAAACTGGCCGGGCGTGAATCTTATCAAGGTAAAAATGAACGCTGGGCAAAACTTGCCGGAAATTTAAAAGCCGAAATCGACGAGGATTTGATAGAGGCTTACAGAGGAACTGTATCGCTGCCTTTTGAAGCAGGCGATAATAAACGCGTCTCCGTTAAAATCATCGACGACAGGGGAATTGAGAGTTTGAGAATACTGGAGTTTTAATCGATGGAAACAACAAAAATCGCAGTTTTCAGAGGTAAACAAATTCGACGTCACTGGGACGATAACCGGCATAGCTGGTTCTTTTCTGTCGTCGATGTTATCACAGCGTTGACCGACAGCGGAAACCCCGCTGTTTACTGGCGAGTATTGAAGAAACGCCTCAAAGATGAGGGAGCAGACCAAACCGTTACAAAATGTAACGCTTTGAAGATGCTGGCTGCCGATGGCAAGATGCGACTCACTGATATGGCTGATACAGAGACTATGTTTCGCCTAATCCAGTCTATCCCCAGCCCTAAAGCCGAGCCGTTCAAACGCTGGCTGGCAAAAGTAGGTTACGAAAGAGTGCAGGAAATCGAAGACCCCGAACTTGCCACCAAAAGAACACGGGCACTCTACAAGGCAAAGGGCTATTCAGATGCCTGGATTGAAAAGCGTATGCGTGGTATCGCTATCCGCGAAGAACTTACCGATGAATGGAAAAACCGGGGTGTAAAAGAAGATAATGAGTATTCAATCCTTACTGCTGAAATATCGAAAGCTGCTTTCGGATTGACGCCTTCCCAATACAAACGGCTTAAGGGGTTGAAACGCGAAAATCTGAGAGACCATTTCAACGACCTCGAACTTATCTTCTCTATGTTAGGCGAGGCCGCAACTACCGAAATTACACGTACAAAAGACGCCCGCGGCTTCATTGAGTCGAAAGGTGCAGCGCGGCAAGGCGGCGAGGTCGCTGGAAAAGCCAGAAAAGACCTCGAATCCAAAACCGGAAAAAGAATTGTTTCGAAACAAAATTATCTCCAACAGCCCCAGAACAAAAAGTTGTTGAAAGGCAGTTAGGCGAAATAATGAGATTTTCAGGCAAAGAAGCAGCGTTTTATATAGACAGGAAATCAAAGTTCCGCATCTTCTGCGGATCAGTCTAATTATTGTTAGCCGGAAGAAACACATGGACGACAAATTTAGATCACTAATCGATGGCTTGCACCAGAAATACCAAGACCTGATTTCTATGACTCCGGTAACTATCGACACAACGCCAGATGACTGCCCTGTCGGAGGCGTTTACCTGTTTTCCGAAAAGGGCAATCCTCTATACGCAGGCAGAACGAAACGGAAGATCAGGGATAGACTAAAAGGACACGTTAGCACCGCCGATGATTGTCCCTTTGCGTTGCACTTGGTCCGAGAAGAAACTGGAAGCAAGAAGGCCACATACAAGAAGGAAGGATCTCGCAAACACCTGTTGTCCCAGCCCAAGTTCAAGAAGGCATATGAGAGCGCAAAAGAGCGTATCACAAAAATGGATGTCCGATATGTCGGCGAGTCAGACCCGCTGAAACAGTCCCTCCTCGAAATCTATGTGGCCGTTGTTTCTGGGGCTGAATACAATGACTTCGATACACACTAAAAGAAAACGGCGAACCATCGCTTGCAGTTTACGTTTTGCCCGCGGCTGCGTCGCACCGCTGACGCTTGGCCGTTCGGCGGTAGAGGTGTCGATAGAGAAATATGAAAAGACCGCTATGCAATGGCCGCAAGAACAGACCAAGAACAATTGATAACGATGTAAAAGAAAAATACAAGACAAGTCCCCTGCAGACCTGTGGGGCAAAAGGAATGTAACTTTTTATCCGCCTTCGCAAATGCTTCCGCCGTCGCACAAGGCTATGGCGGACAAGCCAGCGGGCAAAGCAGTGTCAGATTTTATTTGCTCGGACGGCTGAATTTAAGCTTGATTTTTAGCGCCATTTTGCATAAAATATATATCAGTCTGTAGTTTTGCGCTAATTGACCTGGAGGCCGTTAAAAAGAGGCAGGGTGAAAATGACAAGGGCTTTTCATAACAAGCTTTCCGAAACAGCGGTGCCTGTCCCTGCACACAATAAGCCCCCGCATTTTTGCCGCTCAATTTTTATATTTTCAATCCTGACCTTTATTTTTGTAAACATCGCAGCAGCCCAAAGTGCCGCTCCCGTTGACCTCAGTGACCCGGCTGTGCGTCAGCAGGTAGTTGAGCGTCTGGCCGCACAAAGTCAGCAAAGAAAAGCCGCCGCCTGGGCATTAGCGCAAAGCCAGGACTGGCTGCCGAAGGAAACAATTAACAACATAACATTCGAGCTGATGGCGATAGATGGCGACAAGGTCTATGTTTACAGAACCTGCAATGTAAATGCCGCCATATCAATCGGGGTTGACCTGATAAGAAACACCGCCCCATACGATGTAAATGGCGAAGGCCTGACCGTCGGCGTCTGGGACGCCGGCGCCGCCAGACCCACTCATCAGGAACTTGCCGGCCGCGTCACCCTCAAGGAAGCTATGGGCAATCAAGACCATTCAACGCACGTCAGCGGAACAATCGCAGCCGCAGGCGTCCAGCCGGCCGCCCTCGGTATGGCGCCGAGTATATTGATTGATTCTTACGAGTGGAACGACGATGTCTCTGAGATGACGTCGCGGGCGATGAGCTATCCAAACGAACCCGGCACAATACAGGCCTCAAACCACTCGTATGGCTATATAAGTGGCTGGGAGCATAGCTTTACACCGCCTCGCTGGTATGGAACCTGGGGCTACGGCTACCGCGAATCGGACTATTTTGGAATTTACGACTCTTATGTCGTGCCGTGGGATGAACTTTGCTACAACGCTCCTTACTATTTGCCCTTTAAGGCAGCAGGCAACGACCGTGCCGACAAAGCGCCTGCGGAAGGAGAGTCCTTCCAGTACTATAAATTTCCAAGGTGGCGAACGAAAACTTATGACCCCTCTACCGACCCTTATGCCGACGGCTGGGACAACGGCGGCTTCGACACCATTGAGACTATCGGTGTTGCCAAAAATATTATGACCGTAGGCGCCGTCTATGATGCCGTCTCGGCCGGCCTTCGCGACCCGAACAGCGGCACTATGACCACCTTCTCTTGCTGGGGACCGACCGACGATGGCCGAATCAAACCCGATATCGTCACAAACGGCACGAGTGTGTATTCATCTATTGCAACCAGCGATACTGCTTATGCTTCCTGGTATGGGACAAGTATGGCCTGTCCTTCCGCCGCGGGCGCCGCTATGCTGCTGGTTGACTATTATGGCAGATTATTTCCCGGACAGGCAATGCGGGCGAGCACCATCAAGGCCCTTATGATTCACACCGCCGACGACCTCGGCAATGCCGGCCCCGATTATAAGTTCGGCTGGGGCCTGTTAAATGCAAAAGCCGCCGCAGACATTATCGCCGACCATAATGACTTCCCTGACGCAAATATGATTGTCGAAGGTCTGCTCAATAACACCAACACGCTCGATACATACACCTTCGAATGGGATGGCGTCAGTCCCATTCGGGCGACCCTTTGCTGGACGGACCCGCCGGGCACCGCCGTCACCGGCCTTGATAACACCTCCCCCCGATTGAAAAATGACCTCGACCTGCGAATCATCGACCCGAACGGCACAACTTTTCTGCCGTTCGTTCTGAACCTGTCCAGTCCGAATACTCCTGCCACAACCGGCGACAACATTCGTGATAACGTCGAGCAGGTCTTAATTCAGTCGCCAAATATACAAGGCATTTATACCGTGCGGGTGACCTACAAAGGCACACTGACGAATAATCAGCAGTATTATTCTCTCATCCTAACCGGCCAGCTAACTGCCGAACCGATATTGGGCGACTTCAATGACGATGGCACGGTCGATTACAAAGACATTGCGATATTGGCAGGTTACTGGCTCACTGATGAGCCGTCCGTCGATATCGCACCTCTGGGCGGCGACGGTATCGTCAACTTCCTCGACTTTTCACAACTCGCCCGGAACTGGTAATAATCAGCTCCTCTTCAATAACTTTGCCGACCATTGCCGCATTTTGTATAATTTACACCTATGAGTCCGGCTGAAGATATAAAACAAAAAGCCCTCGATTTAGGTTTTGACCTGGTCGGCATAACCGATGCAGCTCCATTAGACAATAAGCACTTCAAAATCCTCACCGATTGGCTCGCCTTTGGCTGCGCCGGCAGAATGGACTATATGAAAAAAAACCTCGACAAGCGCACAAACCCTGCCAAACTATTAAAAAATGCTCAGTCGATTATCTGTGTCGGCTTAAATTACAACTCCGAAAAAGCAAAAAAACAGCCAGCAGAATCAGCAGAACCAATGGGGACAGTGGCAAACTATGCCCGGTATGAAGATTATCATTCATTTATAAAAAAGCAATTACAGAAACTTGTCAGTTTTGTAAGCTCCGCGGTTGAGGATGATTTTAAGTTCAAAATTTGCGTTGACTCGGCACCGCTGGCCGAAAGGGCATTGGCAGCCAGAGCGGGCCTCGGCTTCATCGGCAAAAACCGTATGCTCATAAATCCCACCCTCGGCCCGCAACTATTCCTCGGTGAAATAATAACCACTCTGAAACTGCCTGTTGACCAGCCAATCGCTGATACCTGCTCAAACTGCAATAATTGTATAAAAGCCTGCCCAACCGGCGCCCTGACCCCCGATGGCCGATTCGATGCAAATAAATGTATCAGCTATCTCACTATCGAATACAAAGGCCGGATACCAGACGATTTGGCCGAAAAAATCGGCGACCGCCTCTTCGGTTGCGACGAATGTGTCCTTGCCTGTCCCTTCCACAAGAATGCACCGCCCTGCAAAAATAAACGCTTCAAATTTTATAATGACAGGGCGGCACTTAACCTTAATGAAATTATGAACTTAAACGATGATTTGTTTGAGGTCAGATTCGCTGATTCACCTCTTAAACGTTTACCTCTCGATTGCTTGAAAAGAAACGCACAAATCTGTCTTACAAATATGGCAAGCTGAAAGGATTTACTATATATTTCTTCACTCACAAATCTTGTGCCCGGATGTTTGGAATACTAACATAATAATATGAACAAAATATCCAAAAAACTCACAAACAAACCTTACAGGAAAATCCCGCCGCAGGAAATTAAAATTGCTCTGCTGATATTCCTGTTGGCGGCTCTCGTCAGAGCGGTTTATCTCTATGACAGCGGCGATAATCCGACATTCTTCGCCCCTATCGTCGATTCCCTGACATACGACCAGATGGCTAAAGACCTGCTTAAAACCGGCTCCTTGACACACGAATTCTTCTGGCAGCCCTTATTTTATCCCCTCTTCCTATCATTGATTTACAAATTGAGCGATTCTTCTATTCTCACGGTAAAAATTGTGCAGGCGTTGCTCGGCTCTGCGACATCTGTCCTCGTGTATTGCTTAGGCAAAAAGCTTTTCGGCAAAATGGCAGGTGTATTGGCAGGCGCTATCACAGCCTTATATATACCCCTGGTCTTTTACGATGGTGAGCTTCTATCGGCCGGCTGGGCTGCGTTCTGGACAGTTGCATCTATATTGGCTTTTATCTCAACTGCAGAAAAACCGGGCAAATGGAATTGTTTCATTCTGGGATTGTGCGGTATATTGAGTATTATCAATAGGCCCGAGTTTCTGCTGTTTTTCGCCACAGGTTGTATTTGGATGATGATTGTCTGGATTCGGCGACACACAAAACCCAAAAAGATTGTCCTCTATTTTTCGCTCCTCCTCGCCGGATTTCTGTCAATCGCCTCACCCGCAGCCTTCTTAAGTTACCGTGTAATGGGTAAGGCAAGCTTCCTCCCGTATTCAGGTGGTATCAATCTTTATATCGGTAATAATCCCAACTACAAGGAAACTATCAATATCAGGCCGGGACTTGCCTGGCGAAAACTTACCGAACTGCCAGACAATTATGGCATTAAAGACAGGTTCGAGAAGGAGCGATTCTTCTCTGATAAGGCCATTAACTACATACGCACACAACCGATAGGTTTCTTCAATGGCCTGCTATACAAATCACTCCAGTTTTTAAGTTCCCGGGAAATGCCCCGTAATTTTGATATCTACCTCTTCAGAAGATGGTCTTCGCTGCTACAAGCGGGAGTCTGGAAAGCAGGTGGTTTTGGATTTCCATTTGGCCTGCTATTGCCGCTCGCCGTCATTGGCCTGATATACAATTGGCGGAAAGTGTGTGTGCCGTTATGGTTGTTTCTGATTCTTTACCCGGCCTCTGTAATATTGGTTTTTGTAGCATCACGTTACCGTATCCCCACAATCCCTCTGATAATCATCCTGGCCGCCGCCGGCTGTACCACTATCTGGCAGCTTTTCCAATCTCGCAAATGGGCAAACCTTACTTTTGTCCTTGTAATTATCTTGGCCGTCGCAATATCAAGCAGCCTCGCCGGCCCTTTCTACGCCGAGCAGCTTGACTATCAGCCTGAACTATATTATGGCCTCGCAGACTCCCTCAACAAACAAGGTCACCCTGAGGAAGCGATACACGCCTACTCAAAAGCAGTCAGTTTAAGGCCTGACTATGTGGAAGCTCACCATAATTTGGCGCTGCTGCTGGTTGACCAGCGAAGAATTGAAGAAGCTATCACGCATTATTACGCTGCTCTTGAAGTTGACCCGCAAAATGCCGGCCTCCACGAAGACTTCGGCGTAGCACTTTTCAAGCTGGGTAAAACCCAAGATGCTATTGAGCATTACCGAAAAGCTATTGAAATTGAGCCGGAAAAAGCAACCGTATTCGACAATCTCGGCACAGCCTTTTTTCACCTTAACCGTGTATCCGAAGCGATGCAATGCTATTCCAAATCCATCGAGCTTAATCCGAACGATGCTGTGTCACAAAACAACATCGGCAACGTCTTTGCCCTCCAGGGCGAATTAGCTCAAGCCGTTGAGCACTACGAAATATCGCTGAGGTTAAAACCTGATGACCCCGAGACGCTTAACAACATCGCAAATGCCCTCGCCAGCCTCGGGAAATTTCCGCAAGCGACTGTTAAATACAATCAGGCCTTGCGTTTCGCGCCTAACGACGCCGGCATCTACTGCAATCTGGCCGTATGTCTTGAAAAGCAAGGCCGAACCATCGAAGCCATTCAGGCTTATCAAAAAGCCCTTGCCATAAACCCGCAAAATAAACGTGCCCATCAGGCCCTCGAAAAATTACCGCAATAGAACCACCAAACCCCACCTCCAATAACGGACTAAGATAGGCGCGTGGATAATGCCCCCGCCGATGCCGAGTAAACTGGAAATATACATTGCGATTAGTCACAAAGGTGCACAAGGTAAAAAGCAATCGACTGTCCATCTGTCCGCAGGAGACCTTCAAAATAAACTGCGTCGCATCGTATGGGACGATCTGACCGACTACCTGAAGCAGTTTTCCAGTGGAACCCAAATTGTCAAAGAGCTTGAACGGCTGCTTATCGCAGCATAGGTCCGCCACGACTCGACTGAGCTCGTCGAAGTCAGGCGGATAAAAATCTTTATGAAAAGTCAGTCAAGTTGAGTAATAAGTTTTAAGCGGTAAATCGGTCAGTTAGAATCATTAGGACTTGACAAGCTGTATATGAAGGTGTATTGTGCGGGGGAATGAAGTGATACGGGGCCGTAGCTCAATTGGATAGAGCGTCGGACTGTCGATCCGAAGGTTGAGGGTTCGAGCCCCTTCGGCCTCGCTGATGAGCCATTAGCCGGCAGATAGTAATAAACTGCCGGTTTTTTTATTGCGAAGACTGAAAATTTGTTGCACTACTTTTTGTTTCTTTAGAACCATTCCTTATTTTGGCGAGTCTCACCTCAAATTCCGGTAGTTTATTCGGGATTTTTTTGTATGATTAGGTATAATCTCTCCATTCAATAAACACTAAAAGGCAATTTGATGGATAAGTACGTTTGTATTCACGGGCATTTTTATCAGCCGCCAAGAGAAAACCCCTGGCTGGAAGATGTAGAGCTGCAGGATTCGGCATATCCCTATCATGACTGGAACGAGAAGATAACAGAAGAGTGCTACCGGCAAAATGCGGCCTCACGCATACTTAACCCTGACGGGAAAATCATAGATATAGTCAACAACTACTCGAAGATAAGTTTCGATTTCGGTCCTACGTTATTGTTCTGGATGGCCAGACACGCCCCCGAAGTCTATGAAAGCATAATAGAGGCCGACAAAGAAAGCCGTGAGAAGTTTTCCGGTCATGGTGCGGCCATTGCGCAGGTATATAACCATATTGTTATGCCGCTTGCCAACAGGCGGGATAAATACACGCAGGTGGCGTGGGGGGTATATGATTTCGAACATCGCTTCGGTCGCAAACCGGAAGGGATGTGGCTGCCCGAGACCGCCGCAGATATGGAGACCCTCGAAATTCTTGCCGAGCATAATATCAAGTTCACGATTCTTGCTCCTCACCAGGCAAAACGTCTGCGGAAAACAGGGGAAAAAGAATGGATGCACATCGAGCGCAACAAGTTGGACACAACCAGAGCATACGTCTGTCGGCTCGCTTCCGGCAGGAGCATAAATTTGTTTTTTTACCATCAGCCAACCGCTCAGGACGTTGCCGACGGTAAAATCCTTCAAAACGGAGAGGTCTTTGCCAGAAGAATGAGCTGGATTCTGGACGGCAGCGATAAACGGCCGCAGCTCGCACACATTGCAACGGACGGGGAGACTTACGGCCATCACCATCGTCATACCGATATGGCGCTGGCTTACTGCCTTCATTTTATCGAGGCCAACAACCTGGCCAAAATCACCGTGTATGGAGAGTATCTGGAGAAATTTCCGCCCCAGTACGAAGTTGAGATATATGAGAACAGCTCGTGGAGCTGCAGTCACGGAGTAGAAAGATGGAGAAGTAATTGCGGTTGTCACTACGGCAGATACCCATCAGGAAAACAGCAGTGGCGCGCGCCTCTTAGAGAGGCAATGGACCAGCTTCGTGACCAGCTTACCCCTGTTTACGAAAGCAAAATGGCCCAGTATGTCCCCGACCCGTGGGAAGTACGAAACGGATATATATCGGTTGTAAATGACAGGTCGGTCAAGAATGTCGAAAGTTTTCTTACGAAATCCGCCGGCAGGGAACTTTCCGAGGATGAAAAGGTGGCCGTTTTGAAACTTCTCGAAATGCAAAGGAATGCGATGCTGATGTACACAAGCTGCGGCTGGTTCTTCGATGATATCTGTGGGATAGAAGCGGTGCAAATAATGAATTACGCCTCCCGTGCAATCCAGTTGGCCAAAGAAACCAACGGTGAGGATTTCGAGCCTGCCTTTGTAAATGTTCTTCAAAAGGCAACAACAAATGTTAAAGAGTTTGCCAATGGGAAGGAGGCCTACGAAGCATTAGTTAAGCCGAACAGTATCGACCTCAACAGGGTCGGAGCGCATCTCGCAGTAAGCTCTATTTTTGAAGAGTACCCCCAGGAAACAGATATTTACAGCTATTCGGCGACCATCGAGTCATACGACCGAGTCGATGCGGGCATCCAGATTCTTGCTACCGGCAGGGCGGCTGTGCAGTCTAATATTGTTCTGGAGAAACATCTTTTAGATTTTGCCGTCTTGCACTTTGGCGACCATAATTTGACTGGCGCCGTAAATGCCCGAATGCCCGATGATTCTTTTTTCGAGATGCAAAAGAACTTGAAAAACGCCTTCACCAAGGGCGATACGACGGAAGTTATCCGAATTATGAATATCTTTTTCAAGGGAAATAATTATTCACTCTGGCATCTATTCAAGGACCAGCAGCGGCGTATTTTATATGAGCTGCTTGAGACGACGTGGCAGGAGATTGAGGCGTCTTTCAGGCACATATATGAGCATAACTATACAATTATGCAGATAATGCGAGGTATGAATATGCCCCTGCCGAGGGCCCTTTCCACCCCTGCCGAATTTATTATTAACCAGGATTTGTGCAGGGCGATGCAGGAAGAGGAAGTTGACATCAAGCAGCTAAGGAAATTTGCAGAACAAGCGGAATGTCTGCCGCTTAAGCTTGACGAGACGATATTGAGATTCGAGGCGAGCCGCAAGATAAATGATATGATGCGGAAATTAGAAAATACGCCCAAAGACATTAAAATGCTCGAAAAGATAGGGATGGTCCTGCAAATATTATTGGAATTAGTTGACGAGCTTGACGTTCAAACGGCCCAGAACGCCTTGTTTGCCATCAGCAAAGACACTTATTCTGAAATGTGCAAGAAGGCTTCTTCCGGGGATAAGACCTCTAAAAGATGGGTCGAGCTATTCAAGAATCTGGCACATTACCTTGGCGTGAAAGTCGAGTGACAGTTCTGCTCGCCGGGGAGGCGCATATACTGTGGAAGAAAAAGCCAGCGGCATACTAATGCACATATCTTCGCTGCCTTGCGAATACGGCATCGGCGACCTTGGGCCGCAGGCATATAAGTTTGCCGATTTCCTTAAGCAGGCCAAACAGAAGCGCTGGCAGGTGCTGCCAATAAACCAAATCGACCCTAAAGGCAATTATTCTCCGTATAACTGCCTGTCTGCTTTTGTAGGCAACACACTGCTAATCAGTCCGGAGCTATTGGTCGAGGAAGGACTCCTGACCAGGAAAGACGTTAAAGACAAACCTGCTTTTCCGAAGACAAAGGTGGACTACCGCCGGGTCATATCTTACAAGAAAAAGCTCATAGATACTGCTTATGAACGTTTTAAGAGCAGGGCCGCACAGAAACAATATCAGAAGTTTTGTTCGGACAATAATAGCTGGCTGGAAGATTACGCCCTGTTTATGGCGATAAGACGAAAATACAGGTATAGTCTCTGGTCAACGTGGGAAAGCAAGCTGAGAGACAGGAAAGCGGATGCTCTCAGGGCCGTGAAAATAACGCTCGCAGATTCCATAAATAAAGAGAAATTCCAGCAATACATTTTTTTCAGGCAATGGTTTGGCCTGAAGAATTACTGTAACAAGCGGGGAATAAAACTTATAGGCGATATACCGATATACGTATCGTATGAAAGCGCCGATGTCTGGGCGCATCCTGAGTTTTTTAAGCTGACAAAAACAAAAAGACCCCGTTTTATCGCCGGCGTTCCGCCGGACTTTTTCAGCCGAAGGGGTCAGTTGTGGGGCAATCCGGTGTATGACTGGCAGGCATTGAAGCAAGCAAATTATAGGTGGTGGATACAAAGGATAGACCATAATTTAGCGATGTTCGATATTGTGCGCATAGACCATTTCAGGGGATTTGTCGGCTACTGGCAGGTTCCTGTAGGTTACAAAAACGCCTCAAAGGGCAAATGGGCAGCCGGCCCGAAGGAAGACTTTTTTGAAAAAGTGTTCGGACGTTTCCCTTTATCAGCTTTTATAGTTGAAGACCTCGGCCGCATAACTTCCGATGTCAGAGCACTTATTGAAAAGTTCCAGCTTACCACCACTAAAGTTCTTCTTTTTGCCTTTGGTAAAAATTCTGCGACAAGTCCTCATAATCCGCGTAACTATGTGAAAAATTCCATAGTTTATACCGGCACGCACGATAATAACACTATAAGAGGCTGGTTTGATAATGAGGCCGACGGCGGGCAAAAAAGAAGATTGCTCGATTACATCGGGCACAAAGTTCCGGCCGGTCAAGTTCACTGGGAGTTTATAAAGCTGGCGATGGGTTCGGTATCCAATACCGTAATAATACAGATGCAGGATGTGCTGGGTCTGGGTCGGCAGGCCCGTATGAACAGGCCCTCCACCGTCAAAAATAACTGGCGGTGGCGGCTTCGACAGGCTCACCGCGGGCGGCTTGCTCAACGGCAGATAAAAGCCGCGGTCTGTGAAAGACTTGCGAAGATGACGGAATGTTACGGCAGAGGATGACTTTATGTGATTTATTTATACTGCTCCCCGTTAAAGAATAGATGGAATTATGGTAGTGTTTCTTAACGAAGGTAACAGTTTATGCGGCAGAAATGTTTCGGGGTCACAGCGTACATATTGTGCCGATAGAAATTTGAAAAGAGGAACCAGTATTCGGAGGGACAAGATATGGATATATTCCAATTTGCGATGGAGAAAGAAAAATTAAGCGAAGGTTATTACCGCCGGCTTGCTGAAAAGACCGGCAGCACGGGCCTGAGAAATATCTGCAATATGCTCGCCGACGAGGAGAGCAGGCACTACAGGATTGTAGAGCAGATGAGTCGGCAAATCCCGGCTGAAGTTTCTAAAACGCCTATTCTTGGTAATGCAAAGAAGATATTCGAGAAAATGGGAGAGTCCGCGGAAAAATTCAACCTGGATATTAGCGAGCTGGGATTATATCAGAAGGCAAAGGATATTGAGCGGCAAAGCAGGCAGTTTTACCTGGAAAAGGCCGGAGAGATTGACGATACCTGTCAGAAAGGGATATTCAAAAAACTGGCCAATGAAGAACAGAAGCACTTTATCTTATTGGAAAATATTTGTGACTTCGTGGCAAAGCCGCAGACTTTTCTGGAGAATGCTGAATTTCATCATTTAGAAGATTACGTTGAAGGTATTTTTTGAAAGGAGTATAAAAAATGAAAAAGTCCGGGAGAAACATATTATTAGCTTTAATCGTATCCGTATTACTTATGCTCGCCTTTTCGCCGGCGGTATTTTCTCATTGTGAAATACCCTGCGGCATTTACGACGATGCTATGAGACTGGAAATGATGGCCGAGCATATCACAACCATCGAAAAGTCGATGAAGCAGATTCAGGAACTGTCGGAAGATACCAGCAAGAACTATAATCAGCTTGTCAGATGGGTTTTAAATAAGGAACAACACGCCGACAGTTTGAGTGACATTGTCACACAATATTTTATGAAGCAGCGAATCAAGCCCGTGGACAGCAGCGAGGGACAAGCTTACCAGGGCTATGTTCAAAAGTTAACGACCCTGCATAAATTGATGGTTTACTCGATGAATTGTAAACAAACGGCGGATTTGAATAATGTTGCAAAGCTAAAGCAGTATCTTGAGCAGTTCAAAGCTTTGTATTTAGATACGGGAAACTCTGCTTCCGGTCCCGGTCACGAAGCCGGTCACAAATAATAATAGAAAAAAGAACCCGGTTTATGTGAAAAAGCAGATGACGTTCTGCGACAGGATTGACCAGAAGATTCTCAGGGGTCGAAATTCGTGTAAGCCGCCTGGAGTGCTGCAGGGTCGAATGGGTCAGGCAGGACAAAGAGTGGAAGATAAAAGAGCTGCCGGGCGCCGATTTTATTCTTCCAGCCGATATGGTAATTCTTGCACTCGGCTTCGAGTATGTGGTATATAATGGACTTATAAAGAATTTGGGATTACGGCTTGATGACCGCGGTAATCGACACCGGCGGTTGCAAAACAATTAGGGGATAATTTATGGCGTTGAGAGTAGCGCTTGGCCAGTTCAATGCCTGCGTGGGTGACATCACAGGCAACGTGAAAAAGATGCAGGAGCTTTATGCTCAGGCGGCAAAGCTCGGCGCAGACCTTGTTGTCTTCCCGGAGATGTCCGTTTGCGGCTATCCGCCGGAAGATTTGCTCCTTAAAAATCACTTTTTCGAGGACAATATGCAGGCGGTCGAGCAAATGGCCGCAGATTGCTGCGAGAAGGCGGCCATCGTTGGCTTTGCAGAAAGGGCTGATAACCGCTACTTCAATTCTCTTGCCGTCCTCGAAAATGGGGGAATAAAAAAAATCTACCGCAAGATGATTCTGCCGAACTACGGCGTGTTTGACGAGAAAAGATACTTTCGCTCCGGCAGCGGTTCTGCAACACTGAGGATAAACGGTCAGTCTGTGATACTCACCATTTGTGAAGATATCTGGCATATAGAATGGATAGACAAATTTATGGGGGAGATATACCGTAAAGATTTGATTGTGAACATCTCTGCGTCGCCGTTCGATGTCGGGAAAGTCGAGCAGAGAAAGGATATTCTCAGCCGTAGTGCAAAGCATTTCCACTGCCCGCTTGCTTACTGCAATCTCATAGGCGGTCAGGATGAGCTGGTTTTTGACGGCAGAAGTATGTTCGTTGACTCGAAGGGGAACGTCATCTGCCAGGCCAAAGCATTTGAAGAGGATTTGCTTGTCGCCGATATTTATCAGGATTCGAGCGGTGAAATCCACCCCTTGAATTCTGATACCGCGTCTGTTCAAAAGCAGATAGACGCCGTTGCCGAGATATATCAGGCACTGGTGCTTGGCGTAAGAGATTACGTCCGCAAGAACGGCTTCAGCAAGGTCATCATCGGGTTGAGCGGCGGGATAGATTCGTCTCTTACCGCTGTAATTGCCGCGGATGCGCTCGGTGCGGAAAACGTGGTTGGTGTGAGTATGCCTTCGAGGTTTAACAGCCCGGAGACGGTAAGCGATGCCGCCGAAGTGGCTGAAAAACTGGGAATCGAGTTTCACGTTATCCCCGTCGAGACGGTTCTTCACGAGTTCAACAATACGCTCAAAGGCATTGACGGCTGGTCGGATACAGGAACAGCTTATGAAAACCTCCAGGCGCGAATTCGAGGCACTATATTGATGTCCATCAGCAATAAATTCTCGTATCTTGTTCTCACGACAGGGAACAAAAGTGAGACGGCGGTGGGTTACACGACTCTTTACGGTGATACCGCCGGCGGCTTTGCCGTTATAAAGGATGTGCCGAAGACGCTCGTTTACCAGCTTGCCGAACACTCCAACAAAATACGCGGCCGGACCGTCATACCGGCCAGTGTGATGACAAGGCCGCCCAGTGCCGAGCTTAAGGAAGGACAGAAGGACACAGATTCGCTTCCAGATTACGACCTTCTCGACCGGATTCTTAAAGGCTATATAGAAGATGACAAGTCCGCTAAAGAAATTGTGGATGAGGGTATGCCTGCAGAGGTTGTCTATAAGGTAATTCGTATGGTTGACTGCAACGAATACAAAAGAAGACAGTCTCCCCCCGGCGTCAGGATTACTCCAAAAGCTTTCGGCAGGGACAGGAGGATGCCCATCACAAATCGCTATACCTCAGGGTAAACTTGTGATGCCGCATTTTTTTATTCGCAGTCTGAAAAAACCCCTTACGTATTGAATGTATCGAGTTGAGTAATTTATACAAAACAGGGCCTGATGGCCGATGATTAGGGATAGACTGGATAAACTTGACCTGAAAATATAAAACCGGTTCAGAAACGAGCATAACTAATGGCTGAACAGCGAAAGAAAATAAGAATTATTTCCTATATTGTGGTTTTAGGGAGTCTGCTGGCGCTGATTTATATAGGGCGGGGTTACTATCACGGTGCTGCGACGATACACCAGTTGCTGACCGAAAATAAACAGCTCAAGCAGGCGCTCACCAACCTTACGCTTGAAGACCAGATCGGCTATGCAAAGGTAATTTCGCAGCAAACAAAAGACGGCCGGCTTTTTACGACGGTAAGATTTGTTGAAACCGCAAGGGATGACAAGCTGCAGAAAGTGCTTGAAAAGGATTATACAATCGAGGGTGACATAGTTCATTTTGATGCGTTAATCGTGAAATTCGGCGACAAAATGGTTATGGACGGGAAAGAAAAGGCATTATATCTTTGGCGCAGGGTATATAGCGAGAACACGGCGCCGGAAAATGGCCTGCCTATAGAACAGCCGGGCACAGAACCACTCAGATACAGTGACCTTTTGAAGCTTTTGCCGGCGAATCAAAGGGACCTTTTTTGGACGAATATATGGGAATTGGCGAATAATCCTGACAGACTGAAGGAATATGATATCAAGGCGATATACGGCAACGTTGTGTACTCGAAGCTCAGCAAGGGGCTTGTTTACGTTTTTAAGATAAGCCCGGCCGGTCAGCTATATCCTGAAATCCTGCCGGATATGTACCGCTGACATACTTGTCAGCCTATGGCCGATTGAGCGTATGGATGGCTTGTGCCGCTGATTTTAATTGTTTGTAGTATGCTTTAGCAGGTCGGCCCCCAGTTGTCCGCAGGCCGCCATTATTTTCCGGCCTTTCTTAAAGCGTATCGTCGTTTCAATCCCGGCGTCGTCGAGTATTTGGGCGAACTGTTTTATGGTCTCTTTGCTGCTTGCGGCAAACCGGCAGGATGGATGCGGATTATACTCGATAAGGTTTATATTGCATTTCACCTGGTGTGCCAGTCTGGCAAGCAGTTGAGCGTCCGATGCATTATCATTTAAACCTTTTATCAGCACGTATTCCAAAGTGACACGCTCTGCTGTTTTTAGCTGATAATATTTGACCGCCGACAATAATGCTTTGATGGGATACTTTTTATTGATTGGCATTATCCTCGAACGCAGCGCATCGGTCGGTGCGTTCAGGGATATGGCTAATCGCGGGCGAATATCTTCGTCAGCTAATTTTCTGACGGCATCGGCAATCCCGCAGGTGCTGATTGTTAGATGCCGCAGCCCTATATTTTTGCCCAGTGGATGATTGAGTATTCGCACGGACCTTAAAACAGCATCATAATTCTGCAGCGGTTCTCCCATTCCCATATAAACAACATTATTTATCCTGCCTTTGTCTTTTTGAATGAGGTTCACCTGGTCGGTGATTTCGGATGCCCTGAGGTTGCTTCGCAGTTTCAGCTTCGCCGTTGCGCAGAACGCACAGTTCATTGAGCAGCCGGCCTGTGTTGAAACGCACAGTGTTTTGCGTTTGCCGTCATACAGAAGCACCGTTTCAATTCGATTTCCGTCGGCTGACTCGAAAAGATATTTTATGGTGCCGTCAGGGTCGGTAAGTATTTGCACGATATTAAGATGGGAGATGTAGTAGCCCTCCCTGGCAAGCTCGGCTCGAAAGACCTTGCTTAAGGGGCTTATATTGGAAATGTCGGCGGCGTCCCCGCAGTGAATAAATCCGAAAATGTATTCGGCCAGATACCTTTTCTGGCCAAAGTTTTCCACTATCTCCTCAAGCTCGCCGAGAGTCTTATTTTTTAAGTCTTTGTCCACCATACCTGTGCAACTAAAGCATCTTTTTGAAAGAACCTGCTTTACAGTATTGTTATTGCTTAATTATATCTCTTTATTATTTCAAGAAAAACATTCTAAAAGACCGAAAATACTCATAGTCTATCAATATTTTTACAGGGATTAAATATGAGAGCAGCTCAGGTGGTTTCAGAAGAGGCAGGGCCTATTTTGCAACTGAAAAGGTCACTGTTGCCAATAGATGAATATGCGGCTCGTGAGGGTGTTTCGAGGGAGATTCTTGAAAGGTGCGGACAGCTTGGTATTGTCCGCATAAGAAGATACAAGGGCAGGACATTCGTAGTTGACGTGCCGCTGGGGCCGTATTCCTGCGTATCTGAAGACATCGGCCAAGCCCTCAGGCCCATAGATATGGCTGCCCAGGCCGGAAAGATATCCGAACTGGTGCAAAAGACGATACCTTCTGCTTCCCTCATCGAGCAAGCCCGCGAAATGCCGGCCATTGACGAAAACAATGATGTTCAGGAGCAGGCGGAATCGCTTGCTGCGGCAAAGCGCAGCACAGCCGAGCAGGAAACCATCAAAGCCGGGACTATAGCGGAATTAGTCAAAAGAATGTCCCAAAGGACCTCGAAGCCCTTTGATATCAACGGGGTTGAGGAAATCCCCGCCTCGGTTCAGGTCATACATACCGAGACGCCCCCCTTGGCCGACCGGTCGGCGCAATTAACCGGCGACGGAAATCGAATGGAAGACTTCCTTGAACCGGCTCGGATACTGCAGCGTGACACTCAGGCAATTGTTAGTAAGCCGGGAACATCAACTGCTGTAATCGCCCCTGATGAATCCTCGCCCCTCACAGAGGGGCGGGCAGAAACTGCTGCCGACCCCATACAGCCGCCCGATTGGGAGATATTCGAGAACCCTGATAGCTTCCCGCAACTGACTGAAGAAGATTTGGAGGCCGAAGAATCGCTTGTGCCGGTCCGGATTCCCCGCCCTTCGGTGAGGTCTCGCCTGCGGCGGACACAGCAAAATAATGCTCACATCGGCGACTCGAACCCACGGCTCGAATCTAATCGCATCTGGAAGGTTGCCGCAATTTTATTGTTGGCATTTTTTGTGACGGCTGTAATTGTTAACGTCGGCTTCTATGTGGACAGGCAGCTTCAGTTCAGCCGGCTTGAAATGATGTATGCCGGCGTTCAGAAGGCACGTCACGATGCCTCGCAGGCCAACGAGGAGGTCGAAACTCTCAAAAATAAACTTACGACATCAAGAGCGGAAACAAGGCAATTCCGAAAAGAGCTGCTCAGCTCCCGTGCGGAGGCGAAAGCCGCTGAAAAAGAGCTTGCCCGCCTGAAGGAAAACATTGGGACTATTCATCAGGTAAATTCCGAAGCGTTGGAACAATTAAACAGCGAAATAAAAGAACTCATATCTTTGGCCGAATAGCCGCCGCGACTCCGTTCAAGAGGATACCGGCAGGATTACCGCCAACATAACGCCATAAGCATCATAGCTGAAGCTATCAGTTATCTGTCCTCCGTTATCCGTAAGCTGTCTTGTACTCCCGTGTCCATCATAGAGCAGGTAATCGACTGTATGGGTTGTGGTTGAATCTATATATTTGGCCTGAGCAAGAACATCATCCCCTATTATGTAGGATATGCGGTCGGCACCTTTCTTTTCAACAAACGTCTGCGAATAACCGGTGTGATTATTTGATTTTCAAAGAGCTACTCTTTTGCACCGTATTGACGCAAGAATTCTGCTATTTCTTTGGTTTTGTCCCGTTCCAACGCAATTTTAAGGGGGGTTTTTCCTTCTTTATCTGCTATATTAACATCTGCTCCTTTCTCTACAAGATACTTCACCGCCTCTAAGTTATTTACTTGGTAAAATGCTGTTAGGTAAACTGCTAAGTTAAGCGGTGTTCTACCATCCCTATCTTTCAAATTAATGTCAGCACCGTATGATATGAGTAAGTCAATTATCCTCAACTGATCATCCGGATAGATCTGTGCGCGGGATGAAACATAGTGAAGAGGTGCCTGACCGGAAATGTCGTCCAGAGCATTGATAGTCTCCGAAGCACCGTTTCCCAAAAGGATTGTTAACATCCCATATATTAATTCTCCACGGAATTCCTCCGGGTCTTCCACATCAGCATCACTTTCCCTCATAAGCCCCATGTGACATGCTCTTGTTAACATCGTACAACCATCGGCGGTCTTGCCATTGACGTCATATCCTTCAGCAATTTTACGCTTCATCAGTTCCAAATCGTGAAATACAATGGCTGTTCCTAAGGTAGCATCACGTTTCCACTTGATATCTTCAACTATGACAAACATTAATATAACTACCAGCCCAGTAAATACTATTAGCGTCAACACTCGCAATAAAACGCCTCGCTTGGCACAAAATGCACATAGCACACCTGCGCCTGCGATAATTACAGGTATGGCAAATCCGCGGACGCTATACTCTATATAAACGAGGGTATAAAGTAGAGTTATTGGCCCCAAAAAGGTCAATATCCATCCTACTACAAAACATAAACCTCGCATTGTCCTCACCCGCATATTAGTCATACCAACTCGCGTTTTCTTTCAAACCTCCATCACTGGATATTTGGTAGCCAGTTTCTGGACTAAATAGGACTAAATAGGGACTAAATGGACTAAATGGACTAAATGGACTAAATAGGGACAGTGGGGCTGTTGAAAAAGTCCAGCTTATCCGATAAAATATTATACATCAGATGGAACTGAATTTCATATAAAATCGTTACAGGCAAGGAGGCTTAATCGTGATAGGCACGCAAGACC
>Ga0315289_10004182_pt1 | contig 21588 bp, 22 predicted proteins | sample YL17G11_40_MG_FD_203452 | JGI IMG/M metagenome (GOLD analysis project Ga0315289, IMG submission 203452) | Sediment microbial communities from Yellowstone Lake, YNP, Wyoming, USA - YL17G11_40 | ecosystem: Environmental > Aquatic > Freshwater > Lake > Sediment | place: USA: Wyoming | collected... | reverse complement strand
TACAATCACGCACGGGGGAGACGTCCATCCCGTTTTTGGTAAGCAAGAAAACGATATGGACTCTCTCCCGAAAAACCTAATTTACGGGCAACACTCCGTTCCACTAAAGTATTATATATGGTAAGTATTTCTTTTTAGATGGAAACCAATTTGGATGGGATGTTAGATGATATACAAAATAACAACTAATTTGTTAATAAACAGGTTTAGCAGATATAATCTCTTTGCATCTAGTTGTAAACAATATTCTGAAGTAGATTTTTTGAGATGTTATTATGGGAAATGAGCCTGAAATTGTAAAAATTTTACGGGATGAAGAAAAACTTGGGAAACTTCATAGCAAACGTAAGAACGGCTATGAAGAAGTAACGACTCCAGAAATGTCGACGGATAGAGATGCAAACAATATAAATGGTTTCATTGTAAAAGATATCTCAAAAAAAATAGAAAATGAAGAATTGAGAACTCTCGAAGGAATATCACACCTTGTTTTTGAGAATTCCGCTGTTGCTATTACGATTACCGATGAATGTGAGAGAATTATCTATTGGAATAAGTATGCCGAACAACTCTTAGGCATGAATAAAGATGATCTGTATATGAAACCTGTTAGTTTGCTGTATCCTTCTGAGGAATGGTCGAAAATTCGCAAACAAAACATCAGGCAGAAAGGCATGCAACATCATTTAGAAACCAAAATTCTCAGGAAAAACAATGAACTGCAGGATGTTGATATCTCACTGAGTGTTTTAAAAGATCAGAACGGGGAAGTAATAGGCTCAATAGGAATTATTAAAGATATAACCGAACGAAAACAAATAGAAAAAGCGTTAAAAGAATCCGAAGAAAAATTCAAACAACTCTATGAAAAAGCTCCAATCTCGTATCATATATTATCACCTCACGGTGAAATAACTGATGTGAATGAAAAATGGTGCCAAATACTTAGATATACAAAGGTAGAGGTGACAGGAAAACCAATTTTTGATTTTATATCTGAAAATGAAAAAGAAACAGCCGGATTATCCTTTTTTAAAAAAATACAGGCTAAGAATCCATATGCTGGTGGTCATGAGCGAACATTTGTGACTAAGGACGGGGAGAAAAGAATATTTGTGATACATGATTTTTTTTCTTTTGATGAAAATAATAATATTAAATCTGTACATACGGCGATGGAGGATATCACCAATCGCAAGCAGATGGAAACAGAACTGAAAGATGTAGGCGAAATGCTTCGGACATTGAATATAGAACTTGAGAGAAAAGTACATGAGAGAACAGTTGAAATAGAAAACCTCTTAAAACAAAAAGATGAATTTATTAGCCAACTTGGTCATGATTTAAAGACACCTCTGTCTATACTTATAAATATTTTACCTTTGGTTAAAAACGAAGTTGAGGATAAAAATAATAAAGAGGATTGTGACGTAGCTATTCGAAATGTCTACTACATTAAAAATCTTGTAACTGAAACATTGAAAATTGCAGAGCTCAGCTCACCAAAAGTAACATTTGATATAAAAGAATTAAATCTCTTGGATGTAGTGAATAATGTTGTCACAGACAATCAATTTATTCTTGATGAGAAAAATTTTAAGATAGAAAATCACATTGATGAAAAGATCATTGTTGAGGCAGATGAACTAAGACTTCGTGAGATATTTAATAATATTATTAATAATGCTGTAAAATATTCTGGTAGTGATGGTGGTACTATTACTCTAGATGCACAGAAAGAAAAGAACGTTGTTACCATCTCAGTGAGAGATACGGGTGTCGGTATAACAAAAGAACAGTTGGATCATGTCTTTGATGAGTTTTACAAAGCTGATGAGTCTAGGCATAATCTAGAATCGAGTGGTCTTGGCCTTTCAATCTGTAAGCGTATTGTTGAAAAACATGGTGGTCGTATTTGGGTTGAAAGCCCAGGCCTTGGAAAAGGTACAACATTTTATTTCACTCTGAAACTGGGGAATAAAAATGTATAAGAGAATAAATAGTGAAGAGGTTTGAGAATATGAAAAAAATTATGATAGTGGATGATAACGCTGATCTGACCTATGTGGTTAAAAAAAGTTTAGAAAAGATGGAAGACGGATACGAGGTTATTAGTGCGAATCGTTGCCAAGAATGTTTTGATTTATTGAAAGAAGGTAAATTACCTGATCTCATATTATTAGATATTATGATGCCTGAAATGAACGGATGGGATGTATTTGCAAAATTGAAAGAAAACACAGAATGGAGAAAAATCCCTATAATGTTTCTAACAGCGAAGACAGATTCGTTCAGTAAAGGGTTTGGACAGATACCTGCACAGGATTATATTGAAAAACCATTTGAAATTGTAGATTTGAAAAAGAGAATTGATAAGATATTAGGAAAATAGAATATGTCTCTATCAGAAAACTCTGAACTCGTTCGATATTTACTACATGCTTTTGTGGCGGTGGTTGGTAGAAGAACTTCTGAAAATTTTGCAGTGATAACACTAGATATTATTGTCAAACAACTTGAACCAAAATATAATTTTTTAAGATTTATTGAGATAGATACTTTTCGATATTCTGACGGAAAGGACGCCATTAGTATTAATCCAGAAATAAATGGCATTAGACCGAGTGATTTAGGAAAAGCATTAAACGAAATTCTTGATAGAGGAACTGAGTCATTAGATAAAAAAACAGATCATTATGTTATAAGAGAAATTAAAGATACACTTGGATCCATGTATGAATTAATAAATAAGAAACTAGGATTAAATCTCTATGTTGCGCAGTCTGAATATTTAGTCGATGCAGATGCAAGAATAATACCAAGAATTGTTCAGATAAAAAATTCTGAGGTTGTAGAACCTGTTTTAGGTGTGTTGATTAATTTATTGAATAGAGAATTTTCAGAAGCAGATGTAATGAAAACTATGATTACTTTTATCAAAAAACTTGAAGGAGAATATGAATTTTTAAAATATATCGAGATATCAGACTCACCTGATTCAGATGGCATCTTTGTCGTTAGAGCTAGGCCTGAAATAGATGATGTTTTTTCCACTACACTTCATGAAGCAATGCAGAAACTTATAGAAGAAATCGGTAAATCAACTCCTCTGAAGACCCAGCTATCTTTTATAAAAGATTTCAAAATGGCACTAGCGCCCGCAGATCTTGAAAAGATCAAAGAGATGAATATAAATCTGGATCAAATAGACGAAATATTGCACCGTCGGGAAAATGAACTGCTCTTTAAAAAAGCGTTGGAAGCGATAGTGGATATAGTAAGTAGGAAGACATCAAAAAGTTTCGCAGTTGCTTTATTAGATACTATCATTGAAAAACTTAGGGATAAGCACAAAGTTTTAAGATATGTTACAATAAATAAATCTCGATATGATGATGGTATCGATTCTATCAGTATCCTTCCAGAAGTAAACTCTGTTACATCATACGAACTCGGGAAAGGATTAAAAGAAATACTCAAAAAAACACGAGAGAATCTTGGTAATAAACACACTTCATTTATTGAGGATTTCAAAAAACAACTCGGAGATGAGTGTCTTACAGAGCTCGAAAAAATAGGAGTTAATCTGTATATGATAGAACTAAAATTTGTTTGACATCTCTTAAGAATTTTCCGGTAACTGTGATTTCGTTAGTGAATAAAAAATCTGTATATTTTTTCTTACAGAAAAGTATGCTACCGTCGGGATTTGAGCGTCAATATACTAGTAGATAGGGGTTCAATGTGCTTTTCATTAAAATTTTTTTTTCTCCTGTTGAGTATTTAAATAAGTGTCGGGAGCGGGAGTTGAACCCGCGGCCTCCTGATATCTTAGCGCGATACGCTCGACGAACCTTTGAGCTGGGCTTATGAGTCAGGCGCTCTGACCAGGCTGAGCCACCCCGACGTAACCAGGATGCTGAATAGGCACTGTTTATAAAAACTTTCTTGGTAGAAAATGTTTTATTCTTCCAAGGCGAGCTTTTTTTTTCCGCGTAAAAAAACAATGGGGATGGAATCGTGTTGTAATCGTTTTCGCAACTCAGTATCATTGGTGAGTACAACACCCTTAGTTTTTTTTGCTGCTTCGATGACTGCATCATCGGCTTTGAGTGAAGCAGTCTTGATGATATCGTATCGTTTCAGGAGTTTGAGGGATGCAGCTGCTTTTCTTTTTTTCGGGCTGGGTCCATGTTCAGCCAAGAAATGAAGTTCTTTTACCACAGCCGAAGGAACGACACAATGGTGCCCCTCTAATAATCGAGAGAGCTCTTGTTCCAAATCAATAGAGAACTCAAAAACCATGAGAAGTGCGCTACTATCAAGAATTACTGTTTTGCGGATTTTATCTCCCCGTACCCTATAAGATGCCATTTTCCTTCAATGCGTCTGCTGACTGCTATTCGCTGACCTTGATCAGCGCATACCGGGAGTTTGAGTTTCACCCGTATCCAGTTTGGTCGAAGCTCTGAGATAATACCAACGGTTGTGGCAGTCCCTACAGTAAGCATGAGCGGTTCATTGGTTTTCAGAGGATCAACATCTTTCTCATCAACGGTTCCTACGACACGTTTCAAGAGGCACATAGATAAACCAAAGCTTTCAAGGACAGGTGGGAGCTCTCCTGGTCTCCCTACGATTTTTCCTGCAAATGAATCTGATTTTACCATGGACGGATCCAGTTCCGTTCCAATTGCGAGAAGCCCCCCTGGGAGCGCCTTATCTGTCACCGTGCCTCCAGTGATCAGGGTATATGCGATGGAGAAAATCGGCTCAAGGATTTGTTTTCCTTCGACTTCTCGCTTACGACCTGGTGCGATTTCGATTTTTTCTCCTTTTTTAAGGATTCCTTGAAGGAGGGATCCCCCGACGACGCCGCCTTTAAGTTCACTAGCTTTAGCACCGGGTCTATTGACATCGAAGCTTCGGGCGACATACATAAGCGGTGGTTTTTCGGTATCTCGTTTCGGTGTGGGAATGATCTCCTGCATTGTTTTAATAAGCACATCGATGTTGATATCGTGATGTGCACTCACCGGGATGATAGGTGCATTTTCTGCGCAGGTGCCTTTGACGAATTTCACAATTTGTTGGTAGTTTGTTACCGCGTCAGCTTCATCGACAAGATCAATTTTATTTTGAACGATAATGATTCGTTTCGCCCCAATAATTTCCAAGGCCATGAGGTGTTCTCTGGTCTGTGGTTGCGGGCAGGTCTCATTGGCAGCGATGACGAGTAGTGCACCGTCCATGATTGCTGCGCCAGAAAGCATCGTTGCCATGAGGGTTTCATGGCCTGGTGCATCAACAAAAGAAACAACTCTGAGCAGTTCACAGTGGCTTTTGCAATGAGGGCAGGTTTTCTGTGTCGAATAACACTGAGGCTCCTCACAGGTCGGACATTTGTAAAATGCGGCATCCGCATACCCAAGGCGGATGGAAATTCCTCGCTTCAACTCCTCGGAATGCTCATCGGTCCATTTCCCAGTTAACCGCTGGGTCAGTGTTGTTTTCCCATGATCAACATGTCCGATCATTCCGATATTGACTTCAGGAGGTTTCGGGAAACTCATTGTTGTTCCTCTTTCTTCTCCTTAGGTGCTGCGCCTTCTTTCTTTTCCTCTGTTTTCCCTTCTGTTGATATGATTTCGTTAATAGGTTTTGCGCCAGGTTTTACGACTTTCATATTAACCTGGACGATTTCTTGGTTAATCGTGTTTCCGCGAATGGATTTTTTTTCCCGTTTTCCTCGTTCTTTTGGTTTGTAGCCAAGGCCTTTGGTGAGCAGTAATCGTCTACGGGTTGAACCTGGGACGTCGTGTCTCATGGGAAACCCGTCTTTGTCAGTGCCGCCCGTGATTTGGAGCTTATAACCAGGGAGTGATACAAAGATGCCGTCAACTTCGTCGTTGATTTTTTTGCCTATCAATGAGTTGGCGTGATGTCCGCTGACTGGGATATTGTATGATTTCCCGGTTTTTACATCGTTTACGACCACTTTGAATTCAACCATGCTTATTTCTCCTATATTTTCTTCTGAATAATCCTGTAACTCGTCATGTTACAAGAAAGTGGAATAGCGGATGTTTTATAAATCTTCTCCTTAACCAGGGATGAAGTGAGTGAAGTGCTATTTTTTCATGGAGGTCTTACCCTGATTTCCGCTATCTTTAAGCATTCAAAAAGGATTTAAGGAATAAGTCCATTCCTGTTCGAACTTTATTCAAAGTAAAGAATGTGAGACAATGTACACCTTAGCGAAAATAAAAGATACAGTTCGAGTACCTCCTGAACGATTTGGCGAAAATTTAGATGATGCGGTAAAAGCCATTGTTCAAAAAACCTTTGAGGGTACCATCCGTCGGAACCATGGATTAATTGTCGTGGTGGATAACATCACGGCACTTGGTGATGGGATTGTCATCCATGGTGATGGTGGGATGTATCAGAAGGTGGAGTTTGAGGCATTGACGTTTAATCCGATTTTACAGGAGATTCTTGATGGGGTTGTCTGTGAGGTGGTTGAGTTTGGTGCGTTCTGTCATATTGGTCCTATAGATGCGTTATTGCATATGAGTCAGATCATGAATGATTATGTTGATGTCGATGCAGAAAGCGGCCGTATTACGGGAAAAGAGACGAAGCGGGTGCTGAAGATTGGTGATTCGGTTCGTGCGCGTATTGTCGCGGTGAGCCTTAATGAGTTATCTGCCCGTGAAAGTAAGATTGGTCTGACGATGCGGCAGCCTGCGCTGGGGACACATGAATGGCTTGTTGAGCCAAAGGATGAGTCGCGTAAAGAAGAACGTCGGAGAGACGACAGGCCCCGGGATGCGCGGAGGGGTAGGCGATGAAAGGTTTAAGCGCGTGTAAAAGCTGTCATTTTTTAACGGAGAAGGATCGCTGTCCGAATTGTTCTGAGCAGACCGTGAATCGGTGGCGTGGGTATGTGATTGTGCGTGACCCTGAACATTCCCAGGTTGCCAAGAAGATGAATATCACGAAACCCGGCAAGTATGCCTTGAAGGTTAGTTAAGGATGTATGTGGTACCTGAGGATTTGAAGGACACGCTGAAGAGGCATATCGGGCGTCTGGTGGATGAGTACGGGCTTTTAAATTTACTAAAAAAAGAAAAATGCGTTGTTTCTGTGGGTGATAGGGTCACCTATACACTCCTGAGTCATGGTTTTGCTCCTATGGTGTGTATTGTTGATTATATCTTGGAGCGGAAGTCGTATCCGTTAGAGATGAAGAAGGCGATTAAGGGGTATGCCTGTCAGCGCATCCGGGTAAAAAACCCTCCTGGGACAATCACAGATGAGCTCTGGAATACGATAGAAATGGTGTTTAACAACCTTCAGAACGGCCCGTTTTGTATCGAGGTAGATGGGGAGGAAGACCTTGCTTCTTTAGCCGCGATAGCCCTTGCTCCTGGAGGCGTAACAGTAATATATGGATTGCCGAATAAGGGGGTCGTGGTCGTGAAAGCGACCAAGGCCCATAAACAGAAAGTAAACGAAGTATTAGAGAAAATGTGATGGCTTATGGAAATTGAGATTCAATCGAAAAATGATAACGTCTTACTGGGACGAACAGAAGTACGCTTTGTCATTCTCCATGAGGGTGAGGGCACCCCGAAACGGGAGTTTATCAGAACGGAGCTTGCAGAGAAACTGAATGCGAAGAAAGAGACGATTATGATTGATTTCATGCGCTCGAGTTTTGGTGAGCGCAAGACCGTTGGGTATGCAAAGATATATGGTTCTGTTGAGGCTGCAAAAGCAGGTGAGGCTGACCCTATCCTGAAGCGGAATGGTCTGGGTTCGAAGAAGAAGCCAAAGAAGAAGGAAGAAAAAAAGGAAGGTGAGGAAAAGTCGAAAGAAAAGCCTCAGAAGCCTGCAGCAAAAGAGCAGCCCGCGGAGAAACCGAAAGAAGAAAAACCGGCAGAGAAACCAAAAGAGCAAAAACCTGCGGAAGCAAAGAAGGAATAAGGTATGATGAAGCGTGAAGTGTTTAAGGTTGAAGGCGACAAGATCGTTCGGCAGCGGAAAAGCTGTCCGAAATGCGGTGATGGTGTGTTCCTTGGGGATCATAAGGATCGGTTGAGCTGCGGGAAATGCGGGTACACTGAGTTTAAACCAAAGAAAGAGCAACCACAACCGATAGAGAAACCTGAAAAACAAGATAAACCACATCATCAGGAAGCGGCAAAGACGAAACCAGAAACACCGCCACAATAATTATCGATATTTTTTTCCATTATCTTTTTAGCCTCATCGTTCTATTCAGAGTAGTGGTGGGCCTGTAGTGTAGCTTGGATATCACAGAGGCCTCCGGAGCCTCTGACTCGGGTTCGAATCCCGACAGGTCCGTTGTCTTCTTCAGGAGAGGTTGGAACGAATCTCGGTATTTTTTCGTTTGTTCGTTCTTTACCTGAAATGTCGCACGTTCCTCCAACATGGTTGTTGTGTTGTTTAAGGGCGCGACTGATCCAAGATCCTTTCCCTTGGTCGTAGAGTTTCGCTAAGTCTAGATATCGTAGTGTTTGATCGAGTTTGACGTGTCCCATCCAGTATTTCACTCGGTAGAGTACGGTGGTGTCTTTCTTCCATTCGATGCAGCGGGCTGTGGCACACCAGTGTCTCATGACATAAGGCCAGTATTGTGGCCATATCTGTTGTGCATAGGGGTAGAGGAACCGTAGCCGAAGTTGGCTTTCGGTCCATCGTGTTACTGTGCGAGGATTGATTAACAGGGCGTCTTCGTTTCGGTTTGCGAATCTGGGTCTGATGGTGTCAACGTAGTTTTTGAATGATTTTCTGGTTTGTGATACTGCGATGGTTGATTCCAGTCGTAGTATTCGTGAGTTTCCTCGTTTCTTGGGTTCTACGATTCTGATGGTGTAGTTGTCAGGTTCGTCAAGGTAAAGATCGTCGATATTGAGGATTATCATTTCTTTTTCTGGTCTCATGCCTACCATGAACCCGGTGAAGAAGTGGTATTGTATGAGTCGGTTGAGGTACTTGTCTCCTGTGTAGGGGTGTTGAAAAAATTTTCTGACTGTCTCTGGTGTGGGTAGGATGATGTCTTTGCTTCGGTCTGGAATGTGTGGGAGTTTGTAGCTCGGCCACTCTTTATCTGTCCCCCAGGCTTTGCAGAAGAGTGCCCAGGCTTTTCGTCTGTTCCGTAGCATATTTGGTGTCGCGTTTTCGAATCGTTTGATATGGTCCATGTATTGGAAGAAGTTGGTCCAGTGCGGGTTTTTGAAATTCACGGGGAAGATTGAATGTGTCTCCATGAGTTTTGCTGTGTTGAGGTATTTGTCGATGGTGGTTTCTGCGATGTTCTGTCTGGTGATCGCATGGTTTTTAATGTCTTCGAATGTTGTTTTTTCTGGGTCAAGGGTATAGGACGGATAATAAACACGTTTTGTTTTTATGTGCTGTTCATAGTCCTCCATGGTGTTTCTTTCCATTTGATTGGGTTGTTTAATAATTTGGCCTATGGTTTCTATGAGTTGTTTACATTCTTGGTTTGCACCTCCTAACAATTCGTGTTGTAGTGAATTGTTGAATAGGGTTTGTTGTTCGGTGTTCACGTTTTTATTCCCCCAGACTTTGTATACATATACTTATTTGTATACAAATAATACGTATACAAACGAAATATTTAAATGTTTCTGTGGTATTTGTATACATTATGTCTCCGAGAACAACCAAACGACCAAAAGGTGAATCCCATTCGGTAAGGATTGACAAGGAACTTGAAAATTGGGTTGAATCGAAGATCTCGCAAAAACAGTTTGGATCTTGGTCTCATGCCATTGAATGGGGATTGACTTTACTAAAAGAAAAACTAGAGTCTAAAAAATAATCTATTGTAAATATTATTTTACTTTTAGAAAAACGGAATTATTTTTCGCAAGTCATTTTTGTCTTGAACGTTACCAATTAAAAATCTTTTGGAAAAAAAGATTGAAATGTCTGATGACTCTGCTTTGGCTTCTTTCTTTTAGATGGTTGAGACTTTGTATGACGATATGGTAATAGAAGCTTTAGATAAGAATCATCTTCCTGAAACACAATTCCTTTGTGTACAAAACTTTCTAGAATAGCAATGAGCTTATATTTAGGAATATTCGGGAACTGTTCCTGTAACTTTTGAAATGAAATTACGTCATGACAGGCTAGAAAAACTTCTCTTTCAATTTTATCTAATACATGACTCTCCATCTTTTTTGAATTTCTTTTATCATAAATCTTGAGATAATTCCCATAATCTTTAAAGTAAAAAATCTGTTTATCACCTACTTTTTTACGTTCTTCCCTCCAATCTTCAATCAACCCTTCCCAATCCCAATTATATACAGCCATATCAACTTCTCTTTTAAATCAAATTACTCTCGAGGAAATATAACCTCATCAATATCACTATATTTAAAGATTTCAATGTGGTCGTGTCTGTCAATCATTGAAAGTCGAATAATTTAAACAACTCGTTAGGGAGAGAAAAATTCGTTGATATCACAAAATCAGTGATCGACATACACTACCCCATTTTTGTCTCCTCAAAATCAATGTCCTCTTCATTCGGATAGTTTACTAAAAGATTATACGAAGCATGAATCCTGTTTTCTTTACAAAATGTTAAGGCTGCAATGTTATCAATAACCCGAGTGCCTGTATTCATCTTCTTGAGATAATTTGTACTAAAGCTTACAATATCTATCTGGATAGTATTGACACCAGCTGTTTTCATCAGTCTATAATCATCACTTTGTAAGTGACCCGGTCGAACAGTTGCATATAAATCAAGATCTCTCCCTAACTTTATTATTTCTTCAAAGAGTAATCGATAATCTTTTTTCGGGAGAGTATTTCCGATGAGCTGAAACTTGCGTATCGCATATTTATCTGATAGTAACTTTATTTCTTCTACGATTCTCTTCACACTTTTTTCCCGGTAACAAGGATGTTGAATATTGATATTACAAAACGTGCACTGGTTCCACCAGCACCCACGCGAAATTTCTACAGGAAGTCTCCCCGCATCTATGAAAAATTGCCGGACTTCTTTGGATACCTGCTTCAATTCCTCATAAAAAGAATCGAAATTTGGAATCGGCAACGTATTGAGATCAACATATGTATCTGGTTGGTTCCAAATCACCTCATTCCCTATTCGATATATTAAGTGGGGCATGGAATTATAATTTTGATAATCAGTAGCGAGACGAGAGAGAGCCTCCTCACAGTCTCCAGAGATAGTAAAATCGATGTAATCAAATGTTTTTAGGATATTCACGCCTAACTGGCCAGCTGTTTGACTTCCACTGAAGACAATCTTCTTCTCAGGATATTGTTCTTTGATTTTTTTCGCAATAGCTAATGAAGGTAACAACTGCTCAGGATTCACTTCAAACCCTATGATATCGTATGATTTCCAATCAATATATTCTAACACCCAGTTATAGAAGCGTTCTGTTTGCTGGAGGTAATAGTCGAACGTGAATGTTTTTTGATTCTCTGGATTCTTCCATATTTTTTCGTTAAAATAGTTTCTAGCCTTATCCTCTGTTGTTTTCCAGTGTTCAGGGAATGCATATCGGGAGAACGCCATTTGAGCCTGGTATGAATTTTTTGGAGAATTTGTGAGAAAGAGATAATTTTTTATTCCATAAAACTCAGCAGCTTTGAGATAGAGATGTCGAGTCTGTATCTTGATGTTGCGTGCTTTTAGGTATCCTTCTAAAACAGGTAATTGTACAGAAGGTGTTGTAATCTTGGTAAATGGCATCGCTATAAATAATATGGACTTTTTCTGTCCGTGCATCGTTACCTTCATGTTCTCTATCAAAAGTAATCTTAAATAATTAACTCACGCCCTTCCTTATTGACATGATTATTTTATTGGAGGTAAAAGCTCACAGAATCTGTTGTATCTCTGATGAATAGCAGAGAGAAGTATGTTCTTCTTGTAACTCTTTATGAGTTAAAATACGGTAGTTGAGAGGTAAACTAAGATAGTACTCATCTTCCCTGTATAGAATTTTATGTTGTTCAAATGTATCTAAAATGGCAGCTAATTTAAAATCTGGAATATGAGATAGTTTTTCTTTTAATTCGGGAAAAGAAATCACGTCAGTGCAGGCAAGGAAGATATCGCGTTCCAATTTATTGAGATTGTAGATCTTCACATCGTTTAAATCTCGTTTATCATAAATCTTGAGAAAATTAATGTTATCAGTAAAATAAAATCGAAACATACTGATTTCTGGTTGATTTTGTTTTTCCTCGCTTGTAGGTAATTTCTGTTCTTTTTTCCATTCTTCAATCAGTCCATTCCAATCATACTTTTCTTTCTTTTGTTTTGTTTGAAAGTCGTACACATACGCGAGTCCTTTGTCCAGACTCTCTGGAGGATACACGATAGTGTCAATTTCTGAAGGAACTAACTTTTCAATATTGTAGTGTTCAGGGTTGTTGTAAATCTCATTCCCATAGACTACTCGAAGCTGACAGATATTTGGAAGATCTAGATACTGTTTAATGAGTTGAATGTTTTTTTTTGTCTCTTCAAAATCAACATGTTCTTCATTTGGATAATTAACAATGATGTTATACCAGTTAGTAATCCCATTTTCCTTACAGAACTTGAGTGTGGCAATGTTATCGATGACTCGTGTACCTTTCTTCATTTTTTTCAGATAATTGCTGCTGAAGGACTCAATTCCTGTCTGAATGATAGAAAAGTTAGCATTTTTAAGTAGTGTATAGTCACTACTCTTAAGCTGCCCTGCTCGTGCTTCACAAATAAATGTAAAACCTCTATTAAGTTCAATAATTTTTTTCAGAAACGAACGATGATCTTTTGGGAGCGTGCTTCCAATAATCTGAAAATCCGCTATTTTATACCGATCAGCCAACCACTGTATTTCTTCGATAAAACGATCAACGTTTTTCTCTCTATAAATCGGATGAATAATTTTTTGATTGCAGAAACTGCATTGATTCCACCAACACCCCCTGGAAATCTCAACCGGAATTCGCCCTTTTTGATAAAAAACTTGTTGTATCTCTTTTGATGTTGTTTTTAATTCTTCAAAGAATGGGTCGTACGAGGGAATAGGCGATGAATTAAGATCAATAAAATAATCTGAGTTATTCCAAATAATCTTTCCTTCTTTACGGTAGATCAATCGTGGGATTGATTTGTAATCAGGGTACTCTGCAGTCAGTCGATACAGTGATTCTTCTCCTTCACCTGATACAATGAAATCGAGATAGTCACATGCCTCTAGCACTTTCATCCCTAAAGGTGCAACAGTTCTACTTCCACCAAATACAATTATTTTCTCGGGAGCTAATTCCTTGATTTTTTTTGCGATAGCAAGCGATGGAAGTAATTGTCCATAGTTTAGTGTGAATCCGATGATATCATATAATCGCCAATCAACATGTTCTAGCACCCACTTATAGAATTGGTCTGTTCGTTCAACATATTTTTCAAAAGAAAAATCTTGTTGAATAGCGTCGTTTTTAGAGAGGTTTTTATTAAAATATTCCCTATACCTATCTTCAGTTGTTTTCCAATGATTTAGATATACATGCTTGGAAAACACCATCTGTGCTGTAAACGGCTCATTCGGTGGATAGATTAAATACTCGTAATTTGGTAATCCGTAAAACTCAGCTGCTTTGAGATAAAGATGCTGTGTCTTTGTGCAAATATTTCGTTCTTTGAGATATCCTTCTAAAATAGGGAGTTGTATAGATGGGATGACGATACCGGCAAAAGGCATGGATATGAGTAGCACACTCTTGGAATTGTTTTGCATCTCCATCCGTATCTTACATTACGAAAACTGCTTATATACTTAACTCATTAGGATTTTTTAGTACGAATGCAAAACAATAAAATAATGGAAGGAGTTTTACTTCCTTAACAAGTATGGAAAAAATTGATCTGAAGGACAGGAAAATTCTTTACGAACTCGACCTTGATGCCCGGCAGTCATTAACTCAAATAGGGAAAAAAGTCGGATTAAAAAAAGACGTTATCTCATACAGAATTAAAAGACTTCAAGACGAAGGGATAATTAAAAATTTTTTTACAGATATTGATACGTTTAGACTTGGATATAATGTATTTAGAATCTACATCAATTTTCAATATGTTACTACGCAGGTGAAAGAAGAAATCATTCAATATTTCGTTAATAATAAAAACTCTTGGGTCGTGAATTCAATAAAAACCGAAATTGACTTAGCAGTGGTAATGTGGATAGAAGATATCTATGAATTTTACCAATTTTGGGAAAAAACACTAGATCTTTATGAGGATTATTTTGCGAAATATGCCATTTCTATTTATATTAAAGCCCATGTGTATAAGAAATCCTATTTATTACTTGATGAATCAGTTGGTTCAGACAGAGAGATCTACTATATGAATTGTGGAGGAAAATCAGTGAATATGGATGAGATTGATTACAATCTCTTAAATGAAATTGCAGTGGATGCACGTGCTCCTTTAATCGAACTTGCAGAAAAGCTTGGATGCTCTTCACAAACAGTCAACTATAGGATTAATAATCTAGTAAAATCAGGGGTTATTAGAGCGTTCCGTGTAAATCTTGATCTTTCAAAATTGGGTCTCCAAGGTTTTAAAGTCGATATTTATCTTAAAGATCATAAGTTAAAGAAACCAGTTTTTGATTATTTGAAGGATAAACCCTATTTGGAATATATGAATCTAGCTATCGGGTGGGCTGATTTGGAACCAGAATTTGTTGTTAAAAATTTTGACGAATTACTTAAAATCTTAGAAGAAATTAATACGAAATTTTCCGGTGCCATAAAAAAACAATCATTTTTTATTATTGAAAAAATGTATAAACAACGTTGTATGCCTGAGTTTTAATACTACTATAGACCACCTATCATTTTAAAAAACTACGATAACGATAGTGAGATCTATCTTATTTTCTTGCCCTAAAAATTTTCTATTGTTCCATGAACATTAAAATTGTAAAGGGCACCAACAATATAGAGCTGCACCAGCTGCACCTGCTAGAGCGCCAAGGATTATTATTTCCATATCTCTTTTCACCACCTTATTGATACTTCTTATCACGATATACTTTATCAGTCACTATTTATATACCTTCCTTGACAAAATATCAAAATGGAAAAACACCTCCATCGCCCATCTAGGAGATCTACTAACCAATCTATTTTAAGAATAAGAGAAATTTCCTCAGTTAAATCTTATAGCATTTTTTTGCAGGATGCCAATCAACCTGAAATGCAATGATCTTTTTTCCATTCACTGTTTTTTCACCAATGATAATCTTCGGCAAAAGCCGAGGTCTTCCCCAGTAGTTCTGATCCCAGGTACTACTACAATTTCTAAACCATGCATGATGTTTGTTTATTTTAAAACTGTTAAATGTTATATTGTTCAAAAAAGAAGTTTCTAGGAATATCCCATAGTGGCATGATAACAATTGATTTTGTCCGATCACATTATTGTTTGACGATGCTGCAAGGGTAATCCCACTATAGCAGTACCCAACAGTATTATCCAAGATAGTATTTCTTGATGAGTTATAAAGAATAATTGGTAAATTGCATTCCATTTGAACGTCATTATTGATAATAGAATTATCATCAGAGGAATTGAGAAGAATCCCATACATACGTCCTTTAATATCAATTCCCTCAATGATATTGTGATGTGCTCGTTCAAGGTAAATACCTTTAGTATTAACGAGGTCATTATAATGTGATCCAATAGCGTTATTTGATATTGTATTGTATTGCCCATCGATGATCATCAGACTCGTTTTTGTAAAAACTCCTGCCCATCCATCCCAAAAGATATTATCTTTGATTATACAATATGATGCATTTACAAGAAGCATTTTTACATCAGTGAAAAAAGGCGTAACTAAATTCTGATTAATATCTTGAAAACAAAAACCACCGATGTTAACGTGATCTGCGACGATTTTTACAATCCAATCCAAATTGCGATTAACATTCCAAATGGATGTTGTTACATTTCCTTCACCAATAAGGTTAATCGATTTGTTAATATAGATTAGTGTTCTCGACAGTATACCGTGAACAGGATGAATGAGGTAAATTCCGGAGAAAACAAATATTGTGTCGCCATCGCTTGCAGCATCAATCCCATCTTGAATATATAGATAAGGATGCTCAAGAGTACCATTCCAAGGACCTTCGGTATTTTTAATACTAACATAAATCGTTTTTCCGCATGATGCAATCGTTACAGCATCACCTCGACATGCTGCTTCTGTCTGAGAAACGCAAAAAGTGGTGATAGCGCTTACGCATGGAAAAAGAAAAAGAAAGAGGACTAGCGAGATGAAGATAAGCTTTTTCATACGGTAATCCCCTTGTGTTTTCATCATGTCTGAGGTGGGTATTTCATTCTATATTATATCGATTTGCATCTCCATTTGTGGTGATCCGTCTCGTACATGATATTTCATTGTATACCAATCGCCAGGTGGATATCTTATTCCTGATGTGATAATGTCGTTGGCGTAATCAACTGCTACCGTTGTCGCACTAGCGTCATAGATAACATCTTTAGCTTCGTTAATTCTGAAATAATGTCCTCCAGTGTTTGCTCTAAATATCTCTGTTGTCATGTATCCATCATAGTCTGTTAAATCTGCTGCTGCTACAATTCTCCCATTGCTAGTATTATCTAACTTCATTATCACTCCTTTTTCGGAATAGTACTGATTCGGAACTGTCCAGATAGATGAGTTTAGACTATTGTAAAATTTTACAATGTACTCTCTACTCCATCCATTCGTATTTATCCATCCACCAACGTAGACGTAATCACTTGAATCAACACAGATTGTTAGAACAAATGTATAAGGATCAGATGGCCATAACTGGGTATTTACTAAATGAAAAGCTGTATTATATTTGTTCAGGATCGTTGTTTGTGTGGCATTAAGATTATTTGGAAAATCACTCCAGTCAAGAATCAGCGCTGGACCCGTGGCAAAGTAATTGTTTTGCGAATCAGAATCTACATCGAAGTAGTATGGTAATGCTTGAGCTATTCCGAATATATGATCCATATGAAGCATGTGGCCGTCACTTCCAGCGAGTTTATACATCCAACCGTCCATCAAAGGAATAAGCTGTCCATTTCGTAATTCAATACCACCGCTTACTCCTGCGACAATAACATTGTCGTTCTTATCAACGGCGATTCCAAAACTGTTATCGTATGTATAAAACGTGATAAATTTATTCCATATCAATGCTCCGTCCTCAGAATTATATTTAGCGACAATGACATCTTGAGGCAAATCATCTTGACTGACATCGGTTGCGGTTGCAACAGCGAAAACATCATTGTTTGAATCAACATCAACACCTCCAACATAGATTTGAAGGTCACTGGTATCAAACCCAAGTCGTTGATTACTCATGTCGATCATGAGATTTCGAATGGTATGGAGATCTGCATGATATGGGTTTTGATCTGGATGGTCTGGATTACCTAATACTGCATTTGTAACTTCATTTGACCATATCACATCGCCTGTTGCACCATTATATTTTACGAGGAGTCCACTTAGAGTTTGACTTATTCCACCAATGATTACATCATTATTTCGATCTGCTACCGAATCTGCAGGATATAAACCATCTGGATATTCTGCGTCCCATATCACCTGATAGCTTGGTGGAGTTGGTGGGACTGGATGTACTTGTTGTTGAGATCGTCCAATAACCCCCAACGGTATTAGCGGTGGATCAGCTTTTATAGTCGTTGCAGCAGTTGTGGCTAAAAACAGTATGGCTACTGCGAAAGCACCAGCCTTCATATACGTTCGCTTTATTTCTTTCATTTCATATACCTCTTTCTTTTTTTGGAGGATAGAACGTCTCCCAGACATTCAGCTTCCTTAGGATTCTAAGGCCCTCCCAAACATATTTTCAATTATTTAAAATGATGTTTTAATATATATAGTTTATTTGAAAATCTTCGAACAGGAGTGGACAGGAGGGAAAATTAATTAAAACCTCGATATCTTCTTCGTTGTCAGAGATGAAGGCAGGGAGGCATAACAGGACTCTACTTGGGCGGGGTATTCATGGAAAATGAAAGGAAACCCTGAAACCCTGTATTGCCTCCGAGCAATATTTTTTTATTAGACTTCCTCAATTAAATAGTTTATGTGAAAATTTTCGAATAGAAGGGATTCACCGTAAAATAGCGATAATCATTCGTTGTTTCTAAAATGGAGGTAGGAGGCGCAAATAGGGTGAGAAAAAGCCTGAGACCCGGCAAAAGACCTATATTGCTGCCTCCAGACAATAATATATTGAACATTCGAAATTAAATACTTTATGTGAAAATCTTCGAACAGGAGAAAAATGGCTTCTTTCCTCCGGTCCAACAGGAGTACTTAAAGTGGTTTTTTTAGAAGGATTTAATTTTCTTTTTCGAGAATTTCGTATAATTTGAGATTCCTACAATAAGTGAATAGTTGAAGATAATTCAAGAGATGATTTTTCCATTTATTTGTCTCCTTATACACATGAAGAAAAATAACTCTATACCCGTTTCTATCGAATATTTTTCTTCTATACTCATAATCAAATTTTTCTGAACCACATACCTCAATGTAAATTCCAAAAGGAATAAGAAAAAAATCCGGTGTCCAGACTCGTGGCCGCTTATTCTCATCCCATACAAACACAGGCTGTTCGTATGACCATGAGATACCTAATTTCTTTAATACGTTCGCTACCTCTAATTCGGATATCGTCATTCGATCATACATTGATTCTCTAAACATAGTTATATCTCAAAAAAAGAAAAAGGAGAGAGAGTAATCTATTACCCGCTTGTAGAACAAATAACAAAAAAATATCTTTCTTTCGTTCCAAACTCCAGAGAAGAACCCAACTCGTTCCGACAGGTCCGTTCTTTTTTTCTTCACATCGTTCGTACATTCTTTTTTCGTTTATTTTTTCTAGAGCATTTTATCAGAAATGGATTGTAAGACGAGGGAAGCATCATCTCTTTTTATATGCTCGACATCGGTACGTTTATGATGGAACAGCATACGCGTATCAATGAGGCTGGTTTGGAGAGCTATCCCAAAGGACCTATGGTCCTTGGTAATCTTGTCATGGTGTTGTGGTTTATCCTTGGTGCTGCTGCGTGTTGGTTCTTCTATCCACTCCTTGGTGCTATTTATTTTATTGCTGCAGTTCTCCTGGTCTATGTCTTGCTGAGGAAATTGGTTTGTCCCAACTGTTATTATTACGATAAATGGTGTGGGCTTGGTTGGGGTAAACTATCAGCAAAAATGTTTAAAAAAGGAACAATCGATGATTTCCCAAAAAGTATTGGATTGAGGCTTGCGCCAGCAGTCTACGGCGCTTTGATGATTGTGCCTATGATTGTAATAGTTGTTTCTCTTATTCAAGGGTTTTCTTGGTATAAAATCGTGGTGTTGGCTCTCTTACTCCTTGTCTCCTTCTATAGTGGTGGGGTAGGCAGAAGGGCTGCATGTTCGCGCTGTAAGATGAATGTGATCTGTCCTGGGAGTGCGGTGAAGAACAAAGAAAAATAAATGTTTTCATGCATTTTTTTTCTACGATAAAAACAGCATTTAAATATCACATGGGTATTGTAATCATGGTATTGGGGTGATATGGTATGGAGAAAAAACAGTTAGTGATAATTGGTGTTTTCCTTGTGGTCCTGATAGCGGGGCTAAGCGGTTGTGTTGATGAAAAAAGTAAGTTTCTCGGGACGTGGAAAACCGCTGGTGGGGAAACGACTCTTACCTTTGATAGCAATACTGCAACAATTGTCGGGACAGGTCCACTGGGAGTAACTTCGTTAACTGGTAGTTTTAACTACACGATAGCCAACAACAAAATCACGTTTTCTTCTGGAGGAACTCTGGGTATCACACTGAATTATAGTTTCTCTGGTTCAACGTTGGTTATCAGCAATGATGCCGGTGATTCGGTGATATTTACTAAGGTGTAAGGCGGAGGTAAAGAGATGGAAATATTTGGGTATATCATCCCGTTTTGGGTGATACTCCTTGGGATCATTGGAATTGTGTTTCTTCTGTGGGGAGTATTAAAATTTGCAGTGAAGATCCTTATTATCATAGCCGTTGTTCTTATCGCTCTTATCGGACTTGATGTTCTCCTGGGTCTGTTTTCCCGTATCGGATTATGATATCACGTTACAAACAATACATGAGACTAAATAACAGATAGGTGTTATAGGTAGGTAAGGGAAATATATGGTAAAAACAGCTTTAGGGTTGGAAGAGAATGTTGAGGCAGCATTATGCTATCTTGGGGTTTGGATCACTGGATTGATTTTTTATTTGATCGATGATAAGAACAAGCTGATTCGTTTTCATGCCTTGCAGTCGATTTTTGTGTTTCTTCCTCTGATGGTCCTCGGGTTGATTTTCGGTGGGTTTTTCGGATTGTTTTCTTATAGTGCCGGGTGGGTTTTCCTGTGGTGGATTAGTTGGATTTTCTGGGTCCTTATACTCATCTTGTGGCTTGTTCTGATGTTCAAAGCGTTTCAGGGAGAGAAGTTTAAACTCCCCATTGTCGGTGATCTTGCTGAGAAAAACTCGTAAAAAAGGATATTGAAGATTTTATGCTTTTTATCCTTTCATAGCGTCAGTGAAACTCCTCCTCTGAGAACCTGCGAGATTCTCTCTTGCTAAAGCAATTCCAGTTTTAGGTTAATACTCCCTTTTCCTTCATACTCAAATATCCATTCTGTGCTATAACAATATGATCAAGTAAACTTACCCCTACCAGCTCCCCAGCGTCCCGTAGCAACCTGGTTACTTCCTCATCTTCTTTACTCGGCGTACAATCCCCGCTCGGATGATTATGTACAAGGATAACAGACTGGCAATGCGCTGCAAGTGCAGGAGCAAACACCTCCCTAGGATGAATAAGGGAAGCATTGAGGATGCCAACTGATACTAACTCCTCAGCTATCACCCGGTTCTTCGTATCAAGGTATAACGCGTAGAAATGCTCTTTTTTCTTCTCTTGTAATTCATCAACGAAATAATGGTACACATCCTCCGCTGTCTGTATCTGCGTGCTAAACCCATGCCTCGCAAGCCTGTTCGTGCGTCGGAGGAGCTCAAACATCGCACACACTTTCATGGCTTTGACATCATCCTCAAACGCAGACTGTAGCTCAAGAAGCGAAAGCGCAGCAAGCTTATGCAGATTACAATCTTTCAGCACCCGGCATGACAGATCAATAGCGTTTTCTTGCTTACTACCGCGTCCCAGCACGATAGCAAGCAGTTCAGCATCAGAAAGAGCAGAGGCACCTTTCTTTTTCAATCTCGCCCCTGGTCTTTCAAACCAAGGCATCTCCCAGACTTTCATACCAAAGAGAATTGTTTATTATTATTTATATTTTGCTCGTAAACCAGTAGTTAGGCAAGTTAAGAAGTAAACATTGGCGTTGATTGCTTTTTCGTCAAGATTGGTGAATATTTTTGATGG
>Ga0315289_10004180_pt1 | contig 21592 bp, 18 predicted proteins | sample YL17G11_40_MG_FD_203452 | JGI IMG/M metagenome (GOLD analysis project Ga0315289, IMG submission 203452) | Sediment microbial communities from Yellowstone Lake, YNP, Wyoming, USA - YL17G11_40 | ecosystem: Environmental > Aquatic > Freshwater > Lake > Sediment | place: USA: Wyoming | collected... | reverse complement strand
TTTTTATTCTCCTTTTATCCTTTATGGAAATATACTTACAACCTTAAATAAATTCTTAGCTCTAACAGCTAGTTTAGCCCTACCAATATCTTTTACATACTCTATAATCTGTTGCGAACTCATACCATCAAAAGCCGCGCCTACTGTTTCAAGTATCTGCAACATACTCGGCTCGTCTTGGTATGTTGATATGTTGCCATCGGCTAATACAAGAGCAAACTCGTTATTGTCGTAAACAAGTTCTACGTCAACGTATTTATCTTCCAGTAATAGGTCTACTCTTTCCGATAGTTCCATTATATTACTATGGTCCAATCAAACACAAACCTCAGTTCCGGTGTCTTCGTCAATATAGGGAAATTCTTTATAGCAAAAAGACCGCTTGTAGGAATTAACCCGTTCACTAACGTTTCATTGAACGTAAACAACCCGGCTTCTGAATATATCTGCGTTCCACTGGGACCATTACCCTCACTTGTATCTATTATAGATTCAAAAGTCGCACTAGACGTATTCGCAATTAGATTATCGTCAAAAGTTATAGACGATATCGTTTTAGTCAGAATAAGGGCTACCAAATTAGTCATATTCTCATTAGTCGGCAAAGCTTGTCCGAAGTTAGGATCAAGAGGGTCAGAAACGTGTCCACCATCTCCAAACTTCATTTTAGAGATATATCTTTGGGTAATATTATCATTACCTATCAATCTTACTACATCTCTCTTGGCTATAAGAACAATCGTATTCAAATCTTCATAGTGTATCCAACTTTTTCCACTATTAACGTTTTCTACTCTTACTCTAAATTGTCCTTTCATTACTCCCATTTTATCTGTGAACTTCATTTTACTTTCCTCTTAGATTCTTTCGGAGCTGGATTATAGATATGTTGCTTTTGCTTATTCTCAATAGGCTTTGGTGTTTCTTTCAATGTCGCTTTCGGTGTTAGAAGGCCACTTCCCGCCAAAGCCTTTTTTATACTTGCGATATCTGTTTCGTTTTCACAAACCAATGTCATATCTGTATCTGTCATACCTATTCTAACACGGCCGCTTGTTGGTGTAGTCCCCACAAGATGCTTAACCTGTTTATAGACCGAAACTGCATTTGGAATAGTAATTTCTAACATTTTTATTTTCTCCTTAATCAACACTTTTATAGTATGAAATATTACCTGGATTATTGACCGCTGGAGGGACTTCGCCTACACCCTCCGGTGTCATCATCCATTCATCTGTCGGCTCCGGCTTTTTCCTTTCCTGACGCTTCTTAAGCCTTTCTCCCCACAAATTTCTATACTTACCCTGCTGTATTGGTCTTACTTCAACTTCATAGGCATTTCCGTCCTCGTATCTAAACAAAGCAACAGTTCCATCACCTACGGCCCACGTATCCAGCCTCTTCAATGCCTGTATATTCTTACTTATATCCATTATTATCTTAGAAGTAAAAGTTCTTATATGGGCATCTCTAGGCTTCTTGCCCTCAAATACGCTATCTACTTTCTTATTCAAATCTCTCATTTCTTTCCCTTACTCTTTCTCTTATTGGATAGGGGTCTGGTAACTTTAACCTTACCACCGCAACAGTTATACTCTTTAATTTCTGTCTTTGGAGGAACGGGTACTTTCAGTTGTATACATTTTGAATACAACTCTTTCTTTTTGAACAAAAAGCCGAGTATCTTACTTATCATTTTTATACCCCTCTCTTATTATATTTAGTTTCCCAACGTTATCCACGTTTTATCTTTAAGCATATCTACTATAACCTTGTAGTTCTGCCTAATGTGAGGAAACGTGCAACTCTCACATTTATCATTTACAGCACACCTGTCAAAAATAGGACAAAAACAGAATAAACAGTTAATTTCTTTCATTTTATGGCAAGGGTAATACTTACACTGTTTATTAGCGAAAAACTCGCTATTCATCACTTACCCCCGTATTTCTACCCCACTATAGTCTGCTTTGTTACCCAACTGCCAGTTACTCTTTTTTCAATTACCAAGTCAGCACCACTTACAGTAAATCTCCAAGAACCGTCCGAATTCAGGTCTCCAATATAGAAAGCACTACCAGCTTGTATATTGTACAAAGCAGTTACATTATCCATAGCTCCTATATTATTGGCAGTAATATTGTCAGCTCCACCAATATTATACCCTCCAACTGACAAATCCGATACCATAGGATTCTGAACACCAGCTCCAGCGCTTCCCCAAGTTGTTCCATTAAAAACCATTAAGGTTTTAGTATCAGTTCTAAAAAATAATTGCCCCTCAGCAACTATCGTAGGATATGCTGTACCCTTGTGAATAACTGCATTCTGTAAGTTACCATCCGGAGTTGTTAATCCTCCAGCTAAATTTAATCTGCCTATAAGTCTCATATTTTCCCCTATGTTTGGAGCGCTAGTAAAAGCTTATCTTGGTCTACAAAGTTAGATCCCAATACAAAATTTGAGGTCTTTACTAACCTAGTAGTTCCTAGTGCTGACCCGGTGCTACCACCATAAACAGCCGTCAATGTTATATTTAGATTATCAACGACAGTTAGGACGGTTCCCCAAACTATATCTCCGGGTAGTCTTATAAAATCGCCAGAATCCACCTCTGTTAAAAACTTCGTTCCTACGCCTGTAACACCTGTAAGACCGTTTGTAAAGCTAACTGTTCCAGTTAATCTTGTATTATAGGCATTCCTTATGGCATTAACGTCAGAATCAGTTCCAGTAATTCCTTGATACGTACCATCTAAGGTTGCGTTAAAATCATCAACAACTACCGATACATAGCTCCATTGTGAGTTGGTTCCAGTAGATAGTTTCATTAAATCCCCAACTTTAAGCTGTGTATTAAATGCCGTAGGTATAAAAGTAGGCCAATGTCCGGTTGGGGACCCTGAAACAGCACTAGAACCGTTGGTCATAGTAACATCCCCGTTAAGTTTCGTAACGCTCAGTGTTATATTAGGATTCGGATTATATAACATATAGCAGGCACTAGTCTTTGAATAGAGCTTATCAAACCCAAATACAGTATAAGCGTCATTTGCCACAGGCTCCAGAGACAAAGCTCCTTTACTTCCAGTAGTCGTATCTATATTTATTTGTGCTAATAATCTAACAAATCCAGTTAAAGTTCCAGAAGGTATGCCCCATGACATAACTATTGGTGTAGATTTATCTCCGTTGCTTGTTACTGTTGGGTCTATAATATTAGTCGTTAGGACTATATTATTGGTGTCTATTACGTAGTCAATTTGATACCAAATTATTCCGGCTATGGGCTTTATCCAATCCCCGGTCTTACATATAGTAAAATTACTACCAGATCCAGTAATTAAATTACTGCCATTTGTGAACGTGGCATTTAGTATAATTCCGTCTGATATAGATTGTTGACCTATCCTATAATTTATCTCGTCAGCTATATCCTCAGCAGTTCTGCCAAGTCCTGGTGTAAGAGATATAGATAAAGTAGTATAGGATGACATCTGTACATCAGTTATTATATCGGTCAAATTTGAACCAGGCCACGCAACAGATAGGTCTAAATTAAAATCATCTGTTATAGTATTAACAAGATACCAAGTAGTTCCAAACTGTGATGGTTTAATTAACGATACACCAGCCGTAAGCTCAGTTGTAAAGTGGGAATCTATTCCAGTTACAGCAGTAAGACCATTCGACCAACTTATATAGCCGGATATCTCCTTTACTCGCAGAGGTTTAATTTGTAGAGAGTTTGTGGTTGGAGTAATATCATAATCCTCATCGTTAAGAGAAATAATCTTTGGAAATTCCCCTAAATCATAATGGAATATACACCATTCTGTTTTTTGGTCGTTGCTATATTTTCTACCATCATAATAGACTATAAGTCTACTCTCAGTTAACTGGATGTTTGATGAAACATAATTAAGGTTATATACATATTTTGTATAAGTTGTAAAATTTATTGCGTCCACATTTGTTAAAGAAACAGTAGGAAGATCCCAAGCATATTCTAATGCAGCCGTAACAGCATCGGTAACACTTTTTACTCTATAAAAAACAGACCCTATTATAAGCAAGTATCCGGGTAATAGTTGTATATCAAAGCTAGTTCCTGAACCAGATATAGTATCAAGTCCATTTGTCAACGTAACTGTGCCAGCTAATACGTGTGTTGGGAGCGTTGAACTTCCGTAATTACTTATAAACCCGTCATAAACAACAAGCAAATCTCTTGGTATACACGTTTCGGAATCATAATATATACCAGTAAGGAAACTATAATTTAGTTTACCATCATATATCTTTTGGATACAGCTATCGTATAATAAACAGCACTGACACGTACAACTTGAGAATCCAAATCTGAATATTTCTTGAAATGCCCCATTTATATCCCCTCTAAAGGACTCCCGCCAATCCTTAAAGAAACTAGGCTGGTCTGCTTGATATTGCCAGGAATCCTCAAAACCACTTACATATCTTATGGTCCTTAACAATGCATGGAAAGGCTTAACATCTGTTTTTATCTTATTTACTATCTTTTCAACATCGTCAGATAATAGTATAAAAGAATTGTTTGTCGGCTGTATCTGTATATCAAACCAGTTGGATTTGGCTCCTGTTTTATAGTCGTATTCTTGAATAGGCACAGGAGCAGTAGCATTAAGATAATCGTAATAAACTAGTATTTCTCCATTTGTAATACTAAAATCTGTCGGACTTAGGAGTTCTATTTGTAAATATTCTAAATCTCCATCATACATAGTATTTGTGGTAGCCCGAACTATCCCAAGATTAAACCCTAATACTATATGTGCTGTATTTGGGTCGTTAACTATTTCTAACGTAGAGTAAATATCATTACTTTGATTTTGTATAACTACCCTACCATCTTCACCATATGCTATGGCTCCGGATAGTTGGTTATTAATATCGTTAACAACCACACCTGCGCTTTGTCCACTTCCTGGAGTAGTAGGAACTGTAATAGTAATTATCTGCTCAATTCCACCATTTACTTTTACTCTTAATATGTTTTGAGTAGCCTGTATATCAAAAAGTTCTGCTCTATTTCCTTTTATAGTAGCCTTTCCCAAATTTATAGGTATAGCATTCGCACCGTCATAAATAAAGTTATTGTTGGCATCTTGCCTTATTGCGGATCTTAGGAATTTAGTAGGCTTTACTATCTTAGCGGTTGCGGTCTTCCCTGTGGTTGCTACTGTGGTAAGAATAATAGATGTATCAGATGATATAGAATCAACAATATACCAAACATTGTTTTCTTGTAATCTTTTTGCCCAATATCCTGAAATTAAATCATCTGTAAATATATTAGATGTATGACTAACCATACATTCATATAAAATACCTAGATGCATAACTTTAGTTCCAATAAAGTATGCGGTAGATGTACCCCACGACATATATGATGGTGTATTAATAGTAAATTTGTCTCCCGGAGATACCTCAGATAAGTATAAAGTACCCACACCAGTAACAGCTGTACTATTTTGTATTAATGTAGATGTTCCAGATATATTTGTAATAACCTGTGTCCACAGCTCGGCTTTTATAGATCCGTTGATAACCGGAGTATATATCAGGTTCCCGTCTACGATAGAACTTACAAGATGATTAATATTACTTGTATCTATTCCGTTGTTTCCTGAAAATAGCTGTATAGAGTTATTTATTATATCTTTCTGCCATAGTTCAGAAACACTCTGGACCACATATTGAGAATCGAGCAGATTTCTAAATGTATGGTCATACCATAGTTCTTTTATGGTAGCCTCAATAGCAAGTGTCTTAAGATATTGCTTTATACCGAATATACTTCCTTTCAGCTTCTGCCACGCAACAGCATTTTTAACCTGGTTTCTTTTTAAAATAGGTTGCTGTAAGAAGGATGATACCGCCCCCATAGATTCATCGAATTGAAATCCCATCAAATATCCTATATACGGAAGTAGCTTTTCATCAGATAAATCAACATCCATAAGATATTTCATTTCTTTTATTTTTGGGAATAATTCTAGATAAGCTGACGATATTACATTTAAAACAGTATCAAACTCATCGGAAGGTATTTCTTCGTGATATACTTGTGGTATTTTCTTATACAAATACTCTTTTATTTCGTTCTTTAATACTGTAACATAGTCAGAAGAACCATTAGATCCAAGATACGGCTTTGTAAGTAGTAACTCAGAATCGCTTATAACAGATTTTACAGTAGTCCAGTAATCACTAGAATCTGTTGGAAGTTTAATCTGATCTCCAGGTAGCACCTGTGTGGTAAATGCTGGTTCTTGCGAAAGATAGTCTGGCGTAGCAGTAATCTTATCAGAATTTTTAACAAATTGAACTAAACCAGTTAATATCATCTTTATTCTCCAATGTTATTTTTATATAGTATTCGCATATAGAGCAGTTATGGTAATAACATCACGAACCCACACTTCGTTCCACCTACAACTGATATCTCTAATCTGGTCACTTCCAGTTGTAAGTTGCGAAATCCCGTTCTCTGTAATATTTGAAATGTAAACGTGGTCTACTCCAGGAACAGCTTCTATGAGTTCATATATCTTTGATATATAAAACGAGTCTCCAAAATTATTAAGTAATCCAGAAGTATAAATATCCAAATAACCAGATACTTGGTTTTTAACAGTATTTAAACTATATGCTGGGTCTACGTAAAGACTTATTTCTATACCAACCTTTTTTAGCAGGCCGTCAACAATAGTTATTTGATCTGTTAAAACTTTAAATCTATTTATAAAATTATTAAGAGCTCCTTTTAGTGCAGAAGAAGCTTGAACAAGAGTATTATTCGGACCCTGAGCCAATACGTAAATATCAACGTAGTTAGCTGCCATAGGATAAGCCCTACCTATTCCATTTCCACTTATAGAATAATCAACTCCAAGTGTTAAATATGCATTATCAGACGTGTCTAAAATCTCTAAAGCCGCATTTGGAGTGTGATAATTTAGTCCTACTGCAAATTTATATCCGTCATAAGCTAATACAGATTGTCCGGTTGAAAACCCTAAGTCAATATACGCATTATCAACAGAAGCCGCTATTTTAAATGTACTTATCCCAACAACATAAGGTAAAACAGATATCAGTTCTAGATATCCGTCGCTTGTAACATTTGCTCTAAACTTTGTAATATCTACTTGGCTGTTTATATCATCTCTTATGTTTGCTATCGTTTGTGTAGTTCCTATTGTTAAAATTACCGGATACGTAAAGGCCCCATATGAAAAAGACATTCTATTATTGGTTGCTGTTATATCTATAGTAGCCGTATTTTTACTTCCTATTATCTTATAAATAGAAGTTGGATAGGTAAACGCATTAAAATCTACTTGTGAAGGGGTCACGAATAAAGCTACAGCTTTATTATTGAAATCGTCAACAAGCTGTTCAACAGTAACACCAGTTCCATTAGTAAGTGTAATTACTCTGTTCATATCGTCTACTCTTACCTTAATCTGGTTGTTTAAATTTGTTATATCGTAAGGTCCGGAATTTCTACCATAAGAGGATAAATATGGTCTTATAGTTGATAGAGCTTTAGATATACTCCCATTCGTACCGTCCTTATATCCGACAGCATAAACAGTGTAATCTTCTCCAGTAACAGTTCGTAATTGAGCCGCAAAGTTCTTTGGAGCTATCTTTCTTGAGAACTCTAAGTCCTCATCATTTTTACCCCCTGTTGTAGCAGTATAATTATAGAATTGAAATGTAGCGGGTAGAACTCCGTTTACAGAAATGGTCTGTATAGTATTCATTACTCCTAAAGAGATATTTCCTACCGACCCTCCACCAACCCTGTATGTTATATCTACAAGGCCGTTAGCTGGGGGTATAGCTCCAAAAACATCATCACCAAATACTATCTGATATAAGTCAGCATCAGTTCTTCTAACTTCAAAAGTATTTGTAGGACCATTCTCATATGCAAAATTCTGTGTCATTCTCCACGTTACACCGTTAACTTTTACCTGTATATTATTGCCGATAATATTGTTATCGCCTGGAGTGATAATGAAATTTGGAGATACATTATTCGGCAACTGAACACTTTGATTAACAGTTCTACCCTCTATAAGAGTTGCTGTAATAGAGTCCTCTACTACGGAACCGGCTGGGAATATAACAGAAGATTCCAAATCAGAAGGAGATTTAAACACCTCATATACTAGAGGATTTCCGGCATTGTCGACTATACTAACTTGATATCTATTTAATCTTGTTGATATTACTATATCCTGATTAGTGGCTCCTCCCACGAATAACGCTGAATCGGCATCTTGTAATGTTATGCGAACGTCCCCCACTGACGGGGCAGATCCAGATGGATAATACCCTATATAAGATAGAAGTAATCTAATTGCTCTATTTGTAGCCGCAGTTGGGAGATAGGCTTCGTTAGCTAAAAAATCTGCCCTAAGAGCTAAAGTATCGTTTATCCAAGAAAGTATATCCAAAAGCATAACACCAGCATTAGATTCAAAGAAATCATTTTGGACAGACGGATAGTTTGAAACGATATAATCAATTATACCCTGCTTTATTGAGTCATAATCAAGTTGTGTATATTTTACCTTCTCTAGACTTGGAAGGTTATTTATATTACCAGTTTCTATTGGGGTTAAAGCCATTATTATTCTCCTTTAAGCTGTCGTTTGCTCTGTTATCTCTAATACACCAGTTTCACCACCGACATCTTTTAATCTATATAATATTCGTATATTCATTTGATTATCAACCTGTTTAAACTGTATATCCATAACATCAGCAAGAGGCTCGTATTTGTTAATCTGTTGGATAATCCTCTCACGTATAACCGTAGCAAGTTCAGCGTCATTCATCTCAAATAGGTATCTGCGGAGGCCCACCCCAAAATCAGGCAAATGAACACGCTCGCCTGGATTTGTTAGGAGTATTGCCTTCATATTCTCTTTTACGAGTTTTTTATCGGCTGATACTGAGAAGAATCCGTTTATGGTCTTACCAAAATTAAGACCTATTCCAAAGTATTTATTGCTTAATATAGCCATTTTTATATCCCTACCATATATTTAGTTTTTACTTAATTTTTGTATTCGCACAAGCAGTAATCATCGTCGCTCCACACCCTGCTTTGGATCCGACAACTACTATCGTTTTTCCTTCTATCCAGCAATTATGTCCTGGAACATAGACTATTGGAGTAACCCCGTGGCCTGGAATTGGACACGAATGTAGAGTTGTGGGTTTAACGCAGACCAACTGGTGATTACATCTTACGAAGGTTTGGGTGGTTGATATTAGATGGCCGCCGTGGTCAGACTGATCGCCTATTTTACATATTCCTGATGCTACTGGTAATGGCATTTTTATCTCCTATAAATCATTTTATTCTTGCCCAGTTACATACACCCGTAATAGTTTTAAAAGTTTTCTAGCCCTGTCAACAACATCCACAACACTATCCGAATCTTCTGGAATTAGCTCCCTCTCTAATGCATCCATTTCATTAGAAAGATGAATTAGGTATTCTGGGGGATCTTGGTCGTTTCTTGTGAATTCGTTATACATAGATGTAAATTCGTCGTTTATTTTATGCCAATCTTCCCAGTATTTCTTGGTCGATTTTACCCATTTTATCTCTCGTTTCTTTATATCACCTGGTTTGGCGGGCTTAAATATGTCCTCGTCCAAAAAAGGGTCGTCCTGGTCCTCTTCATCGTCATCCCAGTTCGGGAACAGTATGCTAAAATCTACTAACCTATCATAAGGCTCTACAGGACCCCATTCGTCATCTATAAGTATAAGAAACCCGTCATTATGTTCGTCATAGGATAATACCTTACCTGACCACCCGTCTCCTGTAGTAACTGTTCTGCCTATCGTCCTTGCTATCTGTTTTTCCTTTTTATCTTTTATATTCTTGGTATACTCTTCCTTCCGGTCTATGAACTCTTTACCAGTAACAGGCTTAAATATATCTTCCTTAATATTTCGTTTTAGTATATGAGATATCTTACTAGCTACGGATTTAACACTGGGAAATCCCTTCCTGCCTTCCTGTTGTCCAGACCATATCGTATAGTCCGTCTCCCTATCAAAAGAACCTAAATCAATCCATAGGGTTATATCTACGAACTTAGACTTTTCTTTCTTATCAGCGTGTGGATAATCTATTACAATGGATGTGTTTATATCAGGAAAGTCTATGCTTATGTGGTCATTAGCAGAAGTGTTCAAATCGTCTTCACTTATTTCAGCGTCCGGTAATCCACTTTTATTTAACTCCATTTCCAACCTCTTAGCCCATCCAGCCATAGGACTATACATATCCTTTGTTCTCTGGACTATATCTTTTGTAGTAGCAGGTTTGAATATGTCTTCCTTTACTGTACGACCATCCGTAGCCTCTGGATGTCCTTTGATACCAGATCCGTGCCATCTATATGCGATATAAGAATATAACATTATATTGTCCATAATTTCAGATACAGAGTTGGCATATTCGGAGGAACGAATATCCCCCAGTTCAGTCATCCACCCCACCGTCTTTGAATCGTAATGAGTAGATAAGTTAACCGGTTCAGTGAAATCATATAATTCTATATTTTCTCCATTTAATGCAACTACCCAATTCTTTTTTACCTTCCAGGGATTTTCGGTATTAAATTTAATAGCAGTTTTATGTTCATTAGCTATATCATCTCCATACATCCACTTCACGTCTGTATAGGCATTATTGGATTCCAGAGCATCTTTTATATTTTTTATAACCATATATCTTTTATTACTTATATGCATTTCTCTTGCTTTAAGGTCTGTCTTAGTTGCGGGCTTGAATATATCTTCATTTATAGGTTCTAACTCATCAAAACCAATTATACCTGCCGAACCGTCTGGAAATTCTACTGTCGCTTCTATTGGTGTATTTACCGGCGTACTAGAAAGTGATCTCGGTACTCTATACCCATCCAAACTACCCCATAAGTTAATAATCTTTCCGACTTTACCTTTCTCGGCTATTTGTCCACCGCCAGTTTCATAGTCATAAAACCCAACATCATTCTTTAATCTTACTGTTGTTCCTATGGGGAACTTACCACTAAACTCTTTATTACGATTATCTAAATCTTCTGGACTAGCCGGAGGAAATACATCTTTCTCATTAAGTCCTGCCATTCTAGTATCAATGACAGCCTTTTTAGACTTTTCCTCATCCATTGCTTTTTTAAATCTATTCGTCAAGTCCATCTTCCATATCCTCTGCTAGTTCCATTATTTCCCAAGGGTCCATATTATATGCTCTCAAAGTTTATTATTGGGGCCTTAAGCAACAACTCCACTCCGGCTTCTACAGTAGTCTTTAATGCTCCACCTATCACTACATTATTTGCGGCTGCTATATTAACGTTCTTATCAGTATATATAGTAACACTACCCTTAACAGTTAACGAGTATGTACCACCGAGATTAGTTACCATATTCTTTTTAGCGTCTATATTCTTATTGCCTGTAATAGTTTCTTTGGAATCCTTACCGATATGTTCAATCTTATCTGCGCCAACAACCTCACGCATAGTTTTTCCCGTAGTGGTAGTCTTATCATTGTGTATGGTTTCGGTCATACTATCGTGAACTACGATATGCATACAATTCTTTGTAGTATCTATCCAAATATAATTATTGTTCTTATCCCTAATTAATATGCATTCAGAATCTTTCTCATCTACTAAATGGACTATGGCTCCTTTCTTAGTTGTTAAACGAACTCCCCTGTTGTCTATGCCATTACCACCTACACTACCTTTAGGCCATTCAGCATATCCGGTATCGTCTATTTCTATCGCACTACCAATAGGAGATTTCCAAATATAATTTAAAGGTTCAGGAGAGAAATTAAATTCTTCTACTGCCGAAGCCTTATCCATACTTAAATAGCAAGAGTTAAGTTCCTCTTGATTAGATGTACTCTCAGTAAGATTCTGTCCGACTTCCTCAAGTGTTCTGGCTGGTGTTTGATTTCTATATGGAAGAGGACACTGCGGACCGAAAATATATTCAGAAGCATTTCCACTGTCTCCCAAAAGATAATCTACACTACCATTTGAAAATCCTTTTATCGCATCTGCTTCTGTTATGCTTCCTCCGGCAACCTTATCTAATAAATTATTAACTTTAGTAACCTGGTCAATAGCTTTACTTACGCCTGTCATTGCGGTCACAGTGCTTAATCCGTTTTGAACTCCTTTATCTATGTAAGAAAAGGCTGCGTTAACTAATCCAGTAGGAGCGTTAGCACAAGCCATTTGAACTGCAGATCCTAAATTACCGGAAATCATATCAGATTTTAAAGATGCTAATCCCTCTCCTATAAGTTTAGGACAACCGGCAATAGCACTTTGCATAGGAGCTAATATACTGGATAGAGTGCTTGTAATATTACCTATCGCACCATTGATAGCGGTCTGTGCTGATTTACCGGCTGCTATAACCGGGAATATGCTGGTCCAAGGAACATCAACGTTACTTGCTACGGTATCAATGATAGTAGTAAGAGCTGGACCTGCCACAGAATCAACACTTAGACCAAAGGTTGACATTACGTCAGATACCCCTGGAATCTCCCCTATTTTGCCTTGTATTAGGGTTTCCAGTGAGCCTTTAGAGAAGCCTGCTATACCATCGTTGCATACCGAAGAAAGCTTCCCTAATGCTTGATTTGAGTAGTTTTCTTGTAGTTTTTCGGCATTATCAGACAGGGAACCAGTTGTCAAAGCTCTAAAGTTGCTACCCGCTGCCAAAGTCTTCTCTATTTCGTTAGGAGACCCAACAGCAGGACTAGTCTTTTTTCTGCTCTGCCACGCACCTAGTATTATGGGATTTTTGAGGTCTCCGTCTATAAATGTTACCATTACGTCTGAACCGATAGGAGGCATAGCAAAGAAACCATAGTTTTCGCCACCACCAAAAGGCATAAGCATAGGAGCAAAGAATACGTCCCTAGCTTTAACCTCTTTTTCGTGTATACCGGAAATCTTTACACCTATATTACCACTTCTGTATGGGTCTTTTAATGTAACTACTTTGGCAGGAAAAATCTCGTATGTTTCCTGGTATCTTTTACGGTTTGAAGCCAGGTCTATCTTTGTTCCGGCTCCGACCGTTGAATCTATATTGCCTAATCTCTGGTATTGATTCATTTTTATCTCCTATAATCTTATTTTATCTATATATACGTAATCTTCGTCACCAGTATATCGTGAAGTCTGTAGCATTTCATGCCCCATTTCACTACAATGAATAACAGCTTTAACCTCAACCCAGTAATTACTGACATCTCCCTGCTCAGCCTGAGCTGATTCTATTTTCTTTAACTTTATATTGTCCCTATTGGTGAAATCACTTAAGAATTTTTGTATGATTTCAGCAGAAATTGATATTACTTTACTAGGCGGATAATAACTATTAATAAATCTGGCTTGTACCACATCTGGGTCTTTTATAAATACATTGAAAAGAGCCCCATCTATACGAAATATTACTTCCCAATCTTGGGCGGATACTTCCCTGCGTCTCTTTACTTCTTTCCTAGAAGCTGGTTTAAATATATCTTCTTGAATAGGATCGTCCATAAAAGGAAAACGCATTTGCATAGGGTTAGTATTAGGATCTGGGTCATCCTTAACTATCTGCCCTTCGGATTCATACCATTTCTCAATATCTTTAACCATCAATTCATAATCACCAGTATCATATCCCATAATATTAGCTATCTCTTGTTCTGGCGCTCCGATGCTCATAGCAGACCAAAAAGAATCAAAATCTCCCTCCAAAACTTTATCATCAATTACTGCGTATACAGTATTGTCATAGCTGAAAACTACATATGAAAATTTCCCACCCCAGAAATAATAAGTATCTTCATTACCAGAATACCCGGAATACATCAGATGACCTCCGATACTTTTCATCCATTCTTCGGCTGTCTTACCGGACTCATTATATTCCTTTGTCATAGATGGTATCAATTCAAGATACTCTTTCATAACTTCATCTTCATCATAATAGATATTTATTTCTACACCGTGCTTAACCCATATCTCACTTCTTTCTTGTTTATCGAATGCCACACCTTTTACTGACCCATACCCCTTTGACAGAACCTCTTGTGGATCTATATGCTGTAAGAAAGGAAAGGGTCTACCAAGCTGCCACTGTTGGTATGCCCTCGTAGACAAATCTTTCTGGGTAGCGGGTTTAAAAATATCTTCAACTACCTTATTAGTAATCCTTTTCATATCGTCCCTATCAACCCTCGCCTGCCATACTTTCCACGAATAAAAATCTGTACCACTCGCATCTCTGCGTGAATCGGTAGCTGGGACTCCATCCCATTGGATATATACTCCGGGAAATCCGTCAGCGTCTTTACCGCCGTGCTTTATTATAGATCCAGTATCTCCCCAGTAATTCTTTATCATAGTTCCAATAGGCCATTCCTTTTTATACTTATCAACTTCTAATTCTTTTCTATCAACAAGATCCTTTTCAGTGGCAGGCTTAAATACGTCCTCTTTGACGCCTGGGGTATCAAATCGACGTGGTCGAATAAACTCCGGACGATACGATGCTATCTCCTTCACTATTGGTTCTAATGGAGGAGGATTATCTGCCGGTAGGTAATACGTCCTTGACATAAGTTCTATATCTCTGTTCACAGGGTCTTCCATCCATATTTGCCATATAGAAGTGGAGGTTTCAGAAATCCCTCCGGTATAGTCATCACGGAACAAGACTCCTATCTCTGCGATATGTTTCTGGTCGGATGGAAATCCCTGTATAAACTTTGATAACTTTATCCATACGAAAGGTACTTGTAAATCGTCGTCTTCTCTCCTAAATGCCATAAGACCTGCTTCTTCTAACGCACTAGCCAGCCTGTCTGCGTAGGAATATACAACTTCTTTCTTCTTCTTAAGAGAAGAAAACATTTCTTCCTTACGTTTAGATACTTCTTTCCTAGAAGCTGGTTTAAATATGTCTTCTTTGAGTCTAGGAATTTCCCGCATAATAGGTTTAATCACATTATTAACAAGTGTCCTTGCAGGATAGTCCGTAGTGAATCTGCCGGCTATACTTTCTTCTTTTGTATAAACATCTCTTAATACCATAACCGAATTATTATCAATCCAGATAGAAAAAGGAGTATGATGATAATTAGGAGAAGTATAGTGCGCTTCTATAAAGAACTGCCCATCCTCGATTACATCAGAATTAAATTCCAGAGCAGGATACCAAAATGTTCCTTTAAGTATCTCTAATAATTCTTTACCGTACTTATACATAGGTTTACTCATCATCTCTTCTCTGCGTGATGCGACATCTTCTTCACTTGCCGGTGTAAATATGTCCTCTTTGATATCCTCCCAAGGGCCCCAGTTTTTTGCTTTAAGCATAGATATACCCATCTGTTCGGCATCATACTTTTTCTTTACCTTAGCCCCCAGCATACGCTCATAAGCATCCCAAGGCAGCTCTAAATCTAATACAGGGTCATATACCATTGTTACATTATATTTCCCCATTTGAGTTTGTTTTTCTGTCCATCCGTGTTCTATTGTATATCCGTCCTTACGGGTGATAGTACCGTGGACCAGTTTAGAATCAGGATGTTCCAGCACATATCTACCGGATAGTATAAAGCACTTACCAAGCTTTTTTGGGTCTATGCTTTCGTTAATTACTTCAAAGTCATCTGGTCGAAGGTTATATACCCGTTGTTTTTGATTCTCTGTCGGATACATAAGCACATCCACTATAGTATCCGGAGCACCACTACTTCCAGGATAAGGAGGTCTTCTATTATGAACGCTTATCACCTCACCATATTCTGTATAATCGTTATAAGGCCCGGGGCCATCATAATATTCATACTTAATCTTTGTGCCGGGTTTTAGGGTGTCTACTAAATTCTTGTGTCTTGATTTAAGCCTACCTACAATTTCCCCGGTATCGGCAGGTTTGAATATATCCTCAACTATTTTCTTTGCCTTTACTGATCCTTCGGACTTACTTACCAACTTATCTATAAACGCATATATTTCCTCTTTCTGTCCTTCCCTCAGAGGAAAATTCCACATAGTGTGCGTTCCCAAATGACTTAAATATACCTCTATAAAAGGTTCTATAGAACATCCGTGATGTATTACTATATTGTCTTTACCCTTTTTTATTAAACGCATAAAATTATTATTATGCACAACAAGTTTATATCCGGGGTATTTATTAGGGAGTGCTTTCTTTAACTCGTCAGCAAAAGAATTAGTAGCATTACATACATAATCGGTGCGGGCTTTTATATCCGAATATTCGGCGGGCTTAAAGATATCCTCAAACAATTTTTTTATACTCATTTACCTACTCCCGTATAACTGGTAGGTCTTATCGTTACTGGTTCTCCATTTGTGTATTTCCCTAAGGAAAGGAACGAACTTCGGCCTGCATCCGGTCTTAACCCACATAAACCATATGAAAGAATGAATTCGTTGTATCATGCTCCATACTCCTGCGCTATATCTTCCCAATACATATCCCAGTGCATTTCTTCCGAAACAGGATCATCATTACCTTCATAATCACCGGGGTCAAAATCAGGCGGAAAAAAGACTGCGTTATACCACGATATTCCCCGGGCTCCGTTCAGGCGCCCATATATGTTAATAGAAAATCCGTCAAGTTCAGCACTATTGTTATCCCAATCCATTTCTAATACGGCTTTTACTCCTACGTCTTTCCATTCTATCTCTACTCCATTAGCACCAGGCCTAGAATATCCACCGCCTATAACATCTGATAATTCTCCACTATAACGGTCTATCTCAAAACTTATTGTTATAGGCATATTCTTCCTGCGAGTCGTTATATCCTTTTCAGAGGCCGGCTTAAAGACATCTTCCCGTAAATTACCCATAACTGCGTTTACCTGCTTTTGCAGGTTCTCTTTAAACCCCGGAGGAAAGCTTGCGGTGAGGTTTAAGACGTCTCCATTTACATCACTCATTCCGTCCTGATACCCCTTTGCATCAAACTTATCCACACTTACAAGGAACTCGCCGCTGTTATTAATACCACTAAATTTCATCTTACCATTAAGTATAGTAACAGCTACGTCTTCCATCCTCAGGTCTTCACTCTGACACGTAAACGATATACCGGCTCCGCCGCCCATCTCATTTAACACGTTCTTAATCTTGTCTAGCATCGGTCTTCTCCGTCCCAGTAATCCTGGTCCCATCCGTCTGTATCCACGTCATCAATTGTAATGCTATCTCCCACCACCTCTACCAACGCTTCAGTAATAGGAAAAGGATTTCCGTCTTCATCTTCAACATCGCTTATGGTTAATAATACAGGATAGGCCGGCTCACCAGGATCTTCCATAGTCTGCATAGACCCACCTTCTATCTCGCACGTAAAGGAACAAGATATCTTCTTACCGAAGAAGGTTACTGTCTTAGACCCGCTAGCAGGACCCTCATCCGACTTCTTGAATACAACCGGTATCTTAAGCAGTTCTGTTAATCTCGCAAGTTCCGTTCTCTTTCTCTCTTCTTCTGCCTTTTTCATACGGGCCACTTCTATTCTCCTGCGCCTGCCTAACTCTTTCTTATCGGCAGCCGGGAATACATCTTCGTTCATAACCTCGGCATACTCTTTAAGCCTCATAGATAATTACCTTTCTTATCGTTGTATCCTATTTGAATTAACGCTGCCCTGCCTACATTGTCGGAGCGGTCCCATACAGTATACGACCTGAACCGTTGCATCCATTCTTCACCATACCCAGTATTTAGTTTATCGTCACCCCAACGTATTGTCATATACTGACCGAATGCGTCGGCCATACGTTCCGACAACCCCTCTCGCATAGCCCATTCAGCATAGGACTTCGGAACACTCGCATCCCATTGGTCTTTCCTGGCCTTGATATCAGTAGGTTCAGCAGGCTTGAATATGTCTTCGTTTATTTCGTTATCAATCAGTTCGTCTGTCAGTATATCTATAACTTTATCTCTAGCCTGTTGCAGTTGGTTCTTGCCGAACCAATAAATTCTGTGTCCCCCCTGCCGGCTGGATACCTTTGCCACTATCATCAGTTTGCCTTTATCCGGACCCATATCTGGGGTTAACTTTGCTATAAATCCCCTGAAATTTATTTTCTCCCCAGACCTAATACCGAACTTTTCTATTGCTATCTCATCCTTTGATATCTTAAGGTTATTTGAATCTTGGAATACTATCCGGTCCTTAAACTTCTCTCTCTGCACGCTCCATCTGTCTTTAACGTCTTTCTTAGTAGCAGGCTTGAATATGTCTTCGTCCACACCATCCCAGTGTCCCTGGGCCAATACTTCATCCGATCCCCCGGACCAATCGCAATAGGAACAGGTAAAGTAAGGGCCTTTATCTCTTATCTGGCCGAGATTACGTACCCTGCCTGCGATATCATTTATCGCTATCTTACCACCGCAATTGGGACAGGGGAGATCCTCTAAATGCGAACTTCTATCGTTTAAATCACTAGCAGTAGCTGGCTTGAATACGTCATCGTCTATTAAATTTCGTACCCCTTCTATGAAATTTCGTTTCTTTAACGCATAGTCTCTATACTTTATTAACTCCCCTGTAATCTCTTTCGGAAGGTTGGTGTCAGAAATATTAACAATTACTTCTTTATCCGGACTGCGGTTAAAATTCTGTCTTATTACAAGCACCAACTTGTCTGACTCCTTAGGATGTATCATTAATAAACCTACGAACTGGTTAGTGCCTGGATCTGTATCAGTAGCCCATAATCTTTCTTTGGTATGAAGATGAAGATTAACCCCGTCAGCATATGGACCCTGCTGAACGATAATATCCAACCCCTCTAATTCCTTTGTCATCCGTCTGGCGTAGGAAAGCACGGGATTTCTTTTAGTCAAATCATCATCACTTGCCGGTGTAAATATATCCTCGTTTACTATCTCCAATTCCTCCGGATCCAACAGCCACTCCTTTTCACCTTCTTCCTGACCATAGACATAGACCTTTACCATAGTCTTCGGCTTCACTCCTATAACTGGGGGTCCCTTAACTACGGATATTACTTTCCCATAGTAATCAAAGCTGGCACCACTCGCATCATAGGGATTTGCGTAGCTGTGCTTAACCTTCATACCAGGCTTAAACTTATCCTGCCATTCCTTATGTTTCTGCTGTAGTCTTTCCTTCCATTCTTCGGGTTTAGCTGGCTTGAATATGTCTTCGTCCAGACCGGCGCTTCTCCTAGACCTCTGCCATTTAAGTATCTCTTGCTGATAGTATTCCTTTAAGTCTTCCTTACTGAAACTATCCAACAGCTTCAATGCCTTAGTGGCTACCTCGGCAGGTGTAATGTTATCGTCCATATCCATCTGTCCACGGGTAAGCCAATTTACCCTGTCCATCACAGCGGTTGCGCCGTCGTCACCAATATCTACCCCAACCGGACCTATGTTCTTTTCCCCCATCCACGACGGTTGTATATCTATTGTAGTATGATGCTCGTCCTCATCGTTAAGGTCACCGGCTATCCATTCATCAACCTTTACAGCCACCAGTAAGTCTTTCCGGACAGCCTTTATAGACCGGACTACCCTATCCGCAAACGCCTTGTTCTTATTTATCTGGGCTTGTTTACCGGCACGTTTAATAGCCTTAAGCCTCTGCATCTCAGCCTGCCGGGCGTTAACCTCACCCTTGCCGGCGGGCTTGAATACATCCTCATTAAGCATATGTCTCATCTTACTGGATAAACCCATCTTAACTCCCCGTAGATACCAGATGCACTATCAACGCAAACCAGAATATCATCATAGCCCATATGATGCACCAACCGAATATCTTATGGTCTATCATAAACTTCCTCATCTGCTGTGATATAGTCTTACCGCTGGTAAGGCTGCTCACAAGCTCGGTCAACCCGAATATCCCCATAATGACAGTGAACATACCGGCCCAGTACCACAGGTGAGCAAAGTAGAACAACGCCGTCATTATCAGCATAGGTATAAACAATATCAGCCAATCCTGGTCACATAAGAACTGCCATATCTTATTCCACATTATTTTAACCCCTTCTTTCTTAATACCCTATTTATATGCTTACACGGCTCTGCCATTCCGGTAATGTCAAATTCTGCGGCGCCTCCACGGTCAGCATATATCGGGGGAAGCTTCTTTCCGTCCACGTATACATACATATCTGTTCCCTGCCTGGTCTCCTTTCCTATCACTACCTCTATACCTGTCGGCTTACCATTAAGTGTCATACTAAATCGGTTATCCGGACCGGGCACCTCTGTTAACTGCGAGCCTGGTATCCTCTTGCCGAACACGTCTTTCATCCATTGTACCTGCTGTAAGTTCACCCCTATCTTCTTCCTGGCCTTCACATCAGACTTCTCTGCGGGCTTGAATACATCCTCGCCTACTAGCTTCTTAAAGTCCTCGTATATGTCCGGCCTGTGGTATCTTCGCACTGCGCTAGAGGTGTCATCTGTGTCAGGAAATATAGCATCCACATCCCAAGGGTCTACAACAGCCTTATCACTGCCTATCTCTTTAGCTATGTCCTTCAGCTTATTTTTCCTATCAGGCTTATTGACTTCCTTCCTGGCTTTAAGCATTGCTCTTGATGCTATCTTGCGTGTGGCTCCTGCGGGCAGGCCCATAACGGTAGATACATCCTTCTCATACCTGCCATGCCTTCCAACGTCAGCCTGATACAGCCTGAGCATCACCTCGCCTTCTTCCGGTGTCAATGCCTTAAGCCCTTTGTCTACACCCATCTCGGACATCTTTCTTATTGCAGCCAGAGCTACATAGTCCTCATCAGTCTCTTCGTCCTTATCTATCCTGTCCTCAATCTCATCTACCAACCTATCAAAGAACCCCTTCCGTAAGTCTTCTACGCCTTTAAATTCCTCGTTCATAGAACTCCTCCAATCATTTTCTGGATAGATACATTTCACCTGACTCTTATAGAACATATCTTTATCCGATATTTCATATACCCTGCCATTCCCATACTTCTTAGCTATCTCTATCGCACGTTCCTTATCTTTAACCCTGTCATGCCAGCTGTCACCTATGTATATGTCGTATTCCTTAGGCATCACTTCTTCCCTATGCTCTATTTCTTTCGGAGTGGCGGGCTTGAAGATGTCCTCGGATATACTCATACAATATGCCACTACGCTGTCTATCCACTCGTTAGCCGCATTGTCCTTCTCATCAGCAAAACTCTGGAAGTCATTATCGTCCATATCTTCTACCATAGTGCTAATTGCCTTGAACACGTTCCGAACGAAGTCCTCTGTGACACCGGCTCTTTCTGCTATCTTCGGTATGAAGTAGGCATCAAACTCTTTCTCACTTAAACTACTGCGCCAATCAGGGTCCTTCTCATCGGCCTGGAGAGCCAATGCTCTGTCTGTCTCCATTACGTTGCGTATCTTGATGTCGTCTCCCTTCT
>Ga0315289_10004178_pt1 | contig 21598 bp, 24 predicted proteins | sample YL17G11_40_MG_FD_203452 | JGI IMG/M metagenome (GOLD analysis project Ga0315289, IMG submission 203452) | Sediment microbial communities from Yellowstone Lake, YNP, Wyoming, USA - YL17G11_40 | ecosystem: Environmental > Aquatic > Freshwater > Lake > Sediment | place: USA: Wyoming | collected... | reverse complement strand
TACATGGTGCAGAGCATGTACAAACACGGTTTACGAAACCATTTATCCTTGAGGACGCAGGATTAAGTATTGATACACTCCAAGGGTTTCCAGGGGTGTATTCAAAGTATGTGTTTTTTACTATCGGGCTCCCCGGTATATTACGGTTATTAGATGGTGTGAAGAAAAGAGACGCAGTGTTTCGTTCAGTCTATGCCTACGCTGAACCTGGGAAAAAACCGGTTATAGTGATTGGTGAATGTAACGGAACCATTACAACAGTACGCAGAGGAAAACAGGGGTTTGGGTACGATCCCATCTTTCTTCCGCAGGGTGCATCAAAAACCTTTGGAGAGATGACGGTTGAAGAGAAAAACCGGTATTCACATCGTGCAAAGGCGCTTGAAAAACTCGTAACGAGATTAAGTACCAAGCAATAATTGTTAAATAGCATTTACATGATGCCATGCTTGTTTTTCATGAAAGCAATTGATGTCCACGGCCTAACCAAAATATACAGAGGAAACATTAAGGCGGTTGATAATTTATCCTTTGAGGTTGCCGAGGGAAGCATCTTTGGTTTTCTTGGGCCAAACGGTGCTGGGAAATCAACAACAATTAAGGTGTTGATAACCCTTGCTAAAGCAGTGCAAGGCACTGCATATATCCTTGATGTTGATGTGACCAAAGACCCAGGCAAAGTCCGAGAAATGATCGGATATGTGCCTCAAGAGCTTTCTGCTGATGGCGCACTCACAGGATATGAAAATCTCCTGCTCTCAGCCAAACTCTACAACATCCCGCCACAAGAACGACGAACACGAATCGACGCAATCCTAGCTATGTTGGATCTTACAGCACGAGCACATAGTCTCGTCGACACCTACTCTGGCGGCATGGTAAGACGCTTAGAAATTGGACAAGCAATGCTGCATCACCCCAAAGTGCTTTTTTTAGACGAACCAACCATTGGACTGGACCCTGCAGGACGAAAATTAGTCTGGGAACATATACGAAAACTCAACAAGGAAGAACACATGACGATATTCCTCACCACGCATTACATGGAAGAAGCAGAGGCGTTATGTGACCAGATTGGAATCATTGATCGCGGTAGATTATCCGTTGTTGGTTCTCCTCAACAACTGAAAGAGAAAGTTGGTGTAGGTACGGTAACGTTCATTCTTGATCCAAAAAACGGTGATGCATCTGTGAACCTTGATACCTTGTTCAAAGATATTGAAGGAGTTACCATTTCTCAGCTTGCTTCAGACTCCTGGCAGTTAAAGGTAATTCATCCCGAGGTACATACACTGGAGATTCTCCGCACACTCATAACGCATAACCTTCCGGTGAAGGACCTTGAAATCCGGGGACCAACCCTTGAAGACGTGTTCCTCAAGTACACTGGTTCAAGGTTCGATGAAGGGAGTGTGCGTAACGAATGGAAAGCGATTAAAGGACGACGAAGAACTGTTCGGAGGGTGACGTAAATGTACAGCCCTTGGCAGATGATTAAAAAGACGTTCATCATCTTTGAATTCGAAGTACGGAAACTCCGTCATGACCCCCTTGAAGTGTTTGTACGATTGATTCAACCTATTCTGTGGCTGGTTATTTTTGGTTCTGTATTTACCAGATATCGAGTAATCGATACTGGGAATATGTCGTATATCTCTTATATTACCCCAGGAATTATGGCGCAGTCGTTGCTGTTCACCGCGATTTTCTATGGTATTGCGATCACGTGGGATAAAGATTCAGGGATTCTAGCAAAGCTCATGGCAACACCGACATCACGAGGATCCATCATCATAGGCAAAGCATTGTCAGCCGGTGTCCGAGGGCTTTTACAATCTATAGTAATTGTTTTTATCGCTTTCCTTCTCGGGGTCAGCTTTGTTTTTGGCGTTGTTAATGTTATCGGCATCATCATCATAATTGTACTTTCATCCACCTGTTTTGCCTGTCTATCGATTGTCTTTGCATCGTTCCTACGAAAAAGAGAACGGTTCATGGGCGTTATTCAGTTAATAACGATGCCGCTGTTTTTTGCAAGCAACGCGCTGTACCCTATTGAACTGATGCCTCAGCCACTTCAATATGTCACATGGTTCAACCCCTTGTATTACGTGGTTGACTCCTTACGTGCTCTTTTAATCACCAACGATCTCGGTAGTGTGCCATTCCATATTGGAGTGTTATTATTAATCACCGCACTCTTTGTTCTCGCAGGAATCTGGGGTTTAAAAAGACTCATGGAATAATGCTGCAGGTGACAAATGGTTTTTCTTAGTACAGGGAATGGGATTTGAACACCAAAATACCGGTAAAAAAATATTTATTAGGAGAAATTGTTGAAATGAAATCAATGTGTAAAAAACAAGTTTTTCTTGACAGAAACTCTTAAATGAAACTTGCTGATTTAAAAGTTCAAGGAGACTTGACATGAAAGGAAAACAAGTGTTGGTTGGAGGTATTGTAGCAGGTGCAATCATTTTTGTGATAGGCTGGATTTTTTCATGGCTGACCCAGACTATTTGGCAATATAACGTGCTGGAACTTGCAGGGATGAGAGGCGTAGATGATCCTGTTGCAATATTGTATTTTGTCTATCCTTGGGTGCTTGGTTTTTCCTTATCCTGTGTGTATTCGTATTTTCAGAAATCATTCGACGGAGGTGTTGTCTCAAAGGGTTGGAAATTCGGATTACTCATGTGGATCGTTGTTAGCATTACTTCCGCATTTCTGGTGTTTGCTAGCATGAATTATCCTGTTGGTTTTACCGTGAACTCAGTGTTTGGTTCTCTTGTATACATGCTTGTGGCTGGTATTGTTCTAGTAAAAATATTTGATTGGATACAATAAAAAATTTCATTCTTTCTTTTCAATTCTTTATTCTTTTGTTTGAAGCAAAAGGCAGTATAAAAAATAAAGGGGAAGGGATTTGAACCCCAGTTTACCTGTATTATAAAGAATGATGGATAATAATTACTCCTATAAAAGTCTGCGATTTCATACGTTCTCTTGTCGTTTATTGTTTTTCTTCCTTACTGTCAGGCTCAACTTTAAGAGTAACATGTCCAAATGCTAATGGCGGTAAGAGATGAGATAATACTTGTTCTGCAGTACAACAGCGAACTATACCTTTTGAACTGGTTTGTATCCAACCGTCTTTCCTTTTACGGAAACTCTGTTTTGCACCATTTTTAGTTATGATATAGATAGTACATTCATCATTCTTCATTTTAATTCCTCATAATATCTTTTATACTATCAATAATATCATCATATATAGTTTGTTCCAATGGATATTCAGGGGAAGGGATTTGAACACCTGGAACTAGTTAGTAATTTTACGCCAAAGGGTAGATTTGAGCTCATATCTGTTATCTGAGGGTTTATAAAATAGTAGTTGTTTTTAAATTATAGTTTGAGGAACTAACTCTAATTTGAAAGAAGATAGGATAACATGAATAAGATATGGATTCTTGTAGGGATCATGCTACTTTGTGTTTTGGTGATAAGTGTCTGGTTCTTTATCGGAAAAGTTGGTGATTTTGCTAACCTTCTTGGTGACACATCAAAAGATATTGCTAACGATGAATTTGGAAATATGAAAATTTCTAGTCCTGCATTTGAAAACGAGGGAACAATACCTGCCGAATATACATGTGATGGAACTGATGTATCTCCACCATTGACGTTTACAAATTTACCTAACAACACGAAAAGCCTCGCCCTTATAGTAGATGATCCAGATGCCAACACGTGGGTTCACTGGTTAGTATGGAATATACCACCGAATACAACAGGGTTTTCAAAGGGAGAAAATATTGCATTTCTACAAGGTAAAAACGATTTTGGAAATCAAAAATATGATGGACCTTGCCCGCCATCGGGAACACATCGATATTTCTTCAAACTATATGCACTTGACACAATGCTTGATCTGAAGTCAGGAGCAACTAGAGCACAGTCGGAAGCGGCAATGTCTGGTCACATAATAGAAAAAGCACAATTAATTGGTACATACAGTAAATAGTTTTACATCTCATCAAAAGGCGATTTATCACGTCTTTTTGTATAATAGACAGCGACAGCCCAGCAGGATGCATTTGACGACGAATAACAGCAATTATCTTTCATGTAAGTGTCGAACTTGTGAGTTTCAGTAATTGGAATGTACTTAATGTCATCACGACCACAATCAATTCTAAAAGAATCCTCTCCAGATTTAAGATAAAAAATTGGAGTACTTTTGTATCCTTCAAAATAAACCTCATGAGCCTCTCTCCCAGATTTATCGTAAATATCGAAGTGGTGTTCTTCGCCATTTAGAATAAGATGAAGGCTAGATGGAGTTGACACGCGATTTATGGGAATGGCTTTTATCCAACAGTGGTCGCCTTTTCTAATCATCTTGAATTCTATGTCATTTATGATGGTAGCAAATCTCACATATTTTTCAGTTATAATAATACCTCCATATCACCGCTCAAAACTCTGTGAATTCCGTCATCATTTTTCAAAATAAGAGAGCCGTCTTCATCGACATCATCAACAACTCCCTCCAGTCTTATTGATCCTTCGTGGACACGCACGTGTTTACCAATTATCTGCGAAAATGACAACCAGTTTTTACGTATATCATCATATTTGCCTCTCGCAAGTTTTTCATACTGCTCATCAAAACTTTTCAGAATGGATCTAAGTAGTTGAACTCGAGAAACTTTACTACCACATTCTTGCCTAAGAGTCGTAGCATATTTGCCAAAATCTGTTGGTAATGTATTATTCACATTAAGACCGATACCCACAATGGCAAAATTTATCCTATCTATCTCGGCATCGATTTCAGTCAATATCCCACAGACCTTTCTTCCTTTTATAAGAACATCATTTGGCCATTTGATGCGCGGAACAATACCCGTAATTGTTTTAATTCCGTCAACAACACCTAACGATGCTGCCATGGTCAACATCATACTCTTGCGTGGTGGAATATCAGGATAAATTATAACAGAAAACCATAAACCACCTGTTGGTGAAAACCACGTTCTATCCTTTCTTCCACGTCCATGTGTTTGTACATCTGCAACTACCACACTGCCATTGCTGACCTTTTGATCGATTAATTCTCTAGCAAAAAGATTTGTTGACGGTAATTTTTTGAAATAGTAAAGTTTTCTTCCGATGACTTTCGTATCAAGATTCCGAACTATTTCCATAGAATAAGGAATATCTGGTTTTAAAAGCAATCGATAGCCTTTATTTCTGACAGATTCTACTTCGTAACCAAGACGTCGCAAAGATTCCATCTGTTTCCATATTGCTGCCCGTGAAACTCCGAGTTTTTCGGCAAGTGTTTCGCCAGAAACAAAATCATATTTTTCCAACAAAGATAGAAGTTCATCTTTCATGTTGCATCTATTTTATTAAAAATCTGCTAATCACGAAAAGTTTTCTTTTGGTGTAATGCTTGTAGCTATTGTTGCAGCTATTACAATTTTAGTTACGTCCCCAATAACAAACGGAATCATTCCCATCAAAAGAAGTTGCCAGAGCGTAGGTGTCACACCTGCAATCATGTTGGACCATAGTCCCAATTGTATCATACCTGGGATGTAAATCAGAACAAAATTGGCAAAGAGCATGATGGCAAGCATGGGAATAAACTTCCTTGTTCTGATGTACTTGTCGGCGAAATAGCCGATAAATAAAGCAGCAAGGATGAAACCAAAGATATATCCTCCAGTTGGACCAAGAAGGAACATGTAACCGCCATTTCCTCCAGAAAACCAGGGAACGCCAATCGCTCCTATCGTTACATATAATGCTTGACTTATACCGCCCCACCACATTCCAAGAAGAACACCTGAAAGCAATACGGCGAACGTTTGACCGGTAATTGGTATGGGCGTCCATGGAATTGCTATCTTTATTTGTGCTGCAAAGCCGGTTAGACATGCCATGCTCAGTGCCAACGTAACCTTTTGAACAACATTTAGATTGTAACGCCATTTGAAAAATAGGTAGCGTGCCTTAAGATAATTTTCAATTATTACGATTTCCATTGTAAACCTCGAAAAAAGATATGGTTTACATTTTATTTAGCTTTTCCCAAAATTTAAATCTGATACCGGTATCTCGTTAAACATTGATTACTATGAGCTATGAAACATTAGTGATTAACGTAAAAGATAAAGTTGCTTACATAACATTGAATCGGCCAGAAAGATTAAACTCGTTTGATCTGAAACTTGGTGAAGAACTACACAACGTATTAAAAAGTATAAGCAAAGATCCAAATGTTAGAGCGGTTGTAATCAAAGGCACGGGCAAAGGGTTCTGCGGTGGCGGAGATGTTAAAGAGATGCACGCTGCAGAAGACAAACCTCAGTTTTTGAAAGATCTTACAAAGGCTATACACAGATGTGTAATCGACATGAGAGAGATGGAAAAACCAGTTATTGCGGCAGTTAACGGTGCTGCCTTTGGCGCAGGACTGTCACTTGCTCTAGCCTGCGATATAATAATTGCATCTAGAGATGCGAAGATGAACCCTGCTTTCATCAGCATAGGTTTGGCACCAGGATGCGGCACACAGTTCATCACAAAACTCGTTGGATACCACAAAGCATGTGAATTGATCCTTACAGCAAAGACATTCACCGCTGAAGAAGCACAATGCATGGGTATAGTAAACAAGGTAGTAGATGCAACAGATCTAGATAAAACAGTTGAAGAATACGCGTCAGAATTCAGGCGATTGCCTCCGATAGCGGTTGGTAAAGCTAAAAAACTAATCAACGAAAGCATGAAAAATGATATGAAATCGCATTTAGAACTAGAAAGTCAAACTGCGTCACGCTCAGCTGGCACAGAGGATTTTAAAGAAGGAGTTACTGCTTTTGTTGAAAAGAGAAAACCGGTTTTTAAAGGCAAATAAACTCTTTTCGGCAAATGTTGTAAAAACTTTAGAAAAATTTATTTATACAGCCTAACATCGCCATCGGCATAATTATAATATATTAACTCTTTATTGATGCGGGGAGTATTATGAAATATGAGCTAATCGACGTTCTTAAGGATAACGATATTGCAACAGTGATGTTGAATAGAGCTGAAGTTCATAATGCCATGAATGAAAGACTCATCAAAGAGATTACAACCTGTTTCAAGGAGCTAGCCAATGATGAGAAAACAAAGGTTATAGTACTCACGGGAAAAGGCGAATCGTTTTGCGCTGGTGCTGATCTAAACTGGATGAAGAGCATGGTAATGTACTCTAAAGAAGAAAATATTAGGGATAGCAGACTCCTATTGGATATGTATGATACGATCTACAACTGCCCAAAGCCAGTCATAGGGAAAATCAATGGTCATGCTTTTGGCGGAGGAGTTGGTCTTATTGCAGTATGTGATATCAATATTGCAACTATTGGTTCAAAGTTTGCCTTTAGCGAAGTAAAACTCGGCATAATTCCTTCGGTTATTTCCACCTATGTTGTTAGGCGTATAGGACTATCAAACATGAAGCGTCTTTTCATAACTGGGGAAAGATTCAACAGCCAGTACGCAAAGGAAATAGGCCTTATTGATTTTATAACAGAAAAAGATGATTTTAATTCAACAGTCGAAAGATATGCAGAGCAACTTAAATCTTCAAGTCCAAAGGCAATAAAAGAAATTAAAAACCTGGTTAACAACTATAAAAAAATGGATATCGAAAAATATAAAGAATTCACCGTAGAGAAAATATCTGAACTTAGAGTTTCTGAGGAAGGCCAGGAAGGTATGAATGCTTTCTTGGAAAAAAGAAGACCCAAATGGGAGCGTTAAGAAGTGTTTAAGAAAGTACTAATCGCAAACCGTGGGGAAATAGCTGTTCGAATAATAAAAGCATGCCAAGAAATGGGAATAAAAACCGTGGCAGTTTATTCGGATGTGGATGCATGTGCACCGCATGTGCATCTGGCAGATGAAACGGTAAATCTTGGAGATCCAACGCCATCCGAAAGTTACCTAAACATCCAAAAGATAATAGAAGCTGCGAAATCAACTGGATCTGAAGCAATACACCCGGGTTATGGTTTTCTTGCAGAAAATCCTGATTTATCACAGGCCTGTATCGATACAGGCATAACATTCATCGGCCCAAAACCAAAGGTCATAAAACTCATGGGAGACAAAATAGAAGCGAAAAAAATCATGGAGAAAGCTGGTGTTCCTGTGATCCCAGGATATCATGGCACGAAACAGGACACCTCATCACTGATAAAAGAAGGAAAGAAGATCGGCTTTCCATTGCTAGTTAAAGCAGCAGCCGGTGGCGGCGGAAAGGGCATGAGAATAGTGCACTCAGAGGATTCTTTGGAAGAAGCAATAGAAGGCGCCAAACGTGAGTCAAAATCTGCATTTGGAAATGATACAGTATTTCTAGAAAGATATCTTGACAAACCAAGACACATAGAGTTTCAAATCCTTGCTGACGAGCACGGCAACACAATACATTTGTTTGAAAGAGAGTGCTCGATACAAAGACGACATCAAAAAATCATAGAAGAGACGCCCTCGCCAGTTATGACTCCGCAACTACGAAATAAAATGGGCAAAGCAGCTGTAGCTGCAGCTCAGGCGGCAGGTTACTCAAACGCAGGCACTATCGAATTCATGTTAGACGGAAAACTTAATTTTTATTTTATGGAGATGAACACTAGACTTCAGGTTGAGCATCCCGTAACTGAGATGACTACCGGAATAGATCTAGCCAAATGGCAATTACGTATCGCGGCTGGTCAAGAACTAACCCTTAAACAGAAAGATTTGTCTCAGCGTGGTCATGCAATCGAATGTCGTATATATGCAGAAGATCCATCAAATGGTTTCTTGCCTAGTGTCGGAGATTTGAAAAAAGTTGAAGCACCCATTGGACCCAATATCAGAAACGATACCGGAATTGAAACCGGTATGGAGATTACACCTTATTATGATCCAATGCTTGCCAAACTTATTGTAAGCAGTGAGAATAGAGCTGAAAGTATTGACAAGATGATATGGGCGCTGTCACACTATGTAATTCTGGGTGTCACAACAAATATTTCATTCTTGAAGAAGGTACTTGAACATAGAGAATTCGGAAAAGGAAATATTACAACACATTTTATTGACAATTATTTCAAGGAGTGGATGGTGGCTAAAAGAAAATTGCCCATTGACGCTATAATCTCACTTGCAGTCTATGATTCCATTCACACAAAAAGAGAGGAAGTCGTAAGATACAAAGAAGCTGATCCGCATTCGCCTTGGAAACACGTTGGACGGTGGAGAATGGGAGCCGGGATATAATGTTTATCAACTACGAACATGAAAATCATGTGTACAACGTAACCGTCGAGAGAAGACAAAACCAGTATTTCATAATGTACGATAATACCGAATATACCGTTGAAGCTGAAGAACTCACGCCCGGGCATTTAAAGATAAAGCTTGGTGACCGAGTAATAAAGTGCGTGATTACTGAGGGTGAAAAAGATAAACTTGTGTTTGTGGCCGGTGATGTATTCAAGGTCAAAAACGTGGAATTAACTGGAACAAAAACAAACAAAAAGAAAAAAGAGGAAGGAGATCTCAGCTCACCCATTTCTGGAAGGGTGGTAAATGTAAAAGTGAAAAAAGGAGATAAAGTCAAAAAAGGAGACATCCTACTGGTTATAGAAGCCATGAAAATGGAATACCTAATAAGGGCACCATACGCAGGCAAAGTAAATAAGATTAATTTTAAAGAAAAAGATCTGATTGAAATTGGTGAAATAACTGTAGAGCTTACAAAAAAATAAGTGAGGTAAAAATATGGATGTTATTGAGAGTCAAATTGATACGTCTAGCAAAGAGTTTAAGGAAAATCATAGTCGCTACGAAAAACTCGTGGAAGATCTAAAACATAAAATCGCGGTTGCCTCAAAGGGTGGCGGTGAAGAGAAGATAAAGCTACATAAGTCTCGTAATAAGATGCTTGTACGAGAAAGAATTGACATGCTCCTTGACCCTGATACGCCTTTTATGGAATTTAACACACTTGCAGCATATGACATGTACGAGAACAACGCACCCTGCGCCAGTATTGTTACTGGTATTGGTATTGTACATGGCCGAGAGGTAATAATTGTTGCCAACGACGCAACGGTTACTGGTGGAACTTATTATCCAATGACTGTAAAAAAACATCTACGGGCGCAAGAAATTGCCATGGAAAACAATCTGCCATGCATATATCTTGTTGACTCAGGTGGTGCATTTCTGCCTATGCAGGACGAAGTATTTCCAGATAGAGAACATTTCGGAAGGATTTTTTACAATCAGGCAAAGGCATCCTCAATGGCAATTCCTCAAATTGCAGTAGTCATGGGCTCATGCACTGCAGGTGGGGCGTACGTTCCTGCAATGTCTGATGAAACAGTGATTGTTAAAGGCACAGGTACAATCTTTCTAGGTGGCCCGCCGTTGGTTAAAGCGGCTACCGGTGAAGAAGTAACTGCTGAGGACCTTGGTGGCGCGGATGTTCACTGCCGTCAAAGTGGGGTATCAGATCATTACGCACATGATGACGCTGAAGCAATACATATAACAAGAAATATAGTTGAAAACTTAAACCGACCTGAGAAAACGTATCTCGATGTATCAAAGCCCGAAGAACCAATCTACGACATCAAAGAAATCTACGGTGTAATACCAAAGGACCCACGTAAGCCGTTCGACGTTAGAGAGGTTATTACAAGGATTGTTGATGGATCTAAGTTCCATGAGTTCAAAACACTTTATGGTGAAACACTCATCTGCGGTTTTGCTCGTATTATGGGATATCCTATCGGTGTGCTTGCAAACAACGGTGTGCTGTTTTCTGAATCAGCGTTGAAAGGAACGCATTTCATCGAAGTGTGTTGTCAAAGGAAAATACCACTTGTATTTTTACAAAATATTACTGGGTTTATGGTTGGTAAAAAATACGAAGCAGGCGGCATTGCAAAGGATGGAGCAAAGATGGTTACTGCTGTGACATGCGCGCAAGTGCCCAAGTTCACTGTTATAATTGGCGGTTCTTTTGGTGCTGGAAATTACGGAATGTGCGGACGGGCGTATAGTCCTCGTCAGCTTTGGATGTGGCCAAACGCACGTATCAGCGTTATGGGCGGCGAACAGGCAGCAGGCGTTCTATTAACTGTCAAACGTGACCAACTTTGGAGAAAAGGCAAAGAGCTCACTGAAAAAGAAGAAAAGGAGATAACTGAACCTATTTTGAAGAAATACGAGTCAGAAGGAAATCCCTACTACAGCACAGCAAGGATCTGGGACGATGGAGTTATAGATCCTGTAGACACAAGGATGGTACTTGGTCTTGGAATCTCGGCATCATTGAACGCTCCTATACCTGACTGGAAACCAGGCGTATTTAGAATGTGAGGATATAAAATGAAAAAAGAAGAAACATATAAATGTGAAATTTGCGGGAAAACGGTTAAATCATCAGGTAAAAAGATTCCTATGTGCTGCAATAGACCTATGAAAAAACTACCATTGGATATCTGTCTGCAGCCCGCACATGCAGAACACGCTCGACCCATGGCAGATGAAGATGCTTGCGATGAAGGTCGGGCAGGGTAGAAACAAAGCTTTCCAATAGGAGAAAATTTTGAAATAATAATATAGCTATGATTAGAGTCTCCATTACAATCATTGACCCAAACCAGTAATTCTCAGGGAAATGCTTTTTAAAGAAATAGATATTATCTATTGTTAGAAGATGGGATGAAATATGAAAAAACAATCTATTGTAGTACTCATTATAGTAGTTATAACTTTAAGCTTGTGTGGCTGCACAGGACCAGAAAAAACTACTGGAGACAATAACCCGCCTCCTGGTAGCGGAGGAAACAATGAAGATTTCCAACTACCCTCACTAACCAATCTTGCACCATTGCCTGAGCCGCCGGTGACGGGCGAAGAAAAAACCCTCATGCTTGGCAATCTTGAATTTACCTACTACGATGCAATCTTTTCAGATGGAATTTTCTCGCTTGGTGCGGACATACTTATTCATGTTAAAAATAATGGTACGGCCACAGAAACATTCTATACGCAACGTGATTCAGATATGCACGCGGCTTATCAAATACCAAATTGGGTGATGCATTTCTTCGCGTATCAAGCAACAACAATTATCCTACAACCGGGCGAAGAAAAAACCCTTCACTATTTTTCTTCAAACGATGGATCAGGTGAGTTCACCTTGAATTTTGAATTCTGGCAACAAGATGATCAGTCAGATAAAATTACTGCGCCTATCAACATCACGAGTCTTTCTGAATCCTATAGATTCGAAGCAACCTCAGCCATTTACGGTTATGTTCTTGATAAAACTACCCAACAGCCGATTGGCAATGCCGAAGTCACCGTCACATACTACAATGGACGAGAGACAGCATCTCGGGAAACAACCGATGCTCAAGGGCGATATGTAGCTAGTACTCCAAGCATTGATGATATAACCGCATACTTTGGCGGTCAAGAAATTACTTATCAGTCTCTCGGCTTTTTTGTAACAGTTCAAAAGGATGGCTACGAATATTATTACCAAGATGAGGTTGCGCCAGAACGCGGAGAACAACTCAGACTTGATATAAACCTAACGCCAAAAGAAACTACGGAGACATATACGCTCGACTGGGAGAACAAAGTAAGTGATTACTATGGGTTCTTCTGGCTTAAAATCGATGACGACTGGAACTATGTTGCCGCATCACAAGCGAAACATGTACCTGAGCTGAACAAAGCAACTCATTTCTATTTCTTTGATGCAAAGACCGGGGAACAGAAATGGAGTTTTCCCACAGAAAATGAATGTTGGGGATTTGATATCACCCAAGATGGAACGCTCGTTGCCGCTGGTTGTCATGATGGTTACGTATATGTTGTTAACACGAACGATGGCTCGTTGCATTGGAAGAAAGACAGCGGCGGCATGAACAGATTTGTTGAATTTTCTCATGACGGGACATTACTTCTGACTGGGCCTGCACCCATTGGATCAGGTACTGCCTATGATTTTGTTCTCTACAATGTTTCTGATGGCAGCATCGTCAAAGGTTTTAGCGGTTACAATAATTGGTTGCGAAATGCACGGTTTACCGATGACGATAGTAAGTTTGTTGTTGGACTTAGTGGCGGGTATGTTGCTATGTTTGATACGACAAGTGGCGAAAGACTTTGGGATAATTATGTTGGTGAGTTCCCGCTGTTTTTAGCTGTTGATAATCAGGATAATACGTATGCATGCGGGAAAGGACGGACGTTGTTTTCATTTGATAAAGATGGTGATTTACGTTGGAGTTATCGAGTACCTGATCATACGACTACTGCTGGTATGATTACGCCTGATGGAAGTCATGTGATTATTGGAACCGTTGGCGCTTGGGTGTATGATTTTAACGGTGCAACCGGTGAGGTAAGGTGGCATCAAAGAATTACAGGTGAGAACGTTTGTCATAACGCGGTGTCTGTTAGTTCCGGTGGTGGATATGTTGCGATTGGGAGTGGACCTGACAATGTCCTCACTATCTTTAACACCAAAGGTACGAAGATTTTTGAGCAGACATCAACGTTGAATCCTGACCCCATACTTAACGAGAAGTGGGCGACAATCGGACCGACTGCAAGTGCTGGAACGCAAAAAGGAATCATGTGTACAATCATTTCAGCTGATGGGAGTAGAGTCATTGCTGGTTATGGCGATGATTATATACGAGCGTTTACACGATAACTACTTTTTTGCACACCGATGACACGTTTTTTTCTCCGGTAAGGGGTGTGGAAAGAGTTTCTGATGTTATTGGATGGTAAATGGGCCTACCCATTGATCGTTATTGATGACGTCTCGTGCGTAGTGATGATAGGTATCGCTTTCAACTTCTGCAAAGAGTATTACATTTACTTTTTGTTCGTTTTGGAGGTGTAGATCCACTAGTGGGCATGAGATGGTTACGTAAGGTTCACCCTCACCCCCGTTAACTAGTGTGGCATCATGCCAGGTTCCTACTCCTTCTTCTCCATCTGGGTCATAGAAGGCATAGTGGATAAATGTGTACATTGTGCCTTGTGCTTGTGGTGGGGAGCCAAACCAGGCTTCTACTGCTAGTTCTGCTCCGTTGAAGTTCATGAGATGTCCGGTTGATGGATTGTTGTCTGTGTCCATGATTACATCCATGAGGAGTATACGGACGATATCATTACCCTGTGTGAGTGGCAATGTGGGGATGATACCGTTCATTTCAAATTTGATATAGAGATTTGTCTCATCGTTTGTTATGTTTATAGAGATGATGTCGGATGGTGGAAAATTGATGACCTGCGGCGGGGATCCTCCTCCTAACCAGAAATCCTCAGCGGGGTCGGAGACGGTATATGCATTGGTCCAATCAACATCCCCATTCTGGTTGGTGCTACTTTGAGGGCCGCCATCTGATGTTTCATTAAAACCGTATTCTTGTATCGATGACCAAGGTCCTGATACAATGCCGATTAAGGTTTTTCCTTCGGCGAAATTATCCATGAGAAAGAGAAATACACCATCCTCGTTATTTTTGTAGTATTGGAGATACATGATGTTTTCAGGTTTATCAGGGGGTGTGCTATTGGATTCTTGCATAAGCGTCCATTTGGTCATGTGTTGTTTATACCATTGAAGGACATCGATGGGGTCGTCATTGGTTACCGATCCTGTGCAATCGACCGTGGTTGGTATTTTGAAATTGGATTTTAGATCATTAGGTATCGTACAATTTATGCTCCCTGTATAGGTAGGGATATTTGATTGATTTTGATTGGTCGGGGAAGCAGTATCACCATTATTTGTCCCGTTGTTGTTAGATGTATTTTGAGTACAGCCACTAATACCTACTAAGAGTATTAGTATTATACAGACAATGAAACTATGTTTGTTCATTTTCCATCCTCTTTAAATTGTATAACTCTTTCGTATTTAATAAATATTTCATAGTTTCAGATTCGAAGGTTTTTGAATATCTGTTTAACAATAAATTTGAGGAAAAACAATAATTATTAACCTAGGATAGGAGAAAATTTCAATTTCGAATTATTTGTCATGTCACATAACAACAAAGTTATAGAGTTTTTCTCCTGCAGGACACTCACTGCTAGATATACAAAAATATATATTCTTATGTACCGTGAAGCATCTACTTCAACCAGCTAGAAGGTTCAAACCGCCATTTAACAACATCATTGTCATTGAGAAAATAATTGCTACAGCCAACATCTGCAAATTGATCATTGACATAATACTGCCAGTAACTATCGTTTTCTCCGTTTTTTATATCATGTATTGCTTCGATGAAAAATGATTTATATCCTTGCCAATATTTTTTCTGTACAGAAAAGTTGTAGTGGTTAGCGCATTCGAAGAGGAAATCCGCAACGGTAACGTTTTTTGTGTTTACATTCATGTATTCTACATTCCACTCTGGTGATATTATTTTTAGACTTACGTTTTCCACGGATCCTTCAGTGTTTTTCTTTCCTACGGAAATTGAAAACATTGTTGTCTTCGAGAGAATGAAAACAAGGGAAATAAGGGCTATGATAATTATAAGATATACAATAATTTCGATAATTCGTTTATGATCTTTTTTCATTCAAACCACTTTTTAGAGGATATGGGCGCGTGGAAAAAGGTCGAAAACAAAAACCTCTTTTTCATCGATGTCAATTTGTCCTAACAAGGAGAGTTCAATGTGTTTAAGATGGGATTTTATGAGGTTATGCGCGGTTTTACTTAGATGATTTTCTGGTAATGAGTCAATGTAGCGGATGAGGTTTTGAATTTTGAAAATGGCATCATTGTCGTTGGCGTATGCTTTTACCTTTATCGTTGTTTTTTTGAAGAAGGTTTGTTCATTCAATCTCCATTTAAACGGAGGTTCGGTATCAACGTATTTTAATTGATCGTTTATGTAAAACTCTACTTTTTTTACATTCGCTGCGGTCTTCACTTCGATGTCGATATGTCCAATTATTATTATTTTATTAACATGTATCTTTGTTTTTCTGTTCAGAAGGTAGATCGTGGCATTCTCTGGTTTCACGATCTCCACTATCTTCTTAGCTGTGACATGGACCGGCGCTTTTTCAGATCGTACATATCCTTCTTTCCCAGCATAGATCTTATAATCTCCTGCCGTATCAATATGAATAGTTGCATTTCCATTTGTATCTGTCTTATTATAAACCAATGAATCAACATATACCAGTGCATTTTCAACAGGAGACATTGTTTCATTGTATACACTCACTGTAAAATTTTCAGATTCATTCACAGTGTGTTTATCCACTGTTGTTCTCAGTGCATGCGCAGTCCAGTTTTCCAAATACCCAAAGAGAACCTCTTTATCATTTTCTGTCAATTTGCATGACCCTACATCAACCATCGGCAGGTTGTAATCTACCCAATAATGCCACCAATCCGAATCATTTGCTATCGTTTTTACATAAAAAGCATTCCAACTTGGGTAGTATAAAGCAAAATAGGAGAATCCACCATGGCGCGATGCTTCATCAAGTGCTCCTAACACACTTGGATATGAGATATAATACTCTCCCATTTCACCAGAACTATAATTCAGTGCAGTAATTGTTGAGTTGCTTACGGTTATCTCGCCGTTCCATATAGTGTCAGTTTTTCCCTCTATTCTGATGCTTCCTATCCAGCACCCCGCCCCTCCATTGTTATTTCCGTTTTCGTCATCTCCGTCGTTATTATCTCCAGTTCCTCCATCGGATTCGTTTATTCTCACGGGATACGGTATCCCCAGTAATGCTGGGATTACATAGGATGTCATCCACTCTGGACTCATCGTCTGGTTTACAGCCCAATTAAAACACCCGCTCTCCTGTTGTAAACTCAAAAGAAAATCGATGGGGGAATTCCCGTTGTTTCTCCATTCATCGCTAGTAGGGTCTCTTCCTGTTGATACGATGGCATCGACTGCCCATGCAGTTGATGCGGCATTGGTTGTACCCCATGATTGAAATCCGCCACTCCCGGTCTGTGTTGTTTTCATAAAAGACAAGGCATCTGTTACGCAACCTGAATTAGGGTCTTCTCCTGCTACAATCAAAGCCATAATCGCCGCTGCTGTTGAATCAACATCACCCCAACCACCATTTTCATTTTGTTTCTCTTTGATATAAGAGTGGACGGTTTGAACAATCGATGAATCCTTATCAACGCCACCAGAAATGAGTGCTAAAATCCCGAAAAAATCATCATATAAATTGGCGTAACTGCCGATTTGAACACCATCGTAAAAACTCTCTACCTTTGCCACATAGTCTATGTCACCGAAATTTCTTGGATTCTCATTGCAGGCTACAATAGCAAGGGTCTGCCGTTCCCAGTCCGTAGCCATAGTGTCATCAAGACGATCAGCGTTTTCTCGTAAATATCCTATCAAATCGCCCCAGGCATGAGAGTCTTCTCCAGCAGATGAAATCGCCATAGCTGCCCACGCTGAAACAGAAAAACCACCGATGCTTCCATCTCCAGCCTGTCGACTTCTTAAATACTCTAAAGCTTTCATGATGACATTGTCAGTTGGCTCGTATGGATAATTTTCACTAGGATCTGCGGAGATTGAAATCAATATATTTGCTTGAATGTTCATCAGCATGAAACCCATAAATAAAACCATCGCGGTTATCGATGCCTTTCTCATTTTGTAAACCCCATGAAGGATTGCATCGAATAGAAAGATTTAAAGTTAACAAATTTGATAACGATTGTTATCAAAATGAGCAACAATCAATTGTTTAAGGCGTTGAGCAGCCAAACACGAATGCAGATAATGAGGATACTTCTCAACAGAGAGATACATTTGTCGGGGCTGGCAAAGGAGTTAGGCGTTTCTGTTCCCGTTGTATCCAGGCATGTCAAACTTCTTGAGACGGCAGGGCTGGTAAAGAAACGAATCGTGGGTAATGTCCATTTATTATCTGCAAATGTTGGAAGTTTGGAAGAAGTGTTAGAGCCATTTATTGAAGAATCAGTTGTTGAAATTCACAAACACGGCAGTCTTTTCGATGCTTTGAAACAGCTTCCTGGTGTAGAGGTTCAACAAGTTGGCGATAATCAATACATCACTTCCATCAATGGAGAAAAAGGGTATTATATCTATGAAGTAGACGGTAAACCACCGGATATGCCAATAAATAAATATAAGCCAAAAAAGAACATCACTCTTCAAGTAAAAAAAATTGTGCCAGTAAATAAGAAAAAAATCGAGGTACGAATTCAACAAGGAACGAAAGGATAGAAAATTGATGTAGCTATTAAGCTATGAGAGTTTTCTCTTGTTGGAAAAATTTCTGATTAGAGACGGATGTTGTTGTAATCAAGTCGCGACAATACTTAGTGTTTTAAGGAGAAAAACTAACAATACACATTTTTTTTAATAATAGAAATAATAATTAGCTACTAGTGTCTCTTCCTCTTACTTTTTTAGTACCACTTTTCTTTAAATCCGCATTGAGTATTTTCCATTCATCTTCACATTTTTTACTACAAAACCATTTTTCATCTTTTGTTTCAATTATCTTTTGGCATAGGGGACATTTGACCGATCGATAATGAAAATTTCTCACATGAGGCATACTTAAGCATAAACAAGTTTTTATTTAAAAATTGTCCCCATTAACCAAGTTAGGTTTTTATTTTTATAAACTCAAAAAATCATCAGATTTTGTGCTGTTAACATCATAAAAAATGTAATGGAAAAGCCAGTCGTTGTATCTACTAAAGTAATTTGAAGTGTTTATATCTGTTTGAGTTTCATAATATTGTACCCATTTTAACCATACAGGTTTCTGTTCGTTCATGAGTAATTTCAAATCATTTTTATACCGTTTATATAAATCAAAAAAAGAGGCAAATACATCAAAAGAATCATCAACGCCTTTTTCAAAACCTAAATAAAATTCGTTTCTCTCTTTGTTACTGTAATCTTTTGATGCAAGAATATCTTTCTTCATTTTTTGTTTTTTGTTTCTTAATGGTTCACATTTCATTATTATCCCTTAGCTACACGAAAAAATAAGTTTTAATTTTCATAGTAGACATCAAGACGATATAAATACTTGTTTTTTAAAAAAGAGTACGGATTTGGTCAAGGTGAATTTTCAGTCGATGACCGAGTGTTCGAAAAGACCGCAAAAAATTGTCACCGTGTTCTAGAAGAACTAATTTCCAAATTACAGTAATCATATAAAATGGTTAGAATTAACGGGAAAATCGTACGTAAGAGTTAATATTCTAATTTACTTTTATTGATATATAAGTCAATTTTAGTATGACTATTATTGACTTTGAGTTTAACTTTAGTAAGGCTTCTTAAAAAGCATATTGGAAGGCGCTAGGTGTTTACATAATTATATCAGTATTCGTCTTTTTCTAATAAAAGAGAAGCTTCTCTGAAATATTTTTCAATTGATATAGGTTTAAAATTTGTCATATCTACACTTGCATTAATTCTTATACCAGATGCCTGTTTTTCATGAATATGACCATGAACGTTTACATGTTTATCAGGAATTGCAGCTAATGGTCTATGCGTTAGAACTAGGTTGTGGCATCTGATTTCATCAGTTGGTAAAACAATGATACCTGCGTTGTTCATTTTTGTTTTTCGGTCATGATTTCCGAGAATAAGAAAGATTGTTCCATGTAATCTATCTCGAATCATCCTTAGATCTGTCGTATTGGCAAGAGCAAAATCTCCGAGATGAAAAACAAGATCCTCTTCTGAGACGATGCGGTTCCATCGTTCTATCATCTGTTCGTTCATCTCTTCAACAGATGAAAACGGTCTGTTACAATATTTTATAATGTTGGTATGACAAAAATGATGATCTGCCGTGATGTAGACCTTCATCTTCGTGTCCTCAATAAAGATAAACGTTGTTTGTTCATAATCTTTCCAGAGGTAAGAAATCATCTTTTTCTAAAATTTTATTCCAGTTAACATCTCTCTTTTCCCGTTTTTTTCTCTGCATTTTTTTAAGTGTTTTATTCTTTTTATTCTTCTCATAAGAATCGTAAAATTTTCTCGTAGCGTTTTTATTGATTTGTCTCCCCAGTCTTAATGCATCTTCTTCCGTTAGTGTGCTTTTTTCAAGAAGTTTATCAAATAAATCTAATAATTTCTTATTACTTTTTATCCAAGTTATTCCTTTTATTGTAACGAGGATTTTATTGGATTCTTCGAGGTAATCCAGAATCACAGTTAAGGTATTCTTGTTAATTTTTCCTTGGAGGAGTTTTTTCAATTGAGACATGGTAACGATGCTTTCATTACTGTCTTGTAGCGCTTCTTCTACAAGAAGAAATTCACTTAGTGTTGGTAGATTTTTGAGATTCAATTCATTATTTGAGACTGTCATTTTAATACCCAAATTTTCGTTCATATTCTTTGTGAGAGAACCATTCCAGGATCACGTTTAAAATCATGACTTTGTCTTCGAAAATTGTATAGATCAGTCTCCATGCATTTGGTAGATCATATTTCCAAAGGTTCGTTATCTGATGTTCTTTTACATAGTTTTTAGGCCATAGTTTTTTAGGAATTTTTGTTCCACATATAGGATTTTTCTTCAAATCATTTATTGCTCGTTCGATGAACTTGTAAAGTTGCTTATCCTCGAATTTGCCTTTTTGTAACTTTTCAAAATCGTTTTCTAACTTCTTGTTGGCAAAGGCGACATAAATGGGTTTGTCTGTCATCGTATTTTAACTCCAGAAGATATGATCTTTTTGATCATCTTAGGATTCCATGTCCAGATGATTCGACCGTCTTTGTCTATCATGATTTTTCCAGATTGCTCAAGATAGTCGATAATAAGACAGAATGTTTGGTACATGACTTTTTTTGGTAGAGCCTTCCAAAGTTCTGTTTTTCCAGGATAATCCATTTTTTGAATAGTCTCTTCTACCATGATTATTGTATCTAGTTGTGGGTAGTGGATTATTTTTGTCATTTCGTTCTCTCTATTATATAAGTTTATATAACTCTCATACTTAAACATTGCGCTTAAATCAATCATTTTAACCCAAGAATACAGGAAGATTTACACTTATAAACATCTGGGTGGGGTCATTGAAAGTATTATTTTGCATGTTTTATAATTAGATTATAATTAATGACCTATGATGAGAGGTTATTGTTTATATGGAGAAAAACTAGGTTGTAATCATGATTAGCATCACTAACCTTTGATCATATTTCAGATGAGATGGTGAGAGAATATTTTGAAAAACAATAATTGGAAGGACATGGCTTAGAAATTCTTAAATAATTTTTTATTTTTTTTATAACAATCCTTGCATCCTGGTTTTTCCATTGAAGAGGTGTTTGGTTTACCACAAATATGACATACGCCATTTTTTTCTATGTAAGCTGTATCTTCAAATTTTTTCCATTTTTGATAATCCGCTAAACAATAAGGGTGTTCGGGATCCAGTTTTATTCGAGTTCCACAACGAATGCAATAACCA
>Ga0315289_10004177_pt1 | contig 21603 bp, 21 predicted proteins | sample YL17G11_40_MG_FD_203452 | JGI IMG/M metagenome (GOLD analysis project Ga0315289, IMG submission 203452) | Sediment microbial communities from Yellowstone Lake, YNP, Wyoming, USA - YL17G11_40 | ecosystem: Environmental > Aquatic > Freshwater > Lake > Sediment | place: USA: Wyoming | collected... | reverse complement strand
GTCTGGGCGAAGGACGCCGGTAATGGGTCCGCCGAAAAGCGCGAGCCCCAGCCCGGCGATCCGGACTGGCTGCCCACCGAGGAGTACGTCGATCAGGTTTTGGCGAAGGTGGGGCCAGTATGAACACCGTCGAGCAGATCCGGCAATATGTCGCGTGCGTCTACGACCCCGACGATTGGGCGGAGATCCGGGCGCTCCATTCAGTCCGGAAGGGTGATGTCAACAAGCTCTGGTCGCGGGCCAAGGACCTGCCCGCCCTTGTTGAACAACTCCAGGCGGCCAACAACGCCGGGTGGAATATCTACGTCGGCCCGAACGGTCGCAAGGGAGAGAACCTTAGCGGCGATGAGAACGTGGCGACCTTCCGCGTCCTTTTTGTGGACTTCGATCACATTGAGGCGGACGGGGCCGGCCCGAGCGAGATTGCCCTATCCCGCATCGACGCGGCCAAGCTGCCCCAGCCGACACTGGTGATCTTCTCCGGCCACGGGATACACTGCTACTGGCGACTGACAAGTCCGATCGAGGAGAAGCGTTGGCGAGACCTGCAAGAACGCTTGAATCAGACCCTCGGCGCCGATCCGAAGATCAGGAATCCCGAGCGGATCATGAGGGTTGTGGGCCTCCTGAACCTGAAGGACTCGGCCAAGCCGGTCGAGTGCTTCATCGTCCAAGCCGACCCTGGGGCCGTCTGTGCGGTCGATGGGATCGAGGACGTGCTGCCTCTGTTGATCGCCAAAGAGCAGCCGCCGGCACCGACCAGGGCGACGGCAAGGCCCGGGACGAAGACGGCCAATGCCCGCGCTGTGCTCTATGCGGACAAATGGGAGGCCTGCGGCGAAGGGGAGCGGAACGACCATGCCTTTCGTCACGCGGCCCAGGTGCTCAGGGATTTCGACCTGCCCGAGGCCGACGCGTGGGAGATCTTGTCCGACTGGAACAACACGAACACGCCGCCCCTTGATGAAAGCGAACTTCGGTCTGCGTTCGAGTCTGCGAAAAAGCGTGCGAAGGGTACTCCAGGCTCGAAGCTGGCCGAGACAACTCCCTCCCGGCAACGGACACAACTCCCCGCCACGGCGGCAGGAATAGACCCGGCTTCCGAGTTGGCGGACTTGCTTGAGGCCGAGATCGACGGCCGGTTTGTGAATCTGCCCTTCCCGTGGCCCGAACTGACCAACTTGGGGCAATGCTTGACGCCCCAGACACGGACAATCATCGTGGGCAGCACGGGCGGCAGCAAATCCCTGGCCGTCCTGCAAGCACTTAGCCTGTGGGTGGAACTGGGTCTCAAGGTTGCCGTTCTGGAACTGGAGCGGAGCCGGGACTTCCACCTGGCCCGCGTCCTGGCCCAGCGGGCGGGGATTGCGGACCTGACCAAGCCCCAATGGGTACATGAAAATCCGGATCGGGTCCGAGCGTTGTTCGCCGAACATCGCGAGTACCTGAATCGGATGGGGGCGGCGATTCATACCGTGCCGCGCACCTTCAACATTGTCCAGGCGGCCGAGTGGGTGGAAGAGCGGGCAACGGACGGCTGCCGGATCATCGCGATTGACCCCGTGACGGCTCTGCTGCGCGGCCGGGATTCGTGGGTCGATGACGAGCAGTTCGTCGCCCGCATCGAGAAGGCGGCGCGAACATCGGGGGCTTCGCTGGTCTGCATCACCCATCCCAAAAAAGGCGGCAACGAAGCACCGAGTCTCGACAATATCGCCGGCGGCGCGGCGTGGACACGTTTCCCGGACACCGTGCTATGGCTCGAAAGCCACGCGATGAAACTCTCGACGGTCAAGACGGCCTGTGGGACGGACGAACAGCCGTACAACCGGACCCTCTGGCTGCTCAAGACCCGCAGCGGCGAAGGCGAACACCTCCGGCTGGCCTACAAATTCCAGACCGGCAAGGATGAAAACGACGACGGGGCGCTCACGCTCCGCGAACTCGGAATCATCGTGAAGCGCAAGTGACATTCAAGGGACGATTTATGGGCTTGAAGCGAACATGGATTTGTGATCGGTGCAGCAACGAAAAGCAGGTGGACCCGCAGAACCTACCCACAGACGACCGTCCGCCGGGCGGCTGGCAAGTGATTCAGTTTCCGCGGGGACCATCCGTGGTCTTCGTCCTGCTTTGCGATGCGTGTATGACCCGGTTATATGAGACCTTCATTCTCAGGAAGGAGTCGCAAGGTGAGTGAATTTGTTCATATCTCCGAGGTCCTGCCCGGCGTCATGCGTGACATCGAGCAGCGGATGGACGCCCACCAGAGAGAGCAGCGGGCAAAGGAGCAAGCCGTAAGGCAGACCCACATCAAAGACGCGGTGCGGGACTTCTTCGCACAGGGTCTGCCGCAGCTTCGGCAGGCCCGCGCCCGGCGGGATGATCTCCAGGGGACCTTGTTCAATTCAACAACGCAGAGGACAGCACAGCCATGAATGACGTACAGGTAATTCCGGTTCTTCTACTGAGTCCCCGGCAGACCGCCAAGGCGCTGGGCATTTCCGAGCGGACCTTGGCGACGTACACGAAATCGCGACTCCTTCCCGTCGTGCGGATCGGGCGATCCGTCCGGTACTCCCCGGATGATCTGCGGGAATGGATCGAACGGGCCACAGAGAAAAAGTGCGGGGATAGCCAGAATTGTACTTGACAAAATCACAAGGGTCCTGTAGGCTTGCCGATATGATCGTGAAAAGCATAGGGCAGGCGATAGAGAAGTGCGGCAAGAGCCGGTACGAAATCAGCAAAGACACCAAGATCGACCAGGCGATTCTGTGCCGGATCGTGAACGGGGGAAGCTGCGGCATGAAGACGGCCGACAGGCTGTGCGAGTATCTGGGGCTGGAGCTTCGACCCCGGCGGGCGAAAGGAAGGTGACACGATGGCGTCGATAGGCAGAGACCCCAACGGACGGCGACGAATCCTGTTTGTGGCCGGCGACGGCAGCCGCAAGACGATCCGGCTGGGCAAGTGTTCCCAGAAGCAGGCCGAGGCGGCCAAGGTCAAGATCGAGGCCCTGATCGGCAGTAGGCTGACCGGAACCACGGTAGACGATGAAGTGAGCCGGTGGCTGGCGGACCTGCCCGACGATATGTACGGCAAGCTCATCGCGGTCGGCTTGGCGAAGCCTCGGGCAGCAGGCCCCGACGCGGCCGCCTCCGGCATGACGCTGGGTCGGCTTCTCGATGAGTACGTGCGGTCGCGGGTGGACGTGAAGAAGAACACCCGGCTGGTCTATGGCCGGACCTGCAAATACCTTCTGGGGTACTTCGGCGCCGACAAGCTGCTGCCCCAGATCAACGAAGGCGACGCCGACGCCTGGCGGCTGCATCTTCTCGGGCAAGGGCTCGCCGCCAACACCGTCAACCGCACGTGTGGCATGGCCCGGCAATTCTTCCGGGCTGCCGTGCGCCGCAAGTTGCTGGCGAGCAATCCCTTCGGGGACCTGCAAGCCTCCGTGAAGGGCAACAAGGCCCGCGAGTTCTTTGTGAGCCCAGCAGATACCGAGAAGATCCTTGCCGCATGTCCCAACATTGAATGGAAGCTGATCTTCGCCCTGGCCCGGTACGGCGGCTTGCGGACCCCGAGTGAAACCCTGCTGCTGCGGTGGTCCGACGTGAATTGGGAGCAAGGCCGGCTGTTCGTGAGAAGCCCCAAGACCGAGCACCACGAGGGCGGTGAGTCCCGCCTTGTGCCGTTGTTCCCCGAGCTGAAGCCCTACCTGTATGAGGCTTTCGAGGCCGCCGAGCCGGGCGCTCAATTCGTGATCGCCAAGCACCGCAAGACCGGCGCGAATCTGCGGACGCACATGCTGCGGATCATGGCCAAGGCCGGCGTGAAGCCCTGGCCCAAGCTCTTCCAGAACCTGCGATCAACCCGGCAAACCGAACTGTGCGAGTGTTGGCCGGAGCATATCGTCTGCGCGTGGATCGGTAATTCAAAGCTGGTGGCGAGAGAGCATTACCTCCAGGTGAGGGACGAGGATTTCCTGCGGGCGGCCGAATCAGCCAGCGCGGCACAGAATCCGGCACAGCAACCGTCTGTTACCCTCTGCAACCCCATGCAAAAGGCGTCCGAGGGAGCACCCCGAAACGCAGTTTTTCAGGGTGTAGCAAGTGATTGCAAGTCCTTGCAGGATAAAGGGATGGGCGGTAGAGGACTTGAACCTCTGACCTCGTGCGTGTCGAGCACGCGCTCTATCCATCTGAGCTAACCGCCCGCGTCAGAATCTCTGTGCACTATGCCCGAAAGGCACAGAAGAATCAAGGGATTTTTGCCACACATGCCGCAAATTGTGCGGAGGAATAGACGACCCACGGACCGGAGGGCGGTTGCACGCGGCGGATAACCGAAAGCGAGGTCAACCTGTCCGGACAGATCAGAGGTATCCTTCAGGAATGCGGCGGACCACAACCGCCGCCGCCAGGGTGCGCCGCGACTGACCGCTCTGTACGGTCAGCGAGATTTGGACACTCCTGGCAGCCCCGCGCGGGTCGCTACACGGCATCTTGGTGAAAGTTGCATTGACCACTTGGTCACAGAGCACGTACGCCTCATTCGTGCCCACTTTCATCAGGTAGAGCTTGTTTCGACAGGCAGGATCCGCGTACGTCCCGTCGCGGAATTCGTAGCGCCAAAGCTCATGAGGGGTAGTGGCGGTCCAGAAGGTACACATGTTGTTGGGGTCGTCGCTAGCGACGCCGTACCACTCGGGCATCATGGGGTCCGTTTCATCCAGGTACCCTGCCACGCGGATCTCGCTGGTCATGCGCGCCAGCGCCTGCCGGGCGTTGTTCATGCTCCAGAACATGTCCTCGTTTTCCCGGTAGTTTATGATGGAAGCATTGAACGCCACGGCCACGGCCGTCAGCAGCACGGCCGAGATGGCCAGGCCGATGAGGCATTCGACGATCGTGAAGCCCCGGGCCGAAGTCTGATTTTTGATTTTTGATTTTTGGTTCTTCATACTCGATTCTTGATGGAAGAAGTCCGCTTCAAACATCAAACTTCAAAAATCACACTTCACCCTTTCTCTCAGTAGCGTGCCCGAATCCAGCTCGCCGCGGTGACCGGCCGCCCGTTCTCCAGGATGCTCACGGTGATCCGCACGAAACTGGTCGTCGTGGAGCTGTCGCTCCAGGCTTCGTTGAAGTCGGACGGGTTGAGTTTCTGGACCGTGACCTGCTGGCTGAACGCCGCCAGATTGGGGAGCGCGGCCCTTTGGGCGTTCATCGGCCCGCCCAGGGAGGCGCTGTTGAAGCCGTCCAAGTCATCCACGTCGTCGTACGTGGCCAAGGTTTCGCCGGCTTCCGGCCCCAGGACCGTCCAGGTGGTCGCCAACGGCTCTACCACCGGCAGCATCGTGGTCAACTCGCGAATCTGCTCGATCAGGAATTCGGCGGTGGACAGGTCCGCCCCCGCGACGTTGGCCATGGAGAACGAGCCGTTGGCCGCGACCAGGGCGGCAATGGCCATGCCGACCAGCACCGTCGCGATCAGGACCTCGATCAGAGAGAACCCCTTTGTACGAGCTAACTGAGCCATCCGTTATCCCCTCATCATTTACTATTGACAATTCACTATCGAGAATCGGCTATTGTCCGCCTGCCCGGGCCGGCGGAAAACCAACCATCTGTAAATCGTCAATAGCAAATCTTAAATCCCCGTGTCACTTGCCCGAGACCAGGCTCGACATCTTGAAGATCGGCAGAATAATGCTCATGGCAATGAAACCGACCAGGCATCCCATGCAGACGATCATGATCGGCTCGATCATCGAGGTTACCGTCTTGATCACCGTCTTGAGCTCACGGCCATAGAAGGCGGAGACATCCCGCAGGACGTCGGCCATGTTACCCGAATCCTCGCCACTGCGAATCATCTGGACGACGCTGCTGGGCATCAAGGTGTACCGGGCCAAGGCCGCCGCGATCTTCTTGCCCTGGCGCACCTCCTCGTAGACGCCCAGCCACATCTCCTTGTACAGCACGTTGCCGGAAATGTGCGCCGTGATGGAGATCGTGTTAAGAATCGGGACGCCCGCCCGCGTCAGCACGCCCATCGTGTGCAGACCCCGGGTGATGTAGAGGCTGCGGCAGAGGGTCCGGATCAGGGGCAGGATCAGCTTCGTCCGATCCCACCACGCCCGTCCGGCCGTCGTGTTGATGAAGAAATAGAAACCCCAGAGGGCCGCGCCGATCGCCGGGACAATCACAAACCACCAATGCCTCAGAAAAGCGCTGCTCGCCATGAGGATCACCGTCGGCAGGGGCAGCAGGTCCTCTTTGCCGCGAAAGATCGTCGTGAAGCGCGGCAGCACAAAGCACAGCAGGAACACGGTCACGGAAACGGCCATCACGGCGATGATGGCCGGGTACACCATCGCACCCTTGATCTGCGAGCGCGTCTCCGTTTCCTGGTCGAGGTACTCGGCCAGCTTCTGGAGCATGTCGCTCAGCGAGCCGGAGGCCTCGGCCGCCGCCACCATGTTGATGTACAGATTATTGAAGACCTGCGGATGCTCCGCCAGCGCCTGGGAGAAGCTGTTGCCTTCCTCGATGTGCAGCTTCAGATCGCGGATCACGGCCTTGAACTTCGCGTTGTCGTGCTGGGAGCCGATTGCCTCCAGGGCGTCCTGCAGGCTGATGCCGGCGCGAATCATGACGGCCAACTGACTGGTGAAGTGCAGGATGTCCTTGCGGCTGGGGCCGAATTCCACGCGGAAGCCGCGCATCTTCCCCATCAGCGAGGCGTCCGCCTGGTTCTCGCTGGAGGAGGACGCATACCGGCGTGGGCTTTCCCCCGCGTTGCGGCGGCTCACCCCCTGCGGGGCTTCGCCCACGGCCGTGCCTTCGTATCTCTGTGCTGTCTGTGTTGCCATGTGCACCCTCCGTCACTTGGCGGCGCCGACCGCCGCGCGGGACTCGTCGCTGGTCTTGCCGGACGCGACCAGGATCTTTTCCATTTTCCCCGGATTGCTCGACCGCACGATCGCTTCATCCCGGTCGATGAAGCCCTTGAAATACATCTCGGCGATGCTGACGTCCATGCTCTGCATGCCCATCCGCCGGGAGGTCTCGATGATGTTCGGGATCTCATAGATCCGGTTCTCGCGGATGCAGTTGCGCGTGGCCGAGGTGCACAGCAGGATTTCGGTGCAGGGCACCATGCCCGGCTGATCGATCCGTTTGAACAGGGTCTGGGAGATCACCGCCTGCAGCGTGTTGGCGAGCATGGTCCGAATCTGGTTCTGCTGGCCGGTCGGATAGATGTCGATAATGCGCTCGATGCTCTGCGGGGCGTTGATCGTGTGCAGCGTGCTGAGCACGAGGTGGCCGGTTTCGGCCGCCGTGATCGTGAAGCTCGTCGTCTCCAAGTCGCGCATTTCGCCAACCATGATGATGTCGGGGTCCTGGCGCAAGGCGTGCCGCAGGCCGGACGCGAAATTCGGGCAGTCGGAGCCGATTTCCCGCTGCTCGATCATACAGCGCTCGTTTTCGAACAAGTACTCGATCGGGTCTTCCAGCGTGATGATGCGCTTGCCGTAGCGGGAGTTGATCAGCCCGACCATCGCGGCCAGCGTCGTGCTCTTGCCCGAGCCGGTGTGTCCCGTCACGAGCACCAGTCCGCGCGGCAGGTCCGTCAGTTCCTTGACGATCGGCGGCAGGTGCAAATCGTCGATCTTGGCCACCTGGTTCGAAATCACGCGGAAGGACAGCGCGATCGTATCCCGCTGCACGTGGGCATTCACGCGGAACCGGTGCCCGCTGGCGATCTGCGTCGAGAAGTCCAGGTCCCGATTCTCGTCGAATTTCTTCGTTCTCTCCGGCCCGACCATGGCCAGCACCATGGCGTGCGCATCCTGATTCGTCACCGGCGGGCAATCCATGTCGATCAGTTCCGTATCCTTGCGCAGAACCGGCGGCATTCCCACGTTGATGTGCACGTCGCTGGCGTTGTTCTCGATAGCCGTTGCCAGGATCGTCTTGATGTCAATCATAATGCCTCGTCATTGACTATTTGCCATTTGCGATTTACAATTTCTTGTTGGATCGGCTTCAGCTCATTCCCGTCCTCGGCCAACGATTCGCTCATTCATAAATCGTCAAGAGTAAACTGTAAATCTTAGGTCTGGTTCTCTACAAATTCCTCGTCTTCGCTGGTCCCGTACACCTCGGTGACGCGGAGGACCTCCTCGACGGTGGTGACCCCCTGGATGACCTTCTTGATGCCGTCGTCGAACAGGGTGTCCCGACCGCTCTCCCGAAACGCGCGGCGCATGCTGCTCACGGACGTGTCCGTGTGAATCATGTCGCGGAACGTATCGTCGATGACCAGCAGCTCGAAGATGCCGGCGCGCCCGACGTACCCGGAGCCGCGGCAGGCGTCACAGCCGGCCCCGTGGACGATCTCATTCGGCTTGCCGCCGGCCTTTTCGATGTACTTGCGTATGTGGTCGGGGACCTTGAATGGCTTCTTGCACTTGGGGCAGATCCGGCGGACCAGCCGCTGAGCCACGGCGGCATTCATCGAAGCGGCGATCAAATACGGCTCGATACCGATGTTGACCAGCCGCGTGACACTGGTCGCCGCGTCGTTGGTGTGCAGCGTCGAAAGCACCAGGTGGCCGGTCAACGCCGCCTGGACCGCGATGCGGGCGGTCTCATTGTCACGAATCTCACCGACCATGATGATGTCGGGGTCCTGACGCAGCAGGCTGCGCAGGGCCGCCGCGAACGTCAGGCCGGTCTTTTCATTGACCTGGACCTGATTGCAGGTGTCCAGCTCGTACTCGATCGGGTCCTCGACCGTGGAAATGTTCAGACTCTTGCCGTCCATCTCGCCCAACGCGGAATACAGGGTGGTGCTTTTGCCCGAGCCCGTCGGTCCGGTCACGAGGAGAATCCCGTGCGGCAGGGCCACCTGCTCCCGGAAGACTTTGCTGACATCCGGCTCCATGCCGACGTTCTCAATACCCCGCGTGATGGATCTGCTGTCGAGGATACGAAGGACGGTTTTCTCGCCGTGGTTGGTGGGCAGCACCGAAATGCGCAGGTCGATGGCCCGGCCCCCGACGAGGGCGGACACCTTGCCGTCCTGGGGCACCCGCCGCTCGGAGATGTCCAGATTCGCCATGATCTTGATGCGCGAGACAACGGCCGGATGCATCTTCGTCGGGGCCTGCATCGCCTCGAAGAGAACCCCGTCGATGCGGTACCGGATCTTGGTCTCCTTCTCCCTGGGCTCGATGTGAATATCGCTGGCGCCCTCGCGTACCGCATTGCTGATGAGGTAGTTGACGAACTTGATGACCGGCGACTGGCCGGCCATTTTCTCGAGGTCCTCATTGACCTCGTCCGTATCCTGCACGACTTCCACCTCGGTCAGATCGTTGATGATGTCGTCCAGGACTTCACCGACGGGCTCCTCGTGAAGGGCCTCGCACACCGCCGCAATATCCTCCGGCGGGCAGACGTAGGCGCGGACCTCCATCCCCGTCTGCCGTTTCACGTCCTCCAGCGCGAAGATGTTCGTCGGCTCGCCGGTGGCGACGAGCAAGGCGTTCCCCTCGACCCGGACCGGGACGACGTTGCTCCTCTTGATGAAATCCAGGTCCAGCTTCTTGAAGACCTCCTTATCCACGTGGTCGGGGGTGAGGCGGCGGAACTCCAGACCATTGAGCCTGGCTTTCGCTTCCAGGACATCATGGGCGCCGACGAGGCCCTCTTTGAGCAGCCACGTCGTCGGATCCATGCCCGGTTTGCCGATCGACTCCCGGCGCAGCCGACCGTATTGCTCATCGGTGATCTTCCGCATTTCGAGCAGGACGTCCGCCAGGTCGCGCACATGCGCGCAGCTCGTGGGCTCGGGCGAGTACAGATCACACAGGCCGCGCACTTCCTCATGGTCCGCATAGATCGGGGCGGCCGGGGTCTGGTCCGGCCCCGTCCGGTCCGGCCTGGACGGACCTCGGCTCTTATCTTTCTGGTGTGATAAAAATCGCAACATTATTCCGACAGCTTCAGTATGGTTTTCATTTCGTCCGTTTTCGGCGTCCCGGCGTCGGTCGTCTCACTCGACGGCCACGCGAGCGTGACGGAATTGCCGGCGATCTCGACGATCGTGAACCCCTCGATGACGTCTCCCTGCCGGAGAATCTGATCGTTGATCATGCAGCACGTGCCCTGCTCGGCGGAGCACATGATGCTCAGCAGCTTCAAGGTCTTGGCCTGCTGCTCGATCCGCTGCCGCCGGAGGAGTTCCGCCTGCGCGGCCGGATCCTCGAGGACCACACCGGTTTGGAGATCCTTCGCGAATCCCTCCACGGTGAACGGATTCTTCACCAGCTCGCCCACTTTCACCTGGACCACGTCCGAGAACTCGTAGAACTTTTTGACGATCTCGTCCATTCGGCCGGCCATTTCCGACCGAACGCCGGTGAGCCGGGTGATGGCGGACTCGATCCGCTGATCCCCCGCGCTCTCGGTGGCGGCGGCCGCCTGGGGCTGGCTCCGGCGAATCATCAGCAGCAGGGAGACCAGACCGATGCCGACGAGCGCCACGACCAGCATCGTGCTGCGGCGCAGACTCTTGCTGTTGGCCGCCACGGTCAGATATTCTTGCGACCCGGAAGCGTCCGCGGCGGAGCCGCCCGGGGAACCCGGTCCCGGGGCGGGACGCTCGGACGCGTTCCTGGATTCCTGTTCACGCATGAAAGACAACATAAAATCCACTCCATCAGTAGCGTCAGGCCGCCTTATTCTGGAAGAAGATGCTCACGATGAATTCGGCGCCAATCTGCCCTTGACCCTCTTTCTCTTTGTCCAGCTTGAGCTGCCGGAGCTTCATGATCCGCGGCAGCTTCTCCAACTCCAGCAGGAACGAGTAGAACGAGGTAAAGCTGCCCACCAGCTTCATATCCATCGGCTGTTCGATGTAGCCGCTGTTGTTCTTTTGCACCAGCGTGCGGATCGTCTTGGGCTTGAGGCCCTGCTTCTGGGCGATCACGGTCACCTGTTCCAGGACCTTGTGCACCTCGCTGGTCGGAGGCAGCTTGCTCTCGAAGAACCGCACCGCCTCCTGGAGTTGCTCCAGTTGTTTGTTGAGGTCGTCGGTCTTGGCCGTCGCCTGCTCGAACTCCGCCAGTTTCGCCCGCTTGCCGTCCAGCTTCTGTTTCGTCTCCGTCAGCTTGCGATTGGCGGGCTTGATCATGCCCTGATAGCCGAGGGCCGCCACGCCGATCAACAGGACGAAGAAGATTGCTTGTCTCAAACCGCTTGTCATGGCCAATCCCCAGTTCAGAATTGATAGATGGATTGTTCTGCTTTGGACCGGATGTGATCGACATCGTCCTTGGTCAGGTGCACTTCCTTGCTGAGCATGGCCGTGAGCTTGAACAGCCGGAACACGGTGTCATCGATCTTCTTTTCCTTCGATTCCACCAAGGCCACGTTGTCCAGCAGGACGGAACTGCTCAAATGCTCGATATAGGACGCCACCTGGAGGTCGCTGGGGGCGATCCCCTCGATTTCCATGCGCGTCTCCAGGGCCTTCTCCCCCGAAAACTTGACCTCCGGATCGGCACCGCCCTTGTCCTGGGCCGTTGCGTACCGGTTCTTCGCCCGGTCCGCCGCGGATTTTGGCGCTTCTTTCTGGATCATGTCGAGCTTGACCAGGGACACGCCCGGCGGCAGGTTGTTCGTCAGCGATGCCAGCAGCACACTGCGCGGCACCGGTTCGAGCAGCTCCGCCGTGGTCAAGGCCGTGCGCATCATCTCCTTGCGCTTGATCTGCAGGTCTTCGAACTTCTTGATGGACTCCTCCATCTTCGCCATCTTCGTATTCACCAGCGTTTCCTGCGCGCGATAGGCGCGCTGCCGGATCTTGATCGTCACAAAAGAGCCGGCCAGACCGGCCATGACGACGCAGAAGAGGACCAGACACATCAGATTCGCCCGGCGGGACTCATTGCTCTGAACGTAATCGTCGGGTACGAAGTTTATGTTGGACATGGCACTAATCTCCGAGTTCCCGGTTGACAGCTCTCAGGGCTCGGCCCGAACCACTGAGAACGGCCAACGGCCCACTAACTTAAGCTCAGCCCAAACGCCAGGGCCCAACTGGCGGTGCCGTTGCGCCGCTCCAGGCCGAAGCGATCCGGGTCTTTGATCTCGACGGCCGCCATGCAGTCGCCCATCTGGGCCTGCACCTCCAACTGCTTGGCGATGGCGCGGTAGACCTCCGCGTCCACCGCCAATCCGGAGAGGAAGATCAGCCGCTCGATCTGGACGTTCTTGTACAAGGAAAGAAACTCGCGTCGGCCGGCCGTCAGTTCCATGACCAGTCTGCCTACCGCCTGCTCGTCGTTGGGACCTCCCAGGGGCGCCTCCTGCGCCTGCGGCGATCCCGTGAGCTGCTTGGCGCCGACCGGCACGGTACACGCATACAGAGGGTTCTTGTGCCGGCAGATCACCATGTTGGTGCAATCCGGCTGGATGTCGAGGAGCAGGACCACGGCGTCGAGATCCATCTTGCGCCGGCCGAAGAACTGGGCATAGCATTGCGCCAGGGCGACCGGCCAGACGCCGATCGACTTGAGCGACAGACCCGCCCGCTCATAGATCGCCAGATGACGGTCGATCACGGTCCGCTCCGTCGCCAGCACGATGAGATTGTCCTGCTCCGCCGGAATGTACTTGATCAGCGTGTTCTTCTCGAGGGGCTCGAATGGCAGCTTCTGCTTGATTTTGGCGAACAGGGCGTCTTCGATCTTGCCGTCGAATTTCTTCGGCCACTTCAGGTGGTCGATGAAGACTTCGTTGGCCGGCAGCGCCGCGACCACGTCCTTCCCCTTGAAATGCTCAGCGGTGGTCTCCCGCATGACCTCGATCGCCCAGCGCTGCCAGCGCGCCGTTCCGGCCGTGACGTCGGCAGGACGACTGATACACTGACCGGCCATTAGATACGTCTCTTCCGTACCGTTGGCCAACTGAGCCAGCTTCAGGCAGTCGTTGCCTAAATCGACCCCAATGAGATACGATTGTTTCTTGCCGAATCCAAACATACCAGGCTAACCCTACCCTAAGAAATGCGAGGGCTGTTGAAGACCCCAAACGTGGCACGTCGCGTTCGGGAGCCCCGGCTGAGATTGCGGTACTGAGAGGCTATGTTCATTTCTCATGATCCGTTCGGCTCCCCTCGTTCGACAAGCAGCAGGACGATGGGCCGCTCCAATCGTCGGCCCGTCGCCCGCCCTGTGCTTCGACAGTCTAGGCGGCGCCAATCAAAGTATATGAAACAGATTTGCGGGGGGGACAAAAATCACCCACGCCGTTCGCCGTCCTCATCGGGCGCGCCGACGACGATCGTCCCAATAATGTGGGGTATGTCAGGAGTGCGGGAGGCAGAAGAAGCCCACAGGACATAAGAGAAGGAAGGATGGCTGCTGCTCCTCTCTTATCCTGAGTCGACTATCGTTATGGGGCGTTGGTCTCCCACTCCGGCTTGGGTCGCCGGCTCATCAGGTCCTCGATGGCGATCCGGACGGGTTTGCCTTCGAAGAGCACTTCATAGACCGCCTGCGTGATCGGCATTTCGACTTGGTGCCGCGCCGCGAGGGCCACCACGGACTTGCAGGTGGAGACCCCCTCGACGACCGATTCCGTCGCCTGCAGGGCCTCTGCCACCGTGCGGCCGCGGCCGATCCTCTCGCCAAAGGAGCGGTTGCGGCCCTTGGGGGAGATACACGTCGTGACGAGATCCCCCAGACCGGTCAGGCCCGCAAAGGTCGGCTCGCGCGCGCCCATGGCCAGCCCCAGACGCGTGATCTCCGCCAGACCTCGAGCGAGCAGGGCCGCTTTGGCGTTGTCGCCGGCGCCGACGCCGTCGATGATCCCCGCCGCGATGGCAATCACGTTTTTCATGGCCCCGGCCAGTTCCACACCGACCAGGTCCGTATTGGTGTAGACGCGCAGCCACGGACAGGTAAACGTATATTGGACCTTCCGGGCGAGGGCCTCGTCTTCGGCCGCCACGCAGGCCGTGGCCGGCAGCCGCCGAGCCAGTTCATCGGCTATGGTCGGGCCGCTCAGGGCGGCTAACGGCCGGTCCGCGCCGAGCACGTCGGCGATGATCTGCGTCGGCCGAAGCAGGGTGTCATTCTCAATCCCCTTGGCCACGGAGACAATCGGCACGTTATTCGGGACGTACCGGGCCAGGCGATTCCAGACTCTTCGCATGTATTGGCAGGGAACGGCGGAGACGATCAACTCGGCTCCCGCCATGGCACGATCGTCCCGGGACTCGAACGCTAAGGCGTCGGGCAACCGGTAGCCCGCCAGGAACCTGTAATTCTCGCGCCGCCGCTCCATCTGAGACAGTTGCTCGGCGTCGTAGCCCCACATGCGGGCGGCCATCCCTTTCTCGCACAGGAGAATCGACAACACACTGCCCATGCCGCCGTCGCCGATGATCGTGACGTTCCGATATCCGTTGGGCTCTTTGTGATTTATGATTTCCGATTTACGATTTATGATTTCTGGCTCCTTTCGCCCACCTACAGGTTCCACCAGAACGGGACAGGCCGGCAGAAACCATACGCCCCCCGACACCACCGCAGGCTCGGCGGCAGCAAATCATAAATCATAAGTCATAAATTGTAAATCTTGGGGCTCAATCCCAGAAAGGTTGTGGCGCAGCCCCGAGTTGCTGCGCCCACGTCGTTCCGTTTTTGGCGAATTCCACTTTTTCCTGGTCGATCTTCAGGATTCGAACCTTGCCCACCGTATCCCCGATCCCCAGCACCCTGTCGACCCCCTCGATCAGACAAAAGTACCCGCCGTCGGGGCAGTATCCGACCGACTCGACCACGCCGAATTGCACCGGGCGAGACTCGCTCTGGCGCAGGTACTCCAAAATGCTGCGCACTTGCTCCTTCAAGTCGTTTTCCCATTTCATGATGGCATCCAGTCTCGCTTTTCTCTGGTCGTCAAGTTGTCTCACCTGCATCGCCAATTCCGCACGTACCTGCCTCACGCGAATCAGAAGCTTCGCCGCCTGATCCCGCAACAGCGGCAGCAGCGGCACGCGCAAACGCTCCTCCACGATTTGCGTGAGCTTTTGCTCGAATTCTTCACTGGCCAGGATGTTCGCCATCTCGCTGATGAGATACTCCTGGACCATCGCCTGGCCGAGCAGTGCGACTCGAGGGTTGGTGAAGCCGGCGTTGAAATACGCCGGTGCGTAGAACCGATCGAGATACAGGTCCGCGTACTGAACCCACTGCTCCCGCTCGGCGAGACTGAGCCGTGCCGCTTCGCGACGCGCGATCTCCTGCACGACCTCGGCACGGCGCATCTTGTACCACCGTTCCAACTGCTCCCGGTCTCGAGCCGCCACGGCCTCGATCTCCGGCACGCGCGCCTCCTGAGCCTTGATGCGTTCTGCGATGTCCGGCCGAACGGCGGGTCCCGTCGCGGAGAACGCCACGGTTCCACAGAACAAAAGGGAGAACCCCGGCAGGATCCAGTCTGAGCACCTCATGTATGCACCCCCCACAAGCAAGACCTACTCTCGTGCAACAAATCTCCCCGGCCATCGGTCCGAGTGTAGACCGACCGCCGACTATGTGCCACACGCTTCCAGCAGAGTTGAAAGATCATTCTTCGTACGGCCTGCCAGCATCGCAGTGCGGCCGGGAGTTGGGAATGAGCAATTCCCTCGTGAAGATATGCCGAGAAGCTCCAAGTGCCGCCGCATGCGGATTCGGACCAATTCGCGCGGTGCTTGTCATCCTGAGCGCAGCGAAGGATCTGGGCCGCGAGCGAGAGAAATGCCCCGTCCGGCGGCCAGATTCCTTCGACTTCGCTCAGGACAGGCTCTGCGGCTTCGCCTCAGGATGACAGAGTCTGTGCCACGTGCGCATCTGTCCGAATCTGTATCAGAGATGGTCCTGGGAACTTGTGGGTATCTTCTTCAGCCTGTAAAGCCCATGCTGGGTATGGCAAGACCGCGTCAGTGCTCGCGGTACTTCCACTCGGGGTTGCAGATGTCGTCCGCCGTGCCGGAGAGGCCATCCTGTCCGGCACTGATCAGGATGAAGGAGTCACACCGGTACGGTGCGGACTTTCCGGAGGCTTTGCGATCCTGCGTGTTCAAGTAGAATCGTTTCGGATCGGCGAGAGGGTGCGTTTCCCCCGGTTTTCCGGGCACACCTAACACGATGAGCCTCTGATTGTCTCCAAGGCCCCTTTCGGACTTTGAGATTGGCCGCGTCAGGCTCCGGCGGATACAGCGGCATGAGTCCGTTCGGGTCCAAGCCATCGGCTCGATAGGCTGACCTCAGGTGAAAGCCACGCAGGTCTTGGCCCATCAGTGCCTCCGTCAGCTTCATCGAGCCGCAATATGGCCGACCGGTCGGGTCATTCGCATCAGAGGGAGGATAGCCGTCGAACTCATTCGCAGAGAGTTCAACCGCCGCATTCATCGCATTGAACTGAGGCTTCTGATATAGGTCCGGCGGGTGTCTGTGCGGATTAGGATAGAGGAAAAACAAACCGAAGGCAGCCAAGAAGGACACTACCACTATCAGGACCACAATGCACACATCCGTGGTCACCTTTCCTTGCCGGCCACACCTCATGTCGGTCTCCCTCCGGAGATTCCCGGCTACCCTTGGACGATTTCGAGCTTCTCCGGGCAGAGGCGTTCGAGGTCGGGCAGTTGCCGCTGGCCCATGCGGACGTCGAGGACGACGATGCTGTCGGTGTAGTGCTCGCCGAGGATCTCGCCGTGAGCACGCAGGAAGCTTTGGACCTTGCCGTCGGAAAGGCTGCTGCTCACCCGGACCACGATCTCGCCGCCCTTGTAGTGCTGCAAGACCCGGCGACGAAGCTCATCCAGGCCCAGGCCGGTCTTGGCCGACAGCGCAATCGCCTCCGGATGAAGCGTCTGAAGCGTCTCCAACGGGCCCACTTCCTTGATGGCATCAACCTTGTTGAGCAATTCCAGCACGGGTTTGCCGCCGCAACCGATCTCCGACAAGACCTGATTGACCGATTCGATCTGGTTCATCACCTCCGGGTTGGCCACATCGATCACATGCAGCAATAGGTCGGCGTTGACCGCCTCTTCCAGCGTCGCCTTGAACGACTCGACGAGCTGATGCGGCAGGTTCCGCACAAACCCGACCGTGTCGCTCAAGAGAATCTCGACGCCGCGAGCCGGCATCCATTTCCTCGTCCGCGTATCGAGCGTGGCGAAGAGCCGGTCCTCGGCCAGCACGCCGGCGTCGGTCAGGGCGTTCAACAGCGTGCTCTTGCCGGTGTTCGTATAGCCGACAATGCAGATCTGGAAGAAATCCTTGCGGCCCTTGATCTCGCGGAGCTTGCGCAGATCAATCCCGGCCAGCTCGTGCCGCAGCTCGTTGATGCGCCGGCTGACGAGCCGGCGGTCGATTTCCAATTGCTGCTCACCAGGGCCGCGCGTGCCGATGGCCCCGGCCGCCGGACCGCCGCTAGCGCCGGTCACCGTGTCCAAGTGCGACCACATCCGCGCCAGGCGGGGATAGGTATACTCCAACTGGGCCAACTCGACCTGGAGTTTCGCCTGCTTGGTCTGCGCCCGCGTGGCGAAGATGTCGAGGATCAACTCGCTGCGGTCCAGCACCCTGGCCGCGACGATCTTTTCAAGCTCGCGGATCTGGGCCGGCGACAGATCGTTGTCAAAGATGATGACATCGGCTTTGAACCGTTTGACGCGGTCGGCAAGCTGGAGCGTCTTGCCCTTGCCGATGTACGTGGAGGGATGCACCGTGCGGAGTTTTTGCTGGAACCGGTCCACAACCAAGGCGCCGGCGCTCTCGGCCAACGCGGTCAATTCCGCCAAGTCATCCGAACCATTCGAGCCTCGCAAAAGCGCACCCACCAGAATGGCACGCTCTTTCCTGACTGTCAGCGTATGACGTGATTTCTCCAATGAGAAATAGACCTCCTAATCACGTAATTACTATAGCACATTCTCGGTCCCCTTCAAGTCCCATGGGTCCTATACGCCCTAGGAAATTATGTCAGAAATTTTTCGGCTTGAAAGTGGGTGGAGAGTGTGCTAAGTTAATATTTTCAGTTTTGGCACGAGAATATATACGTCTCGTGGCTGTGTTTGTTTGAGGTCGGAAACCGCATATAGAATTGAGGAGTCCAGAGTGCTCAAGGTGAAGATGCGATCAGGCGAGTCCGTTCAGCAGATGATTCGGCGTTTTAAGAAGCTATGCGAGAAGGAAGGCTTGATCCGCGATATGAAGCGCACGGCCTATTACGAGAAGCCGTCGGAGAGGGAACGCCGGCGTATGCGAAAAGCACAGCGCGTCATCCGGCACTAAGAGCAGGGTTTCGACCCTTACCCCTGAACGCAACTCGAGTACAGGCAATGACTTCCGATGCCTGCTCGGTCTTTTGTTTTCCCGCCCTGAAGGCCCCTATCGTGCGTCCAGTCGGACCGTCGTCAACAGGCGGCAAACCAGAACATGAGGGATGACGAGCACGTGGTTCGCACGGGAGGGCGAAGTCCGTTCCAAGGCAATATCCTGGCATTGGGCTTGGTCAGCCTGTTTACCGACCTGTCCAGCGAGATGATGAACCCCCTTCTGCCCATCTTCATCGCCGGCCTAGTGCCTTTGGGACTGGCTCCGGTCTACGTTGGGCTCATGGAGGGTGTAGCGGAAACCACCGCCAGCCTGCTGAAGCTGGTTTCCGGCCGCGTCAGCGACTACCTGGGCAAGCGAAAAGTGCTGGTAGCAGCCGGCTACGGACTATCGACCTTTGCGCGTCCCCTCATGGCCCTGGCCGGCTTGGGCGGGACAGCCTGGGCCGGCGGACAGGTCGTGGGGCTCAAGTTCCTGGACCGGGTGGGCAAGGGGGTGCGTACCTCGCCGCGGGATGCCTTGATCAGCGATTCCGTCGGCCCCGAGACTCGCGGCCTGGCCTTCAGCTTCACCCGCGCGATGGACCACGCCGGCGCGGTCGGCGGCTCCCTGCTGGCCATCATAATCCTTTTTGGCTTCTTGGGTTATGGCTTATGGCGTGGCAGCACGGCCAAGCCTACACTGGAGGAGATCACGGCTCTGCGGTGGGTCTTCGCCATCGCCCTGATCCCCGGCTTGTTGGCGATGATCGCGCTCGTCTGGGGAGTCCGGGAGATCGCACCGAAACAGGCCGATGGCCATAACGTCGGCGCCAAGATACCGGGAGCATGGAGACAACTGCCGACACGCTTCTTTGCGTTCGTCGGAATCGTTGTGCTCTTTACGTTGGGCAACAGTTCCGACATGTTTCTGCTGTTGTACGCCTGGGAGAAGTTCGGCCTTGGCCTGCTGGCCGTGATCGGACTGTGGATTGTCCTGCACATCTCCAAGATTGTTTTCAGCTTTCCCGGTGGCATCCTCGCCGACCGGATCGGCCGCCGGCCGATGATCCTGGCCGGTTGGACGATGTACGCGCTGGTCTACCTGGGCTTTTCGCAGGCACAGGTCCAGTGGCAGTTCTGGGCCTTGTTCCTGGCCTATGGCTTCTACTACGGCATGAGCGAAGGGGCCGAGAAGGCCCTGGTAGCGGACTTCGTACCCGCCGAATCCCGTGGCACCGGGTACGGCATCTACAATGGCGCGATCGGCCTAGCCGCCCTGCCGGGCAGCCTGCTCTTCGGCGTGTTCTGGGCCACCATCGGTCCCGGTTGGGCTTTCGGAATCGGCGCTTCCCTGGCCGGTCTGGCCGCCGTACTTGTAGCCGTCCTTGTGGCCGGAACAGGCAAGGTAACCTCGTAGGGTGGGTTCTTAACCCACGCCTTCTTCCTCTTTTCGACCCTCCCCCGCCTCTTCTCCCACGATCGAACAAATTTTTCTTTTTCCCGTTGACACCTTGTACAAATGTACGATATATTACTTGTACATTTGTAAAAGGAGATTCGTCATGACCAAACGTGAGTTACGAACGATCAGTCCGGCGGAGACGGAAATCCTGCGGCTGGTCTGGCAGCTTCGCGCAGCCACGGTGCAACAGGTGTGCGACAGCCTTCCCCAGGAACGGGATATCGCCTATGCCACCGTCCAGACCTTGCTGCGCCGGCTGGAGAAGAAACGGTATCTGAAGCACCGGACGGAGGGCAAGGCCCACGTGTTCTATCCGACCGCCAAACGAGAAGACGTGATCACCAGATCGGTAAACGACTTCCTCGGCCGGTTGTTCGGCGGCGACCCGATTCCGCTCATGCACTACCTGGCGGAGCATGGCAAGATGACTGCCGAGGACATCGAAGCACTCAAGCGGCTCATTGAGAAGGAATAGTCAACCCCTATTTCGGAGGGCGTACCTATGGAATCGCTGCTGACGACCATCGTGGACTACCTGTCGAGGCAAAGCTGGCAGATTGCACTTCTTGTCGTTGTCGTGGGATTGGCATCCTGGGCCCTGCGAAATCGAAGTGCACACGTGCGGTACTTGCTCTGGCTGCTCGTACTGGCCAAGTGCCTGACCCCGCCCGTGGCGGAAGTGCCCCTGGCCGTCCTGCCCGACAAGGCGCCGCCAGTCACCACCCCGGTCATCTCGATCATCCCGCCGCAAGAAAGGGTGCGGCAAACACCAGTGGAAGAAGGACTGCCGCTGCCGCCGACGCCGGCTTCTGCGGTACGGGAGCCGCTGCGCCTCACCACGCAGCAATGGCTTGCGGTCGGGTGGCTTACCGGCGTAGCCGTGTTCGCATGTATCGCTCTGACCAAGGCCGGGTGGACCATCCTGTGGCTGCGCCACGGACGGCGTACGCTGCCCCGGACCTCGCGGGACTCTTTCGATGAGACCTTCCGGTCGCTCCGCGTGAAGCACCCGCCACGCGTCTGGCTCATCGAAGGTGTCGGCCAGCCGTTCGTCTGGGGTATCCTGCGCGGGGACATCTACCTGCCGGACAGTTTCGCCAGGGTCGAGGACGAGCACCGCGGGGACATCCTCGGACACGAGATCAGCCATGTGCTGCGATTCGATGCGGCGGTCAACCTCCTGCAAATCATCGCTCAGGGGATCTTCTGGTTCCATCCGCTCCTCTGGTGGGCGAACCAGAGAATCCGCCGCGAGCGAGAAAAATGCTGCGATGAAATGGCGATCGCCCATCTGGGCGCCAAGCCCAAGGACTACAGCAGCGCGATCATCCGCACGCTGATCCAGGCACAAGAATCCACCCGGTCCGTGCCGTCGTTGGCCATAGCCGGTCCCGTCAAGAACATCGAGGAAAGGATAAAAACCATGTTAAGACCAGGAAAGAAATTCTACCGACGCCCAAGTTTAGTAGCGGCAATCACCCTATTGATGGTGGCGTTCTTAACCGTCCCGACAGCGATTGTTCTGACTGCCCGCGCAGAGGCGAAAATCGCAACCGAGAGCGGAGATAAACGTACTAATGCTCTGCACGAAGCCGCAGCCGCCGGCGATGTGGATCAAGTCAAGCTGCTCCTTTCACAAGGTGCTGATATCAACGCAAAAGACAAGGATGGCCGGACACCTCTGCACTCTGCGGCTTGGTATGGCCGTAAAGATGTGGCTCAAGTGCTTATCGCCAAAG
>Ga0315289_10004176_pt1 | contig 21604 bp, 20 predicted proteins | sample YL17G11_40_MG_FD_203452 | JGI IMG/M metagenome (GOLD analysis project Ga0315289, IMG submission 203452) | Sediment microbial communities from Yellowstone Lake, YNP, Wyoming, USA - YL17G11_40 | ecosystem: Environmental > Aquatic > Freshwater > Lake > Sediment | place: USA: Wyoming | collected... | reverse complement strand
GTCGAATCGTTGACGTTGATCGCCGGCGCCAGCAGCGTGCCCTTTTCTAACATCTGGTAGAGCCGGTGCACCCCGGTGGTAGTCTCCTCGCTGACGCCCTTCCATTGCTCGACCAGGCTGTGCCAGAACCCCGGCCGCTGCCGAAGCGTATCCTTCAGCAGCGCGTTGACGACCTTCAGCTCCTTGTTGCGCGTGGGCTCATCAAGGATGGATGGATCATTCTCGGCGGCGTAGCCGCGGTGGATCAGCAGCGTCGCATCGCCCCCGTCGTCCACCACCAGGTTCGGCCCCACCCCGCCCGGGAAGCTCAAGGCCTGTAGCGTGCACCACCAGTACTCCTCGAGCGTCTCGCCCTTCCAGGCGAACACCGGCACGCCGGCCTTTACCATCGCCGCGGCCGCGTGGTCCTGCGTGGAGAAGATGTTGCAGCTAGCCCAGCGGACGTCGCCGCCCAGCGCCGTCAGGGTCTCGATCAGCACGGCCGTCTCGACCGTCATGTGGAGGCTGCCCGTGATGCGGGCGCCGGCCAGTGGTTTGCGCGGCCCGTACTTGGCGCGCGTGGCCATCAGGCCGGGCATCTCGTGCTCGGCCATCTCGATCGCCCGCCGGCCCAGGTCCGCCAGGCAAAGGTCCCGGATCTTGTAGTTGCTGGAACTAAGCGTGCGACCGCTTGTCTGCTGCTTGTCCGTCGCTTGGGCCGTCTTTGCCATGGTCTTGGGATTCCTCGCGCCCCCCGTGTGCCACAGCACGTATCATAGCCTTTGGGGCGGCCACAGGGCAGCTTTTCGTCCGTTTCCGAAGGCGCCGGTTCAGAGCCAGAATTCGCTCCGCAGCTCGGAGCCTTCGCGCGTGGCGCGGATGAATTGCTCGACCTTCCGAAGGTCCTTCACGCCGGGGGCCTTCTCCACGCCCGAGGCCACGTCGACCGCCCAGGGCCTGACCAGTTCGATGGCCTGCTCCACGCATCCGGCGTCCAGCCCGCCGGCCAGAATGATCGGGTCCGCCCCCGCCAACTGCCCCGCCAGGCGGGCCTCGGCCACCCACTGCCAGTTGAACCGCTCGCCGGCGCCCCCGCGGGCAGCCGGATGGTACGCATCCAGCAGCACCGCGGCCAGGTTGGACCGGGCCTGCACGGCGTCCAGCCAGGCCCGCAGGCGCTCCAGCCACTGCTCGTCGCGGACTCCAAAGGCCTTGATGCACGGAACGCGGATCTGCCCCACAATCCGCGGCTCCTCGTCCCCATGCAACTGGACGTACTGAATCCCGGTCCGCTCCGCCACGCGGTTGATCGTGTCGGGATCGGCATTGACGAATACGCCCACCGCGGCCACGAACGGCGGCAGGACGTCCACAATGGCCCGGGCCTGCTCGGGCGAGACCCACCGGGGCGACTCCGCGAACACCAGTCCGATCGCGTCGGCGCCCATCTGGGCGATCCGCAGCGCGGTCGCGGCGTCGCGCAGCCCTTCTATCTTGACTCGCACCCGCTGCATCGGAGCCGTACCTTACAGACATTATTGGCGTCTTGCAACGACTCGGCCGGACCGATAAAGTCCTGCCGGACGGGCATCCAAGGAGACTGCGGTGGCAGGCATCAGGTTCGGAATTATCGGCTCGGGCTTCATGGGAGGGTGGCACGCGCGCAACATCACCGGCCGGCCCAGCCGTGATTACGCGCTGACGGCTGTGTGCGACGCCGACCCCTCCCGCGCCAAGGCGCTGGCGGAGGAAGTGGGCGTGCGATGGTTCGATAGCGCCGAGGCGATGATGTCCTCCGGCCTGATCGACGCGGTCCTGATCGTCACCCCGCACTACTGGCATCCGATCTATGCCATTCAGGCGGCCAGGGCGGGGTTGCACGTGCTATGTGAAAAGCCCCTGGCCGCGACCGTCGGGCCGGCGCGGGCTATGGTGGCCGAGTGCCGCCGGCGCAAGGTGGTCCTGGGCGCGATGCTCCAGGCCCGCACCCGCCCGCTGATGGCCAAGATGAAACGGATCGTTGCCTCGGGCCGACTGGGGCGGATCTTCAACGTCACGATGATCTGTTCGAACTGGTACCGCCCTCAGAGTTACTACGATAGCGGCGATTGGCGGGGCACCTGGGAAGGAGAGGGCGGCGGGGTGCTGCTCAATCAGGCCCCCCACTCGCTGGACCTGTTTCAATGGATCGGGGGCATGCCCACGGCCGTGACAGCCGTGCTCAAGACCCGCCTGCACAAGATCGCCGTGGAGAACACGGCCCAGGTGATCTGCGAGTACGCCGACCCCGACAAAGTCGGCTACATCTACGCCACCACGGCCGAGGCGCCGGGGCGCGAGGAACTGACCGTCGCGGGCGACCTGGGCACCTTGATCGCCCGGGGCGGCAAGCTCCTGCTGGGCCGCCTGGCCCAACCGATGTTGGAGCACCTGCGGACCAGCGACGACCGCTACAAGGGTCCCGATTGCCGCTGGACCGAGTTGAAGGTCGCCGACGACCCGATGGCTGGGCACATGGCCGTGGTGCGGGCCTTCGCGCGGCACTCGTTGCGCGGGACGCCTCTGGTCGCCACGGGCCAGGAAAGCCTCAACGAACTGGAGCTGTCCAACGCGATCTACCTGGCGGGCTTTGGCGACGGCCGCTGTGAGTTGCCCGTGGACGCCGACCGGATGGAACGTCTGCTGGGCCGCCTGGTGCGGCAACACCCCAGCCGGCCGGGAGGCATTGGCCAATACGCTCAGGCGGCCCGGGCGCTGCGCAAGCTGCTGAAATAGGGAATCGCTCAAGATTGCCCCAAGCGGACGCTTGCCCGCCGCGTGTCTGACCGTCGCGGCGGGGCTCCTGCAACCGTCGCGTCGAGCAGTATCTGCACGGCCGCGTGGCACAGGAGTCGTTGGTAAGCCTTCTGGAGCGTCGTCCAATGCGGGACCCTCTTGAGACCGATGGCCTCGCACAGCAGGCGGCCATTTTCTTGCTGAAACTCGCCGGCCGGCGCCTACAATACCGCCTTGCTCGTGATCGAATAGAGGATGCGGCCGGTAGCGTGCTTGCGCAAGCCGAAGCCACGGCACGCGGCCGGCCAGGGATATGCTCGTGCCAGACCTTTGTGACTATATTGACGCGCGCCATCTTCAGCAGATCCAGGATTCGTTCTTTGCCGTGGCCCGCCTGCCGATTCTTATCCTGGACCCGGCCGGGGCGGCGCTGACCCGCCCCAGCCCGGGCGCCACGATCCGTTCGGACGCCGACGGGCCGTCGCACTGCCTCGTCCCGGTGATGGTGGACGATACCCTAATCGGCCAAGTGGCTGTGTACGCTTCCGACGGGCGGACATGCGACCAGGCGGAGGTTCGCCTGCTGGCTCAGGCCGTGGCTGAGTCACTAGCCCGGCAGGCGCACCAGCACGTCGAGTCGGCCGCTCGCGTCCAGGAGCTGGCCACGCTGTATCGCCTGACGGCTGAGTTCACGGGCCGGAGGGACCTCCAGGGCATGTTGGACCTGGTGGCCAAGACGGTGGTGGACGTGCTGAAGGCCAAGGCCTGCTCGATCCGGCTGCTCAGCGAGGACCGCACCGAGCTGGTGATCAAGTCGGTGGCCAACCTATCCCCGCACTACCTCAACAAGGGGCCGATCCTGGTGGTCGATTCGCAGATCGACCAGGAGGTGCTCAGCACCCTCCAACCAGTGTACGTCGCCGATGAACGGACCGACCCGCGGGTACTCTATCCGGCGGAGGCGAGGCGGGAGGGCATCGTCAGCGCGCTGTGCGCGCCGATGGTCTATCGCGGCCGGCCCCAGGGCGTGATCCACGTTTACACCGACAAGCCGCACGAGTTCGACCGGTTCGAGGTGTCGCTGTTGGGGGCCATCGCGGCGCAGGCGGCTGGGGCGATCGTCAATGCCCGGCTCAACCAGGAGGCGCTGGCGACGGCGGAAATGCGCCGGCAGGTCGAGCTGGCTGCGCAGGTCCAGCAGCGGATGATCCCCGCCCAGCCGCCGCAATTGGCGGGGGTGGACATCGCGACGGCGTACGTGCCATGTTTCGCGCTGGGAGGGGACTTTTTCGACTTCCTGCCCCTGGGGCCGGACAACCTGGGGCTGGCGGTGTGCGACGTGGTGGGCAAGGGCATCCGCGCGTCGCTCCTGATGGCGTCGGTCCGGGCGTCGTTGCGGGCACACGCGGCCAACATCTACGCGCTGTCGGAGGTGCTGGGGCGGGTCAATCGCGACCTGTGCCAGGACAGCCTGACCAGCGACTTCGCCACGTTGTTCTACGGGGTCATCGACCTGAAGGCCCGCCGCCTGACCTACTCCAACGCCGGGCACGTGCCGCCGCTGCTGATCCGCGACCAGCAGGCGCGCCAACTCAGCGCCGGCGGGCCGGTGCTGGGGCTGGACGTCCAGGCTCGCTGGCAATACGAGCCGCTGGAGCTGCGCGGCGGGGACGTGATATTGGCCTATACCGACGGGCTAACCGAGGCGCTGAACTTCGAGGACAAGGCCTTCGGCCGCCAGCGGGTGATCGACGCGGCCTTGGGGGCCCTTCGCGAAGGCCAAGGCGCCCAGGGCCTGGTGAACGCTTTGCTGTGGCAGTTGCGGCGGTTCACGGGCCTCCAGAGCCGCCTGGACGACCTGACCCTCATCGCCATCCGGCTGCTATGAGACCCTTCCAATGGAGTTGACGCCCTGGAGGCCTTCTGCTATAGGGTCTGGCAACTGATGGTCTAAGAGGACATTCGGCCGTCTGCGTTTATGAGCCAGTTCCGCCTGCTTAGCGATCCCGAACGTTACGTGGCCCACCGCTGGGACCTGGCCGCCGACGAATCCGCTCGGGCGCGTTGGCTGGAGCACTTCCTGGCCCACTTCGAGATGACGCTGGGCCATGCGGCTGCGCAGTACGGTCGCAAGGCCAACCGCCAAATTGCCGCCGCGCGCGAGCAGTTCAACGCGGCGATCCAGCAGCTCCGGCAATCGCCCTTGTCGCTGCCGGCAGGGCGGCTGGACATCCTGGAGCTGTGCCGCCTGCGCGACGGCACGCTGCGGCGCAACGGCCTGCACGATCCCTTCGCGCACATCAAGGCGCGGGAGAACGCCTCGGCTGCGAAGCTCTATCCGCGGGTGGTGCGGGCCCTGCGCGCCCAGGAGAACTCCGACAAGTGGCTGCGCCTGGTCAAGAGCGTCTTTGCCGGCAACGTGTTCGACCTGGGCTCGGCGGCCACGATGCACCTGGCGACTGAGCCGACCAACTTCCTGGAGACCGTGGAGGGCATCCGCCCCCGCCCCTGGCTGGTGGACGACTATGACCGCCTGGAGCAGGACCTGCTGAAGGCCCCGCCGGCCAAGTGGTCCAAGGCGATGATCCTGGTGGACAACGCCGGCAGCGACTTCATCCTGGGCGTGATGCCGCTGGCCCGGGAACTGGCGCTGGCGGGCACGCGGATCGTTCTGGCCGCCAACGAGCTGCCCAGCCTGAATGACATCACCGCCGATGAAACAGCCGCCACGATCGGCCAGTTGGCCGCCCTGGACGACGACCTGGCAGCGCTGATCGCCGCGGACATGTTCGAGGTGGTTTCCACCGGCAACGCCAGCCCGCTGATTGACCTGGCGGAGGTGTCGGATGAGTTGAACGAGGCGGCCGCCGACGCTGAACTGCTGGTGCTGGAGGGCATGGGGCGGGCGGTGGAGAGCAACTTCGACGCCGGCTTCAAGGTAGACACGCTGCACCTGGCGCTATTGAAGGATGAGGCCGTAGCGCAGCGCGTGGGGGGAGAGCTTTACGATTGCGTGTGCAAGTACGCGCCCGCCAACTCATGAGGCACCTGGCCGGCGGGGCAAAAGGACTCTTCCCGGATTTCGGCACGTTCGCAAGATGACGCGATACAAGTTTCTGGCACTGGACGTGGACGGCACGCTGATAGGCCCCGACAGCCTGGTTGGCCCTGACGTGGCGGACGCGCTGGGGCGGGCTGGCCAGGCCGGCCTGCGGGTGTGCCTGGCGACCGGGCGCAGCTACATCGAGACCATCGGGGTCTGGCGGCAGCTTCGCCTGACGCCGCCTTATGAACCGATGATCCTCATCGGCGGGGCGTTAGTCAGCGAGCCGGACACCGGCCGAACGCTCTACCACAAGCCCATCGAGCCGACCGTGGCGCAGGAGTTCGCGGAGGCTCTGGGCCGGGCCGGCCTGGCGGCGATGGCCATCGTGGACGCCTGGCGGCACGGCTGGGACTACCTGCTGGTGGAGGGGCCGGACCCTCGCCAGGCGCAGGCGGGCTGGTTCAGCAAGATGAACGTGAAGGTCCAGCCGGTCGAGCGGTTGGACCGCCCGGGGCTTCCGGCGCCCCTGCGGATCAGCGCGGTGGTGCAGCCGCGGCAGGGCGAGCCGTTGGCGGCAGAGCTGTCGCAGCGTTTTGGCGGGCGGCTCAACGTGCATTCGATCCTGGCGCCCAACTACGGCGTGACGATCGTGGAGGCGTTCGCCCGCGCCGCCGGCAAGCACACGGCCCTGACGTACGTCGCGCAGGCCTGTCGGATCGCCCTACGCGACATCGTGGCGGTGGGGGACGACATCAATGATCTGGCGATGATCCGCGGCGCCGGCCTGGGGGTGGCCATGCCCCAGAGCAGGCCCGCGATGCGCAAGGCGGCTGCGCATGTGATCGAAGGCGGGCTAGCCCGGTTTATCGACGAGATGTTGGCTGGGCGGTTCGACTGATGGGCATTGGCGCTCCATGGTGCAATGCATACACCCGACCTTGCGGGATGGGTGCAAGCCGCTTGGCGGGGACGGGGGTACGTGCAGATTCCTCGCTGAATTTCCTGGCCAGGGGGAGGCGGCTTGGTATAATACTATCAAAACTTGATCGCCGAGTCCTGCCGCAGGCAGGAGCGGGGAACCCGATCTGTAGGGGCGTATCGCCGCAAGGCGTAGGGCAATCTCTTCCGCCCGAGCCCGTCAGCTAACCTCGCAGGCGTGGGAGAGGAACCTCCTGAGTCCGGAGGCTCCTCTGGACATTCAGGAGGTGTGGTATGGCTACCGGTGCACCCGTATCGCCGGGGCATGAGACATCGTCTCGTGCGCCTCGATTCAGGGGCCCGCTGGCCCAGTTGGTGGTCCTGCTCCGCGGGCTTCGTCACCTTCACCCCGCTAAGCTCGTTTTTCTGGGCTACCTGTCGTACGTCCTGGTCGGCTGGGCGGTGTTGTGCCTGCCTTCGGCTCAGAAGGGGCCGGGTGTCAGCCCGCTGGACAACATCTTCGTGGCGACCTCGGCCCTGTCCACCACCGGCCTAGCGACTGTCAGTGTCTCCGACAGCTACAACTGGTTCGGCCAGACGGTGGTGATGATCCTGATCCAACTGGGCGGGGTCGGGTACATGACCCTGGGCTCCTTCCTGATTCTGGCGCGCAAGACCGAGCTGTCACCCGTGCGGACAGCCATCGGGCAGACGGTCTTCAGCTTGCCGGCCTCGTTCCACTTGGGCGAGTTCATCCAGGGCGTCATCTACTTTACCCTGGCGATCGAGGCCGCGGGCGCGGCGGCTCTGTACTTCGTGTTCCGCGCGGCGGGCGTGGAAACCCCGCTGTGGAGCGCGGTCTTCCACAGCGTGTCGGCCTTCTGCACGGCTGGGTTTGGGCTGTACAACGACAACTTCGAGCGATTCGCGGGGAATTTCTGGCTCAACGCGATCATCGCGGCCCTGAGCTATCTGGGCGCCATGGGTTTCATCGTGTGCCTGGATGTCTACCGCGTGGTCCGGGGCAAGTCCGCGGGGATGACGTTGACCTCAAAGATCATCCTGACCGCGACCCTCTGGATGGCTGTGATAGGCACGGGTTTGCTGTTCATCGACGAGCCGTCCATCCGGGACCTGTCCCCCGAGAACCGCCTGCTGGCGGCGTTTTTCCAGTGCATGTCGGCCATGACGACGGTCGGCTTCAACTCCATCAGCATCGCCGGCCTGTCGAAGGCCTCCGTGCTGCTGCTGGTGGTGCTGATGGTCATCGGCTCCTCTCCCTCCGGCACCGGCGGCGGCGTGAAGGTCACCACGATCTCGGCCATGATGGGCGTGATGCGCAGCGCCATCCGCGGGGAAAAGGAGGTGCGATTCTGGGACCGGGCGATCCCCTACGAGCGCGTCACGCTGGCGTTCGCGAGTCTGGGGTTCTATCTGACGGCGTTTGTGATAGGCGTCTACCTGCTGGAGTTGACGGAAAGCACGCCATTTGACAAGAACCTTTTCGAGGTGGCCTCGGCCTTGGGAACGGTGGGCCTGAGCATGGGGATTACCGCCACGCTCAGTGTGCTGGGCAAGGTCATCATCACGCTGATGATGTTCTGCGGGCGCGTGGGACCCTTGACCCTGGGCAGCGCGATCCTAGGAAGGGTTTTGTCCAGGCCCGCGGTCCAGGATAGAGACATCGCGATATGAGCGCGGATTGGACCGATCAGCCGGGTCTGCTTGGGGTTCCGAGCCGGCGCAGGCAGGCGCCGACCGGCGGCGCCGCGACGTGCCGGCGGCACCGATGCCTGGTCATTGACAGGCCCCGGCAGCGAGCACTATTCTCAGCGCCATCACCCCCACCTGGCCGGGTCGATCGGCTGGGGACGGACACTGCGACCATGTTGCCATCAAATCGTCGTCCGGACGTAGTGCGATACACGACCGCCGGGATCGAGTTTACGCTGACCTTCGGCTTGCCGCTGGCGGGCGGATTATGGCTGGACCGGCGTCTGAACACGATACCGGGTTTCTCGCTTTTGGGCGGGGCCGTGGGCTTCGCCGTCGGGCTTTATCGGCTGCTGCGGCAGGCGAGACGGCTTCGCGATCAGGAGGAGGCGTCGCGGCACGAGCGTCGGGACTGACGCCGTGGACCGGCGGCCGGACGGTGCGAGATGAAGACCGCTGCACTGGCGCTAACGTACCAAGGGCTGATAGGCCACCTGCTGCTGGCGACGGGCGTCGCGGTAGGGGCGGGGACCTACCCCACCTGGGCAGTGGGCGGCTGCGGAGGCCTGCGGGCTGAGCTGACGGCGGCGGCGATCCTGGGGCTGCTGAACCTCGCCAGCGGGGCGGTGTTGGTGCGGTGGGCCCGGTTGGGCCCGGCGGTGGTGACGATGGCCTTCATGAGCCTGGGCTTGTTGCGGGTGTTGGTGTGCGCAGCCCTGGGCGCGGCGGCTTGGCAATTGCTGCGCCTTCGCGCGGACATCCTGCTGGTTTGGCTCTGCGCGTTGTACCTGGCCATGCTGGCGGGGGAGGGCCTCTGGTTGGTGAGGGCGCTGCGGCGCGACGCCTATGAGGCGGCGCTGCGGCGGATTGTTCGCGGCGGCCGAGGATGGACGGTGAGGCTGTAACCGATGCACATGCTGGCCTTCAACCTGATCGAGCGGATTGTGGACGCCCCCTGGCCGGGCTGGCAGGTGACGGTTTTCGGAGCTCGCGTGACGCTGATGTCCGGCGGGATCGCCGCGATGCTGCTGGCCGCGGCGATTCTGGCGGCTGTCGTGGTGCCGCTGGCTCGGCGGACGCAAACGGTGCCGCGGGGCGCGGTCAACATGCTGGAGGTGCTGGTGGTGTTCGTGCGGGACATGATCGCCCGTCCGGCCCTGCATGAGAAGGCCTACGAGTTCCTGCCGCTGCTGCTGACCCTGTTCCTGTTCGTGTTGGCGGTCAACCTCGTCGGGATCCTGCCGCTGGAGCCGCTTAGCGAGTTGGCGGGGCTGCCGCGAGTGGGCGGAGTGGCCACCGCGATCCCGACCGTGGCCGCCGGGCTGGCCAGTTTGTCGCTGCTGACGATCGTGGGGATGGGCCTGCGGGCCCAGGCGCGCCGTTGCCGACAGGAGCATGGCTGGCCTTGGCCGGTGTGCCTGCTGCTGGCCCCGCTGATGTGGTTCAGGAGTTTGGCGCCGCCGGTGCCCGGGATTGCCGGGAGAATCCTGACGGTCCCGCTGATGGCCTTGGAGTTCGTGGGTTTGGTGGCCAAGTGCTTTGCGCTGATGGTGCGTCTGTTCGCCAACATGGTGAGCGGACACACGCTGCTGGCGGTGCTGATGATGTTCATCGTCATGGCCATGCAGCAGCGCCTGATCAGCGTGTTCTACATCGGGCCGTTCTGCATAGCCGCCAGCGTGGTAGTGGAGGTGTTGGAGCTGTTGGTGGCGGGGTTGCAGGCGTATATCTTTACGTTCCTGACGGCCATGTTCCTTGGGATCTACGCGGAACCTTCGCATTAGCACCTACCGCAAAACAGATAGTGATCGCCCGAGCCGGTCGCTAGAATACGCGGTTTAACTTGTCCCGGCCGGAGCCGGGACGCTGATGCCGGGATGGAGACCTAAAGATGAGCAAAATGCGGACATGGGTGGTGTTGCTGGGAATGGTGATCTGCGGATTCAGCGGGACGGCGCTGGGCCAGCCCGCTGGGGACGCGCAGACGCCCGCGGCGACAACCATGGAAAACCAGGCCAACTACCCGATCGGCAAGAGCATTGCCATCATCGGGGCCTGCTTTGGCGCCGGCTTCAGCGCCATCGGCGGGGGCTATGCCATCGCCCGGATCGGGCAGTCCTGCATCGAATCCGTCGCCCGCCAGCCGGAGGCCGCCGGCTCCATGTTCGCGCCGATGATCGTTACCGCGGCCATGGTCGAGGGCGGCATGCTGTTTTCCATCGTGGTATGCCTGCTGGGCGTGCTGTTCATCTAGCTTTGGGAAGGCGACGATGGACCGACCCTGCCTGTTGAGCCTAGGATTGCACCTGGCGGCCTGCCTGGTTGTTTTGGCTTTGCCGGCCGAGACGGCCTGGGCCCAGGAGGGGCAGGGCGGCCGGCAGGTGTATCCGGGCGACCTGGGCCAAGCCATAGCGGCTATCCTGATCTTCCTGGGCCTGCTGGCAATCCTGGGCCGGTGGGCCTGGAAGCCGGTAGTGGGGCAGCTTAAGCGACGGGAGGAGTCGATCGCGCAGGCGTTGGAGCGATCGCAGCAGCGCGAGCAGGAGGCCCGCGATCTACTGGCGCAGTACACGGCGCGCCTTCAGGCCGCCGACGCGGAGGCCCAGGAAGTCATCGCGCGGGGCCGGCACGAGGCGGCTGCTGCCCGCGAGGAGCTGCTGACCCAGGCGCGCCAGGAGGCCCAGAAGTTCATCGCGGAGGCCAAGGAAGATCTTCGGCACGCCAAGCAAATGGCCCTTCAGGAGCTTTACGTGTCGACGGCCAAGCTTTCGGCCGATATCGCCGCCCAGTTGCTGGGCAGGGTCCTGAGCAGCCAAGACCAGGACCGGTTGCTGAATGGGTGCCTCCAGGAGATTGGCAAGGCCTTCCGACAGGAGGAATGATGTCCTCTGGCGTTGAAATGCCGCGCACCGTGATGGATCCCGCCAGCGAATCGCTGGCCGGGGTCTATGCGCAGGCGCTGATGGGCCTGGCCGACGACGACGCGCAGGCCGAGGCGCTACTGGGCGAACTGGATGGCGTGCTGGAGCTGATGGACACGATCGACGGGTTCCAGGCCCTGTTGATCGGCGCCGCCGCCGGAAGCCGGCAGCGGCGTGAACTGGCAAGCAGGATCTTTGGTGGGCGCGTTAGCCCGCACACCGAGTCATTCCTAGGCGTGCTGGCGGCTCACGGGCGCATGGGGCTGTTGCGGCCGATCCGTCGGCACATGCATGACCTGTTGCGGCAGCGCCGCGGGCAGGTGGAAGTGCGGGTGGATGTGGCCCAGCCGCTGACGCCCGGTCAGCGTGAGCTGATCATCGAGTCGCTGCGGCGGACGCTGGGGGCGCAGCCGGTGCTGCACGCGACAGTGGACCCGTCGCTGCTGGGGGGGGTGGTGTTGTGCGTGGGCGACCGGCGGGTGGATGCCTCGTTGGCCGGCAACCTCCGCCGGCTGCGGCGGCAGCTCATGGGGAAACTTGCGGGCCAGGCAGCCCGGCGCCTGGAGCAGGCGTCGGAAGGCTAGTACCGGCGGCGCCGGGTGTCTTGAGGCCCAGTGGCGCAGTTTACGGAAGGGCATATGAAGTTCAAAGCCGATGAGATCGTCAGCGTCATCCGCGAGGAGATCGCCAACTACCGCTCCCAACTGGACGTGGCGCAGGTGGGGCGGGTGCTGGAGGTGGGTGACGGGATCGCGCAGATTTGCGGCCTGTCGGACGCAATGGCCGGCGAGATGATCGAGTTCGCTGGCGGCACGCTGGGCCAGGTGTTCAACCTGGAGGAAAGCTCCATCGGCGCGGTGATCTACGGCAGCACCGAGGCGGTGCGCTCGGGCGACGCGGTACGCTCCACGGGCGCGCTGCTGGAGGTGCCGGCCGGGCCGTCGATGCTGGGAAGGGTGGTCAACCCGCTGGGCAAGCTTCTGGACGGGGGCGAGCCGATCCAGGAAACGCACCGCCGGCCGCTGGAGTTGACTGCTCCGGGCATCGCCTCCCGCCAGCCGGTCAACGAGCCGATGCTGACGGGCATCAAGGCCATTGACGGGCTGACCCCGATCGGGCGGGGCCAGCGAGAGCTGATCATCGGCGACCGCAAGACCGGCAAGACCGCCATCGCGTTGGATACCATCATCAACCAGAAGGGCACGGGGGTCATCTGCGTGTACGTGGCCATCGGGCAGAAGGAATCCACCGTGGCCGCCACGGTGGAGACGCTTCGTGCCTACGGTGCGATGGAGCACACCGTGGTGGTCATCGCCTGTAGCTCCGACCCGGCGCCGCTACAGTACATCGCCCCGTATAGCGGCTGCGCCATCGCCGAATACTTCATGTACGAACAGGGCCGGGCCACGCTGGTGGTGTACGACGATCTGACCAAGCAGGCGGCCGCTTACCGGCAGATATCGCTGCTGCTGCGGCGCCCGCCGGGCCGCGAGGCGTACCCCGGCGACGTGTTCTACCTGCACAGCCGGCTGTTGGAGCGGGCCTGCAAGCTGGCGGAAAAGTACGTGATCGCCCCGGCCGAATTGACCGTTGAGCAGTTGGCTGCCTTAGGCTCGTCGGGCCAGGAGGTGTTTGAAGGCCCACCGGGCCTGGCTGCCGCGCGAGCCAAGCTGGCCCAGATGGGCGGGGGCCTGCAAGTGCGGCGGCTGCCCGGCTCGGGCGGCTCGATGACGGCTCTGCCCATCTGCGAGACGCAGGAGGGCGAGGTCTCCGCTTACATACCAACCAACCTGATTTCGATCACCGACGGGCAGATCTACCTGGAACCGGGGCTGTTTTTCTCCGGGGTGCGCCCCGCGGTCAACGTGGGCATCTCGGTCAGCCGCGTGGGCTACAAGGCGGCCTACCCGGCCATGAAGGACGTAGCCAAGAGCCTGCGGCTGGACCTGGCGGCCTACCGCGAGCTGGAGTCGTTCTCGCAGATGGGGATGGAGCTGGATGCCGCCAGCCAGCGGCAGGTGGATCGCGGGATGCGGATGGTGCGCCTGCTGACGCAGCCGCAGTACCAACCCATGATCGCCACCGACCAGATCATCTCGATCTACACCGGCGTGCGGGGCTTCCTGGACGATCTTCCGGTGGAGGAGGTGCGGGATTTCGAGACGCAACTGCTGGGGTACATCAAGTCGCAGCGGGCGGATTTCCGCCGCCAGTTGGACGAGGATAAGAACCTCACCCGCGAGCTGGATCAGCAGCTCAAGGCCATCATCACGGAGTTCAAGGACACCGCGTACAAGGAGTATCGGCGCGCTCGGCGGGGGCAGGTGGCGGCGGCAACGTGATGATAGGCCGGACCGCGGCCGGGCAGGCGGCGCGAGTCCAGGGACAACAACGCCCTGTCGTCCGTTCGTGCATTACGGCCGCGACCGAAGGGACGCGATACCTGACGGCGGTTTTCCTGGGGACTGACGCGGCGGCCATAGAAGCCGGGAAGGACCATGGCAAAAGCCAGGCGGATACTCAAGCGGGTCAAGGCGGTCCGGAGCATCCACCAGGTCACGCGGACCATGCAGATGGTCGCGTCGGCCCGGTTCCGCAAGGCGCACGCGCGGTCGGTGGCGGCCCGGCCATACACGGACCGTTTGGTCAGTCTGGTGGCCGACCTGATCGACCGCAGCCAGGGCAAACTGTCGCACCCCCTGATGGAAGAGTCCCCAACGCTGAAACGAGACGTGCTGCTGGTAATCACCAGCAATAGCGGCCTATGCGGGGCCTTCAACAGCGCCGTGCTGGAGGTGGCGATGGATCGCACGGTGCAGCTTCAGACCGCCGGCTATGAGTTAAACCTGCACGTGGTGGGCAAGCGCGGGCTGCAATACATGCAGTCGCGCCGATATGTGGTGGAGCGTTCGCACACCGACCTGGGGTACCTGCCCGACTACACGAGGGTGACGGGCCTGGCCGACCAGATCGTCGGCGATTTCCTGGCCGGCCGGATCAGCGGGCTCGAGGTGGCCTACATGCAGTTCGTCAGCGCCGGCCGGCAGCGGCCCGTGGTGGCGCCGCTGCTGCCTATGTCCGCGGTGGCTCCCCCGGCGCGCCCGCCGATGCTGCGGGTGGTAGTGCCTTACGACATGCTGCCCTCCCCGCAGGCCGTGCTGGATCGCCTGCTGCCGCTGACGCTGCGGCTAAGGCTTTACCAGTGTTTCCTGGATTCGGCGGTGGCCGAGCAGATGGCCCGCATGGCGGCCATGCAGTCGGCTTCCGACAACGCCGAGGACATGATCCATGAGCTGACGGTGCTGTACAATCGCATGCGGCAGACCCAGATCACCACCGAGCTGTCGGAGATCATGGGCGGGGCCGAAGGACTGGAATAACGCGCCCGGCGGCGTCCGGGGCGACTAAGAGACGCGAGGCCAACATGGGCGGCACAGGCGAAGTGGTGCAGGTGATCGGGTCCACGTTTGACGTGGAGTTTCCGCCGGAGCAGTTGCCGGGCATCTATAACGCCCTGCGGGTGCGCGGGCAATCGGGCGTGATCCACATCGACTTAACCGGCGAGGTCCAGCAGCACCTGGGCGGGGGGCGGGCCCGCTGCGTGGCGCTGGGCTCCACGGATGGGCTGCGGCGGGGCATGAAGGTAGAAGACACGGGTGGCCCGGTGCGGGTGCCCGTGGGACCCAAGGTGCTGGGGCGGGTGTTCAACCTGCTGGGCGAGCCGATCGACGGACGGGGACCGGTCGAAGCAGAGGAATACCGCTCGATCCACGCCCCGCCGCCGGCGTTCGACGCGCTGGTGCCCAAGAGCGAGCTGTTCGAGACGGGCATCAAGGTGATTGACCTGCTGGTGCCCTTCGTGCGAGGCGGCAAGACCGGGCTGTTCGGAGGGGCGGGCCTGGGCAAGACGGTGATCATCCAGGAGCTGATCGCCCGCATCGCCACCAAGCATGGCGGGTACAGCGTCTTTGCGGGGGTGGGCGAGCGGACTCGCGAGGGCAACGACATCTGGCTGGAGATGCAGGACGTCCAGATCGGCCAGACCGGCCAAAAGCTGCTGGATAAGACGGTGATGGTCTTTGGGCAGATGAACGAACCCCCCGGGGCCCGCCTGCGCGTGGCGCTCAGCGCGGTGACGGTGGCGGAATACTTCCGCGACCAGGGGGCCGAGACCTTGCTGTTCATCGACAATATTTTCCGGTTCTCCCAGGCCGGCTCGGAGGTTTCGGCCTTGCTGGGGCGCATGCCCTCGGCCGTCGGGTACCAGCCGACCCTGGCCACGGAAATGGGCCAGCTCCAGGAGCGGATCACCTCCACGCGCCAAGGGGCGATCACGTCGGTGCAGGCGGTGTACGTGCCGGCCGACGACATGACTGACCCCGCTCCGGCCACGGCCGTGACGCACCTGGACGCGTTCATCGTCCTGGATCGCTCGATCGTGGAAAAGGGCATCTATCCGGCCATCGACCCGCTGGCCAGCTCGTCGCGGATCCTCGATCCCCAGTACGTCGGCCAGGAGCACTACGAGGTGGCGCGGCAGGTGCAGCGAATCCTCCAGCGATACCGCGACCTTCAGGACATCATCGCGATCCTGGGCGTGCACGAGCTGAGCGAGCAGGACCGGCAGATCGTGGCGCGGGCGCGCCGGATCGAGCGATTCCTGTCCCAGCCGTTCTTCACGGCCGAGGTTTTCACGGGCAAGGGCGGCAACTATACGCCGCTCAAGGAGACGGTGCGGTCATTCCGTGAGATCGTCGAAGGCAAGTGGGACCACCTAAGCGAGCAGGCGTTCATGTACGTGGGCGCGGTGGAGGAGGCGGCTGAGCAGGCCCGCCGGCTGGAGGCGTCCGCCTCGCAGGAGGGCGAGGCCGACCGGACCGTCCGCCAAGCGGCCAGGAGCTAGAAGCCCCGCTGCAACCGGAAGGAAGCGATTAATGAATGTATATGAAGCCATCGAGGCGCGGCGGAGCGTGCGGAGGTTCGCCGACCGGCCGGTGGAGGACGACAAACTCCAGCGGCTGTTGCGGGCGGCGCAGGAGGCGCCCAGCGGGCGGAACCTCCAGGAGTGGAAGCTGGTGGTAGTCCGCGATGCCGGGGCCCGGACGGCCCTGGCCCAGGCTTGCGAGCAGCCGTTCGTTGCCGCCGCGCCCGCGGTGCTGGCGTTGGTGGCGACCCATCCCGACCGCCTGATGCACTGCGGTGTTCCGGCAGCGCCGGTGGACGGGGCCATCGTGCTGGACCACGTCAGCCTGGCGGCCGTGCAGGAGGGCCTGGGCACCTGCTGGATCGGACACTTCGACCAGGATGCCTGCCGAAAGCTGCTCAAGGCGCCGGCCTCGGGGCGGATTATCGAGATGATGCTGCTGGGCTACGCGGCGGAGCCGCCGGCCCCGCGAAAACGCAAGGACCTCAAGCACTTGGTCTGCTACGAGACCTACGCCTGATCGGCGACAGCCATGGCCCCCTACCGCAGGACATTCCAGTACGAGATTCTGACGCCGCGGGGCGAGGTGACGTCAGGCAAAGCGGTCAGCGCCGTTCTGCCGTCGCAGGATGGGCAAGTGGGCGTGTTGGGAGGCCGGGCGCCGTTGGCGGTAGTGATCGGGGGGGGCCTGCTGGTTGTGGAGACAGAGGCATCCGAGCGTGAGCACTTTTACGCAGCCAACGGCTTCGCGCAGACCCGTGAGGGCCGGCTGACCGTGGTGGTTGAGGAATGCACGCCCCTCTCGCAGATCGACCCGGAGGTGGCCTACGCGGAGATGGAGCGGCTGAGACGTCGGCCGGTGACCGGGGAGGGCCCGGAGCCGCTGTACCAGACTGAACTGATGAGGCTGGCGCGGCTTCGGTTCAACCTGGCCCAGCGATTTCGTCGCGGCGATTATACGCGCACCGGCAAGCATGGCGCCCAGGGGCATGGGGCGTCCGCGTAGTACGTAGGGATGTGGTGCTCCTGCATGAAGTGCACGAGGCGCCAGGCAACCTGCCAGAACGACTGCCCTGTCGGCTGATCGAGCTGGCTTGCCTCATGCTGCCAGCGCTTGCGTGTCTGTTCGTCGGCGTCGCCGAATCGCCGCTTACATCTGTTGCCGGCAAGCTCCAGCAGCATCTGACGCACGTTCAAGATGAACCGGTCATCGTGCCGGGCCTGCCAGTTCGGCGCAGGGTTAGAGCTCGTACCCAATCCCACACATGCCAGACCGAGGCAGCCCTTCAAGCATTGAACAGGCCCAGCCGGTACGGTATACACCTGGCCGGGCAGCAGCGATGCTCCTGACGAACATGGATACCAAGGCTCTTGCGCGAGAGATTGTGGAGGGCATGCGTCTGGGGCTGCCGGCCCTGCCGGGGACCACCGCGGTCGTTCGCTCCGTCTGTGTGTGCGGCAGCTATGTGCGCGGCGACTTCATAGACCACAACAGCGACCTTGACCTCTTGATCGTGCTGTCGCCTCATCGAGCCGACACGGGAGGCGTACCTGAAAACGAGGCGGTAAGGGATGTCCAGGCTATGGCGACGCGGTTTCTTGCCAACCGTGTCCTGTATTCACACAATCCACGTCAATTCGACTGGCTGGTGGCGCCATGGGAGGCTATACCCAAGCGCACGGAAGATTACCGCATTCCCGACGGCAGACCTGGCATTGCTCTGCTCGGCGTTTTTGCCTTCGACCTTCTGGACTATCTGAACGTTCTGTGGGGAGATGATCCCCGCACCGCGATGGCAACGCCTCCGCCTTTCAACCGGCTCGCCCGGGGATGGTTCGACAGCATTGGCGCCGCCAGAGACAGGTATGGCCGAGCCAGCCAACCGTGGCGGATCGCCTTCAGTGCGTTCAAGTCGGCACAGGTGGCCCAGATTGTTTTCGGAGAGCAGACGCTTGACAAGCGCCGGCTGCCGGAGCTGTACAGGCAGTACGTCCCAGACTTTCCCCTTAAGGCCTTCGGCCAGCGTATGATCACGGATAAGCTAGAGGCCCGTTACCCCGACCGGCCGTGTCAGTTTGCCACTTGGGATGAGTATGCCAGCTTTGAAGATGAACTAGCAGCTTTGGCAAAGGCGCACTTGTAGGGGTATCATTCCGGCGGGCCCTTCAGCCCGAACTCGATCCCGCAGCGAACCTGGACCAACACAACTTCGGGGTCGGAGTCGGCGCGGCGGGCGAGGACGACCTGCGGCTGGCCGTTGGCCATGTGCTGAAAGACCGCGACGCCCCGCCCCTGCGGGCATGGGTGGGCGGATGTTGCGGGCTGTGCGGCACCGCTATCCCTTCGGCAGGGCCAGCCGACCGAGGACGACCTGGGCCGATGGCTTGGTCCCCGCGATCCCCGCGCATGATCCGAGAACCAGCCAGCCGGCGAGTGCCTGAGCCGTGCAAGGCAACTTGCCAGCCAGGAGGATACCCTTATAATCCGTTGGCGGGCCTACGCGGCGCCGACGGGAAAACCTATGTCAGCCGAGACAATATCCGCCGATTCGTCGTTGCGGAACTTCGAGGACCTGCCCGACCGGGTGCGGGACGTCGAGCAACTGGAAGAACTGCTGAGCCGGCCGGGGCGGCCAGCAGTGGACTTGATGCGCCGCCTGGATGGCGACTTGATGATCCTGGGCGCTTCGGGCAAGATCGGGCCGACTCTGATGCGGATGGCGCTCCGCGCGGTCCAGGAAGCCGGAACGAAAACGCGGGTCTTCGCGGCCGACTGCGTCTGCCTGAAAGACTTGGCCGCGGCGGGCGCGCAGACCGTGCCGTGCGACCTGCTGGATCCCCGCGCGGCGGCCCGGCTGCCTAAGGTAGCCAACGTCATCTACATGGTCGGGCGGAAGTTCGGCTCCAGCGGCCAGGAGTCGCTGACATGGGCGATAAACGTCCTGGCGGCCGCGCGGGCGGCTGAGGCGCTGGGGCAGGGGAGGGTGGCGGCGTTCTCCACGGGTTGCGTGTATCCCCTGATGACGCCCGACAGCGGCGGCGCCACCGAGCAGACCCCCCCAGCCCCGGTAGGCGAATACGCCATGAGCTGCCTGGGCCGCGAGCGGATGTTCGACCACTTCAGTCATGCGGCGGGCCTGAGGGTGCTCCATTTCCGCCTCAACTACGCCGTGGAGCTGCGCTACGGGGTGCTGGTGGACGTGGCCCGGAAGGTCTGGACGGGCCAGCCGATCGACCTGACCACCGGCTATGCCAACGTGCTGTGGCAGGGCGACGTGTGCAACCAGGCGCTGCTGGGCCTGGAGCTGGCTGCCTGCCCGCCAAGGGTGCTCAACGTCACGGGGCCGCAGATCCTCCACATCCGCGACCTGGCCCGGCAGTTTGGCCGATTGATGGGCAGGGAACCTGTCCTGGCAGGCACGGAGAACAACCTGGCGTATCTGAGCAACGCCGCGAGGGCCCAGGAGTTGTTTGGCCCGCCCCGTGTGGACACGGATCGCCTGATTCGCTGGACGGCCGATTGGATTGCGGGCGGCCGGACCACGCTGGACAAGCCCACGCACTACGAGACGCAGAACGGGACGTACTGACTTGGGACCCGCGATGGTTGACGACCTGCCGCTGTTCCGTCGCATCCTTCAGCGCGGCGTGGTGATTCCCGCGATCCCGCTGGCGTTGGATGCCCAGCGGCGCTTTGACGAGCGCCGCCAGCGGGCGTTGCTGCGCTATTACAGCGCCGCCGGGGCGGGCGGCATCGCCGTGGCTGTTCACACCACGCAGTTCGAGATCCGCCAGCCGCGGCATGGGCTGCTGGAACCGGTCTTGGCGCTCGCGGCCGATGAGATGGGCCGCCTGGACCGCCGCCGCGCCGAGCCGTTGGTGCGGATCGTCGGCGTGTGCGGCCGGACGGAGCAGGCCGTGCGGGAAGCTGAACTGGCGGGGCGGCTGGGCTACCATGCGGGCCTGCTGTCGTTGGCGGCTCTGCGCGAGGCCAGTGATGAAGAGCTGTTGGAGCACTGTTGCGCGGTGGGGCGGATCATTCCGCTGGTGGGGTTCTACTTTCAGGTGGCGGTGGGGGGGCGGCCGCTGTCGCAGGCGTTCTGGCGGCGCCTGGCCGAGCTGGAGGCGCTGGCGGCGGTCAAGATAGCCCCGTTCGACCGCTACCAGACGCTCGACGTCGTGCGGGCCATCGCCGAGAGCGGGCGCGACGACGTGGCGCTCTATACCGGCAATGACGATCACATCGTGCTGGACCTGCTGACGCCGCTGCGATTCCGCGTGAATGGCCGATTGGTCGAGCGCCGGATGGTTGGCGGGCTGCTGGGCCAGTGGGCGGTGTGGACCCGCCGGGCCGTCGAGTTGCTCCAGCAGTGCCACCAACTGGTCCTGCACGGCCGGGGCGACTGGCCAGCCATGATGGCCACAGCTACGGAGCTGACCGACGCCAACGCCGCAATCTTCGACGTGGCCCACCAGTTCGCCGGGTGCGTCTGCGGGATTCACGAGGTGCTGCGCCGGCAGGGTTTGTTGGCGGGGACTTGGTGCCTCAACCCAGCCGAATGTTTAAGCCCAGGCCAAGCCGGCCAGATCGACCGCGTCTGCCGCGATTACCCGCACCTGAGCGATGACGACTTCGTGGCCCAGCACTTGGACGAGTGGCTGGCGCCTTAACGGCCCTGCCGGCTCCCGCCAGCCCCATCATGGCGATTGCCTACTCTGCCTCCATCACCATGCGGAAGCTGTAGCCCACGCGCGTCAGGTACGAGTAGCGCGACGCGGATCGCAGGTACTCGGGCCTGGAGTTGTACGATCCGCCGCGGATGACCTTCCGCTCGCCCTTGGCCACCACCGGATCGGTCACCGGGGTGTTGGCGTAATCGTGGGACGTGTCGTAGCACCACTCCCAGGCATTGCCGTGCATGTCGTACAGGCCCCACGCGTTGGGTCGCAAGGATCCCGCGGGTGTCAGCCGGTCCCGACGGACGCCGGCGGAGCCGTCGCCGTAGGCGAACTGGCCGTCGAAGTTCGCCTGGTCGGTGGTGATCGTCTCGCCGAAGGCGAACGGCGTGGTCGCGCCGGCCCGACAGGCATATTCCCACTCCGCCTCCGTGGGCAGCCGCAGCCGCCGGCCGGTATATTCCGAGAGCCTCTGACAAAACTCGCCGGCACGGACCCAGTTGGCGTCGTCGTAGGGCAGTGCGGCACGGGACTCTCCGGGGGGCCGCGAACCCATTACGGCCGCAAACTGGGCGCGCGTGGTCTCGGTGGCGGCCAGATAGAATGGCCGGCTGATCGTTACTTCGTGCTGGGGCTCGCCATCGTCCCGGG
>Ga0315289_10004173_pt1 | contig 21613 bp, 15 predicted proteins | sample YL17G11_40_MG_FD_203452 | JGI IMG/M metagenome (GOLD analysis project Ga0315289, IMG submission 203452) | Sediment microbial communities from Yellowstone Lake, YNP, Wyoming, USA - YL17G11_40 | ecosystem: Environmental > Aquatic > Freshwater > Lake > Sediment | place: USA: Wyoming | collected... | reverse complement strand
TGGGAACGGCTGGACTGTAAATCACCCTTTGAGGTGAATCCCGGGATGATTTTCGAACCTTTCCGATCTGCGGGGGAGCTGGTAGCCCTGGGGGGACTCGAACCCCCGACACATGGATTAGGAATGCAGCGCTTATTTTTCCCGGACGGTCGCTAATTCGCTATTTCTAATTGAGTTGCGGACCTGAGCCCGATGACGACATCGGAGGGGGTGTCAACTTTTTGTCGTGTTGAACCGAGGATTTCGCCCAGTTTGCTGACCGCCAGCCGCATATTCTCCGGCGTCGGGTGAGCGTACCTCATCGTCATTTGAATCGACGCATGCCCCAATATCTTCGAGACCGTGACCAGGTCCGCGCCGGCCTCAATCATTTTGCTAGCTGCGGTGTGTCGGAGATCGTGCAATCGGACCCCCTTGATCTCGGCCCGCCTGCAAGCACCCAAGAAAGCCGCCCTGATGTCCTTGATGTGGGCTTTCGTTTCCGTGTTGAAGAAGACGTACTCGGCGGACGTCCTCGGGAGTGCCTTCAACGTCTCATAGACCGAAGCGTTCATCGGAACTTTCCTGGACCGCCCACTCTTCGAGTCCGAGATCCGGATGAAGCTTTTCCCGAAGTCTACGTCGGCCCACTTAAGGCTCAGGATTTCGTTCCGCCGCATTCCTGTATTGAGAGCGACGATCAGGACCGGCCGGATCCCCGGACCCGCGAATTCGATCAGGCTCCTCGCCTCCTCTGGGCTCAGGATCCGCTCGCGGCCGGGATTCTCCCGAAATTTCTTGACCTTCGCCGCAGGGTTCTTCTCGGTCCTCCCCCATTCGACGGCCTTGCTGAACATCGTCTTGAGACAGGCGAGCTCCCGGTTGACTGTAGCCGGGGAGACCTCGGCTTTTCTCTTTGCCTTGAAGCGCTCGATCTTCTCCGGGCCAAGGCTTTGGAGGGTCTCCCCCTTAAAGAATTCCTTGAGACTGTTCAGAGAGAACTCGTCGCGCTGCCAAGACCGCTTATTCTGTTTGCAGTACTCCTCAAGGAAGTCGTCGGCAAATTTCTCGAAAAGGACGCGTTCCCCTTGTCCGGACTTCCTGAAGCCGAGCCGCTCATCGAATCGTTCGATTCGCAACTTGGCCAGGGTGTTTCGCGCCTGTTCTTTCGTGTAGCCACCGAATTGACGGATCCGCTTCCTCTGGGCCGTGAAATCGACATACCACTTACCGTCGATCTGTTTCAGGTTACGTTCCTTCATGATTCCCTCCCCTCATTTGATGAATCTCTTGAGGTCCTGCTCACGGATTCGCCAGAGCCGCCCACCGCCAAGCTTGAAGGCCCGCAACCGACCGGAATGGATCAGGCGAATAACCATTCCTCGCGAGACCTTGAGAAGACTCTGAACATCCCTAACCGTCAAGAATTGATTCATCTCACCCGCCTTCCACGTGCTTCATTATTGTTCACCTGTATTCATTATTAAGCCTTATTTTGCCTTTTGTCAAGCCCCGGTTCATTTTTTTTCTTGCCTGTGTTATTATCCCTATAATGAACGTGGAATACTTTTCCAAAAAGGACCTGATGGCTTATCTCAAAATCAGCAAAGGGACCATCGAGCGCCTCATGAAGCAAGGCCTCCCCCATGTAAAGCTCGAGCGCCGAGTTCTTTTCCGAAAAGCTGATGTAGATAAGTGGCTAGAATCGAAGATAGTTCGAGGGCAAGGGCCCAGATAAGAGGAGCAACGGCTGCCGAGATCCTTTCAGATCTCGCCTGGCTCCAAACGGACGGTCTGGCCCTCGCCTGACTCGGATAACGAGATGGAATAAGGCTAACGAAACAGGGACTGAACCAGCTATGCCGATCAAAAAATCTGAACTCTACTCCTCTCTCTGGAAAAGCTGCGATGAGCTACGCGGAGGGATGGATGCTTCGCAGTACAAGGATTACGTCCTCGTCCTGCTGTTCATGAAATACGTCTCCGACAAGGCAGCCAGCCAGAAGGGCTACCTGCTAGACGTACCCCCGGGTGGTAGCTTCGCCGACATGGTCGCCCTAAAGGGCGATAAGGAGATCGGCGACAAGATCAACAAGATCATCGCTAAGCTCGCCGAGGCCAACGACCTCAAGGGCGTAATCGACGTAGCCGACTTCAATGACTCGGACAAGCTCGGCAAGGGCAAGGAGATAGTGGACCGTCTCTCCAACCTGGTCGCCATCTTCGATACCCCGGCACTCGATTTCCGCAGCAACCGGGCCGAGGGTGACGATCTTCTCGGCGACGCCTACGAATACCTGATGCGGCACTTCGCCACCGAGTCGGGTAAGAGCAAAGGCCAGTTCTACACGCCGGCGGAAGTCTCGCGCATCATGGCCAAGGTCATCGGGATCGGCGAGGCCAAGTCAGCCAGCCAGGCAATCCATGACCCTACCTGCGGCTCGGGCTCCCTGCTGCTAAAAGCGCATGACGAGGCTAAGAGTCACACCGGCCTCGACCTCGCGCTCTATGGGCAGGAAATGGACAACGCTACGGCCGCCCTAGCACGAATGAATATGATTCTGCACGACTGTCCTACGGCGGAGATCTGGAAGGACAACACCCTCTCGAGCCCGCACTTCAAAGGGACCGACGGCCGCCTCAAGACATTCGACTTCGTCGTCGCCAATTTTCCCTTCTCCTGGAAAGCCTGGAGCACCGGTATTGACCCGGCTAATGATTTCTACGGACGGTTTGCTTTCGGCATTCCGCCCAAGAAGAACGGTGACTACGCTTTCCTTCTTCACATCCTTATTTGCCTCAAGAGCACAGGCAAAGGAGCGGTTATTCACCCGCACGGCGTGCTGTTCCGTGGCGGAGCTGAGGCTACGATCCGTCGAGAGATCGTCCGCCGTGGTTACATCAAAGGAATCATCGGTCTCCCCGCCAACCTTTTCTACGGAACGGGCATCCCCGCCTGCATCCTCGTTCTCGACAAGGAAAACGCTCACGCCCGAAAGGGCATCTTCATGATCGATGCGTCCAAGGGCTTCATCAAGGACGGCAACAAGAACCGCCTGCGCGCCCAGGATATCCACCGCATCGTGGACACATTCACCCGCCAACTCGAAATACCAGGCTTCTCCAGAATGGTGCCACTCTCCGAGATCAGCGATCCGAAAAACGATTTCAACCTCAACATCCCCCGCTACATCGACAGCACAGAACCCGAGGACTTACAGGATATCGACGGTCATCTGCGCGGAGGCATCCCCGATCGCGACATTGATGCGCTCGACCACTACTGGCAGGTGATGCCCTCAATCCGCCCGCTGCTTTTCGAGTCGGCAGGTCGCGCTGGCTATAGTCGCCTGAAGCTGCCGGAGAGTGAGATCAAGGCCGCCATCCTTGCCCACCCCGAGTTTACCGCGTTCAAAACTTCGGTCACATCACTGTTCGAGCAGTGGAAAAAGACCAACGCCCCACGCCTTAGCGCCATCAAGCCGGGCGACCAGCCCAAGGTACTGATCGAAATCCTCTCAGAGGATCTGCTCGCTACTTTCCGAAATGCCTGGCTGATCGACCCCTACGACGTCTATCAACACCTGATGGACTACTGGTCGGAGACAATGCAGGACGATGTATATCTAGTCGTCCACTCGGGATGGGTGGAGGCCGTCAAGCCGCGCATCATCGCCGATACCAAGGAGCAGAAATCAAAGGATGCCCCCGATTTCACGGTGGGTAAGCAGAAGTTCAAGTCGGACTTGATCCCGGCCGCGCTGCTAATCGCCCGCTTCTTCGCCGCCGATCAGGCGGCCATTGATACACTAGAAGATGAGCTCGGTGCATTGGAACAGCGGCTCGATGAAATCAAGGAAGAACACGGTAACGAGGGCGGTCTTCTAGAAGAGGTCGTCGAAGGCGAAGGCGATAAGCGGAAGATCACAGTAAAAGCCATAAAGGCCCAGCTGAATGAGATAGGACTCGATCCCGATTACGCGGAGGAGCGTAAAGCCCTGGAGGACTATGCCGCCCTGCTCAATGAGCAGGCCGACCTCAAGAGCCGGTTAAAGGCGGCGAGGAAGACGCTTGAGGCCCAGATTGCAGCGAAATACGGCAAGCTCACCGAGGCCGAGATCAAGACGATGGTCGTTGACGACAAATGGCTGACACAGCTTGCCGCCGATGTGCGGAACGAACTGGACCGGATCTCCCAAGCGCTCACTGGCCGCAGCCGCCAGCTCGCCGACCGCTACGCCGCTCCCCTGCCACAACTACAGCAGGAGGTGGAAGCCTTGGCCGCCCGGGTAGACGAGCACCTGAAAAAGATGGGGTTCGTATGGAAGTGAGACCCGGCTACAAGCAGACCGAAGTTGGCTTGATTCCAGAAGAATGGGAAGTTACTCGGATTGCGGATGTCTCAGACGTGAAAACCGGACCGTATGGCTCAGCTCTACATATGCGCGACTATGTTGACGATGGCACGCCAATAATTACTGTCGAGCATCTCGGTGAGCTCGGTGTGATGCATGTCAATCTACCATTAGTATCTGACGCTGACCGCAAACGATTGCGAGCATACTTGCTAGACTCCGGCGATATCGTGTTCAGCCGTGTCGGGTCGGTTGATCGAAATGCGCTCATTCGCAAATCTGAAGCAGGCTGGTTGTTCTCTGGACGCTTGTTGCGCGTCCGTGCGTATAAGAGCAAGGCATTTGCACCTTACCTTAGCTACCAATTCCACAGTGAACCGTTCAAACGGAGAGTCCATGATGTGGCGGTCGGTCAGACGATGGCTTCGATTAACACACAGATATTGAATAACATCACCACCATACTGCCGATTCTACATGAACAACGCGCCATCGCTGCTGCACTAGGGGATGTCGATGCGCTATTAAGGGCGCTGACCCGTCTCATCGTCAAGAAACGCGACCTCAAACAGGGCGCCATGCAGCAACTCCTCGCCGGCCAGACCCGCCTGCCTGGCTTTAGCGGAGAGTGGGACATCAGGCGATTCGGCAATATCGCAATGCCGCGAAAGGACAGAATCGACCCAAGGAAAAGTGCTGTCCAGGAGTTTTGCGTTGAATTGGAAAATATTGAGGCAACAACTGGGCGGCTCATCGGCAGCACGAAAACAAGCGAAGACTCCTCTCTCAAATCGGTATTTCGAGAGGGAGACGTTCTTTTTGGCAAGCTCCGCGCCTATCTTAGAAAATATTGGCTTGCGGATCGGCCGGGCGTTTGTTCAACCGAGATTTGGGTACTCGTACCAAACGCTATCCTGGTCACGGATGCATATTTGTTCCAACTTATTAAGTCGGACCAGTTCATAGAAGCGGCAAGCTCCACATATGGCACGCACATGCCCCGGTCAGATTGGAACGTCATAAAGAATTACGAACTGCCTCTGCCGTCGCTCCGCGAACAAGCCGCCATCGCCGCCATGCTTTCTGATATGGACGCCGAGATCGCCGCTCATGAAGCGCGTCAGGCTAAGACGCGGGCTCTAAAACAGGGTATGATGCAGGAACTGTTAACCGGGAAAACTCGGTTGATATGAGGTAGCAATGAAGAGCTATTATCGAGTCATGTTAGGCAAGAAGAGCATCTATGCGAAGGACTGCTTCGCCGGGAATTTCATTGGGGTAGATTTCGAAATTCCCCAGGACCTCACCCATAAGCTGCCGGAGGAGTGGCGGAAGTTTAACCGGGAGTTCACCCCCATTTTCTTGGCAAGCCACCCTGACAAGAAGAAGATCTCCGCTGGATTGGCGTGCGGATCTCTTTGGACAGTCTCAAAGGGTATCAAGACCGGTGATATAGTGCTCTGCCCCGATGGTTCTGGTCGCTATCGAGTCGGAGAAGTCAGCGGTGATTATTTCTACCGGCCAAGCGAATTCCTCCCCCACAGACGCCCCGTAAGCTGGCTCGGCCAGCTCATTGACCGCGCTGATATGAGTGAGGCGCTACAGAATTCCACCGGTTCGATTGGCACGGTAAGTAATATCACGGGATATCGCGACGAGATCGAGAAGTTGATCGCTGGAGTTTCCCCACCAAAGATTATCGCGACAGACGAAACAATCGAGGGCCCCTCGTCTTTTGTCATGGAGCAGCACCTTGAGGATTTCTTGGTCCAGAACTGGGCTCATACCGACCTAGGCAGGGAGTATGACATCTATGAAGAAGAGGGGGAACGTGTCGGGCAGCAATACATAACTGACACAGGTCCCGTCGACATCCTCGCCATCAGCAAAGATAAAAAAAAGCTGCTTGTCGTTGAACTGAAAAAAGGCCGGGCAAGCGATGTTGTCGTCGGTCAGATACTTCGCTATATGGGCTATGCTCGTGAGGAGCTGGCGGAGGAAGGGCAAATAGTAAAGGGTGTTATTATCGCGCTAGAGGACGACCAGAAGATCCGCAGGGCCCTTGGAGTAGTGCCGGAGGTCGATTTCTACCGCTACCATATAAGCTTCAGATTGATGAAAGCGTGACATGAGCATTGTCGGTTCGGTCGAGAAGAAGACCCAACAGCGAATAGTAAAACTATTCCGCGAGCAACTGGGCTACGACTATCTCGGCGACTGGACCGATCGCGAGGGCAACCGCAATATTGAAGAGGGATTACTGCGTGCGTTCTTGCGCGACAAGCAGGGGTACGATGAGGGTCTCATCGCGCGGGCCCTTCACGTCCTCGACAAGGCGGCGGGCGATACCAGCAAGAGCCTCTATGACCGCAACCGAGCCGTGTATGAACTACTGCGTTATGGGGTAAAGGTGAAAGCTGAGGTCGGCGAGAACACCCAGACGGTCTGGCTGATCGACTGGGAGCACCCGGAGAGGAATCACTTCGCTATCGCCGAAGAGGTGACTATCCTTGGCACTGATGTCAAAGCTCACACCAAACGTCCGGACATCGTGCTCTATGTAAACGGCATCGGGCTCGGGGTGCTGGAACTGAAACGCTCAATCGTCTCAGTAGCAGCGGGAATCCGTCAGAACCTAGACAACCAGAAAAAGGTCTTCATCGAGCACTTCTTCTCAACGGTCCAGTGGGTAATGGCCGGCAACGATACCGAGGGTCTGCGCTATGGCGCGATCCAGACGCCGGAGAAGTATTACCTCAGATGGAAGGAAGAGAGCCCCATTGAGAGCCTGCTGGAACGCGCGCTCGTCCAGCTCTGCGGCAAGGCCCGCATCCTCGAACTCATTCACGACTTTATCGTTTTCGATGCCGGAGTCAAGAAACTCTGCCGCCCGAACCAGTATTTCGGCGTGCGGGCCGCACAGGAACACGTAAGGCGGCGTGAGGGCGGGATCATCTGGCACGCCCAGGGCTCGGGCAAGAGCCTGATCATGGTGTGGCTGACCAAGTGGATCCGAGAACACGCAGCGGATGCCCGGGTTTTGATCATCACCGACCGCACTGAGCTCGACGAGCAGATCGAGCGGGTTTATAAGGGTGTCAACGAAGACATCTACCGTACCAAGAGCGGGGCAGATTTAATCGCTAAACTGAACGCGACCGTGCCTTGGTTGATGTGTTCGTTAATCCATAAGTTCGGCGGGAAAGAGGAAAGCGAGGAGATTGGCGATGTCCCTGCTTACATCGAGGAGTTGAAGAAGGCGCTGCCACCCGGATTTGCCGCCAAGGGCAACCTCTTCGTCTTTGTGGACGAATGCCACCGCACCCAGTCCGGCGAGCTGCACAAGGCCATGAAGGGTATCCTGCCGAATGCCATGTTTATTGGCTTCACCGGCACGCCTCTTCTCAAGGCCGATAAGCAGAAGAGCATTGAAGTCTTCGGGCGCTACATCCACACCTATAAGTTCGATGAGGCGGTAAAGGACAAGGTTGTGGTTGACCTGCGCTATGAGGCGCGAGACATTGACCAACGCATCACGTCCCAGGCAAAGATCGACCAGTGGTTTGAGGCCAAAACTCGAGGTCTGACCGATCTGGCGAAAGCCCATCTCAAGCAGCGCTGGGGAACGATGCAGAAGGTGCTCTCCAGCCAGTCGCGTCTGGAGCAGATCGTGGCCGATATCCTGATGGACATGGAGACCCGCGACCGACTGAAGAGCGGGCGCGGCAATGCCATGCTTATCTCCGGCAGCATCTACCAGGCGTGCAAATTCTACGAGCTTTTCAACAAGACCGATCTAAAGGGCAAGTGCGCCATCGTAACCTCCTATAGGGTGTCCACAGCTAATTTGAAGGGCGAGGAGAGCGGCGAAGGGGAAACCGAAAACCTACACCAGTATTCGATCTATCAGCAGATGCTAGCCGACTGGTTCAACGAGCCTCCCGAAATCGCGGTGAACAAAGCGGAGGAGTTCGAGAAACAGGCCAAGAAAAAGTTCGTGCAAGAACCGGGGCAGATGAAGCTCCTGATCGTGGTCGATAAGCTGCTAACAGGCTTCGACGCGCCACCGGCAACTTACCTATACATCGACAAGGAGATGCGTGACCACGGCCTGTTCCAGGCCATCTGCCGCGTTAACCGGTTGGACGGCGACGACAAGGAATATGGGTACATCATCGACTACAAGGATTTATTCAAGAGCCTCGAGGGCGCGGTCCATGACTACACCTCGGGCGCTCTGGACGGATACGATCGGGAGGATGTGGCGGGGCTGCTGCAAGACCGACTGGCAAAGGCCCGGGAGCGTCTGGAGGAAACCCGAGAGGCTGTGAGGGCTCTTTGCGAGCCAGTCGAGTTGCCGAAGGACTCTGCGGCCTACCTGCGCTATTTCTGTGCCAAGGATTCAGCCGACGCTGAGCAGCTCAAGGCCAACGAACCGAAACGGCTTGCCCTCTACAAACAAGTTGCGGCCTTCGTGCGAGCATTCGCCGAACTCGCGAATGAGCTGGAAGAGGCCGGCTATTCCGCCGGAGAAATCGACGCTCTGAAGGCCGAGGTTGACCACTACGAGAAAGCACGCAATGAGGTGAAGCTCGCTAGCGGCGATTACATCGACCTCAAAATGTATGAACCGGCCATGCGGCATTTGATCGATACCTATATTCGGGCAGATGAGAGCGAAAAGGTGTCCGCTTTTGATGATCTTTCTCTTATCCAGCTCATAGTCGAGCGAGGAGTTGAGGCGGTCGATACCCTGCCCGAAGGGATAAGGAAGAGTAAAGACGCAATTGCGGAAACGATCGAAAATAACGTCCGCAAGCTGATCATCAACGAACAGCCGATAAACCCGAAATACTACGAGAAAATGTCGGAACTGTTAGATGCCCTAATCGAACAGCGCCGCAAGGAGGCGATGGACTACCAGGAGTATCTGCGCAAGATTGTCGAGTTAACAAAGAAAGTAAAGAGCCCGGAAGTAAGTGGTGAGTATCCCGTGACGATGAATACCCCAGGCAAACGGGCGTTGTATGACAACCTCGACAAGAATGAATCTCTAGCACTGGCAGTCGATGCAACGGTCCGGACCAGCCGGCAGGACGATTGGCGAAGCAATCTGTTCAAGATCAAGAAGGTGAGAAATGCGATCCGGGCCGCACTTGAGTCGGCTGGGGCGAAAGTGGGAAGCGGGGGTGAGGTCGCCCGGGCAGGAGCTGTGCGAGAGCCTCGAGCTGTCTATGCCACCGAATCGTTGGAAGAACGGGTCGAGAGAATCCTCGCGTTGGTGAAAAACCAGGATGAGTACTGAGTTCAACGAAATACGAATGAGCGGGCTGGTGGTTCAAGTTGTCCGCAAGAACATCAAGAATCTGCACCTCGGTGTTTATCCCCCAAATGGCCGTGTGCGGGTAGCGGCGCCCCTAAGTGTCAACAATGACGCCATACGTTTGGCGGTCGCCGGCAAGCTCGGCTGGATCAAAAAGCACCAGGCAAGGTTCAGGGCCCAGTCGCGCCAATCCGGACGAGAGTTGGTCAGTGGTGAGAGCCACTATTATCTGGGACACCGGTATCGCCTCCGCGTCCTCTACCACGACGGAGTGCCTAGAGTAATAGTGCGCGGCAAGTATGCCATAGAGCTCCATGTGCGGCCCGGGACCACGGCAGAACGTCGCAGGCAGGTTTTACAGGATTGGTATCGTCAACAACTCAGGGAGCTGATCCCGCCAGTTTTAAAAAAATGGCAAGAGGCCTTAGGTGTTCAGGTCACACAGTGGCGCATCAAAAAGATGAAAACAAAGTGGGGCTCCTGCAACTTCAAGGCCCGCAGGATCTGGCTGAACCTCGAGCTCGTAAAGAAACCGATACAATGCCTGGAGTACATTATCGTTCACGAACTTTCGCATCTCATCGAACAGCATCATAACGATCGTTTCATCTCCATCATGGACCAGCATATGCCGCATTGGCGCCTGCATCGGCAGGAGTTGAATTCTGCTCCACTGGCGCATGAGACGTGGATATACTAATTAATTTCAGATGGATTAGATGTAGCGATGGTTTCTTCAGAATCGAAGCCCAAAAAAGGTTATTTTTGAATGCCTAGTGACACTTTCGCAATCTATCATTTTGGTCGATTTTTATACAATTTTTTAGCACTCTTTAAATCAACAGTTAATAGGGCAAAAAGAAATGGGCATAGATAAGATTAAAAGGGACATTGATCGGGGGCAGGTCACTCCCTCTATTGTCTTAGTGGGATTTCTTTTTTAGTTATATAAATGGAATATCCTTCGTCGGTGCGAAACGCATTCAATATTTCTGCCAGCTCCATTAATCTCGATGCGGATATTACCCTTCTATATCGGTTCCTCATTTCAAGGTCAGAATTAGAAATCCTAACTAAATTCAATCCGAATGTTATCCACTTTTCATCTGGATTCACCATTTGCAGTTGGGTTATCTTTGAAATAGATAATCCTTCTTGGGTCAGACTTAAACACAGCTGCGAAAGTTCTTGTAAGGCTTGCGTCCCAATCCTATTACGAAATGATCTAGCCTTTTGAAGTTCGTGCTCTTTAATTAAGTCAGACAATTCCCGATATATATCAATAAAATTATCCTTAAGCGGGGCCATTTCAGCTAATCTTTGTCTTCTATCATTATTAATTTGAATTTTTTCCTTTTTAAGTCGTGTAATTGCCATCTTAATGGCTGGAAAAGGCTGCCTAGAATTCAGCAACTTTATGAGATCGGCTTTTTCTTGGCCATCAAGCTTATATTTTGGGTTTATTAGAAGAGGAAAAGCCTCTCTGAAAAGAGAATACCTCTGAAGCGAGGGAAACTCGTTTTCAATATTTGTTTTATTCTCAAAATATTTCCTTATTCTGAAGCAATAGCTTAGGAAATCGCGCGTAATGTAACTACGCCTAATTCCTTTTTCTTTGCCATATATTTTCCAGGCTATGGGATGGATGTTTGTTATTCCATGCTTGAATAGGATATCGCCGACATCCCACATAATCTTTAGGATTTCTATGCCATCCAAATTATCCTTTATGCCTGTTCTATATCTATTATTTAATGGAGCGATTTCTTCTATAAGAATAGGTATTTGTCTATCTAGCATTACTTGCCATCCTGACTTTCCAGAGATTCTAGAGTAAGGAGATTCACGTTTACCAGGGGTTGCAGTAGATTTTCAAACTCATAGATAAATTCAATCTGACTCTTAAATAGTTCTTCTCTGCTATTTAGGATTTTCTGAACATCAGGCTGGAGTTTTTTCCTCTCATAAAAGACATTTTTATAATGTACTGATATTTCTGAGGCTAAGTACATAATTAATCTTTGGTTTAATTTTGGGTCCCCCTGCACTGTCATCGTCATCCTTGCCAAAAAGTCAGGGTGGTTCTTGTATATATATATTGAACCGTCGAGATATTGTGAACGCAATTTCTTGGATGTTCCTTCAATCTCTGGAGGATCAAGGTCAGAAATTTTAATATTAAAACCACTCTTTTTTCGCGCACTTCCCGAAAATCCCGTATTATCGTCGGTTTCCTCAGGTCGAGGTCCAGTCCCACTCCCTTTTTCTGGATATAAACCATTTCCAGATATTACGCCGGCTCCCTCACCTTCACCACTTCCTCCTGTGCCTCCGCCCCCGCCTGTATCGCCTGAGGGTCCTCCCGAAGCATCTTCAGAAAATTCTCCTCCCCCTCCCGATTTTAGGTGAAAATCAGAGCCCTTTATCGAAACTGTGCGGAATTTAAGCAAGTCGAATTTTGCCAGCTTAGATAAAGCAGTTGACAAAATATCCTCAAGCTTTTTAAGGCTAGCTTCTTCTGAAGCTCTATATTTTTCTTTTAAGACATCATTTATATTGTCTTCCAACTCAACTATTGAATCATATATAAGTTGCCTAAGCTTATTCTTTTTGAATTCGTTTCTTTCTATTGTAGGTTCTATATTGTCGTTAACCTCGATATATCCCGTTAAATTGCTGTGCCCCCATAAGCTTGTTCTATACTTAGATTTATTCATGAAAGATTTAATGTTCTTAATTTCCTCTATACGCCGTCCCTTGTTTAAGAATATTGGCCTTTTATTAGGAATAATCTTATCTGTTACCTTTAGATAAATTTTAACTGGTAGCCCGAAGGTAATCCTTGATGATTTATCATCATCAATGCCTATTCCTGCGACTTCTTTATCAATCTCCGTCCCGGGTAACCTTCTGTAATCCAGCGAACAGCACTTTTTCTTTTCTTGAGCCTGATGTAATCGCACCTCCAAGTTGGCCCTAGTCAATAACCCTTCAAAATGATTCTCAATTTCGTTCTTAATGCTCTCGATATTTACTTCAAGCCACCAGTCTTTATCAAAATCCGACAGGACAACCTTAGTTCCAGAATTATGCGGGAATTCGGACGCACCTACCTCTTTTTCGTCCGGAGCTTCTCTTTTTTGCCGATCTATTTCTATTTTTAATGGCATACGCATTTCTTTTGTTTTCGAAATTACACACATCTTCTCCGCGCATGCCCGGAAAGATTGAATTCCAAAACCAAATTGGCCATTAGTCCAAGGCTGCCCTTTTTTAATTGACTTTCCAATTTTACTAATAATTCTTAGGAGAGTAGGCTTGTCCATACCGCGGCAATTATCGATAAAAGTTACTTTTCTCTGTACCGGATCAACGAAAATGTCAATTTCAACAGGGTAGGGATAATGATTGTTATTTGATAGATATAGCATCTCGGCATCATCAAATGAATTATCTACATATTCCATAAATATTCGTAGGGCACTTTGATATAGAAACGCAACATTATTAATAAATTCGACAGGATCTGGGATCTCGATTTTATATGGCATCATTCTCCCCCATATTTTATGTGTTTTCTAAAATATATTTCTCAAGGATCAAAATGTCAATCGCCAAAAAATTAGGAATAAATAACCGAGTTATTGTATAGCCCGTTTTCTGAGACAGAGGATATATGGATAGCAAAACCTACCCCCGCTCAATATACCACCTCTGAAGTGAGATTTTCAAGCCTTGAGCCTGCCTGATTAGCGATAATCATATTTCCCGGCTGACGACAATTAAAATTCCCGTCTCCAGGGTACACTATCCGGGTTCATTTGGAAGGAGACCCGGATGGTTCAAGATCGTCAAGTCAGGAAACTTTACATGCTGAAGACAAGAGAAGAGACGCTGGAGGCGGCGGCCTATATCCCAGAGAGCTATGAGGCCAATCTACTCATAAAGTATAGATCCGATAGTTGAGGCCGGGGGCCTACGGCACCTGACCGAGCGGAACCACCTCGACGTCGAAATCGGCCGCCAACCTTCGCAGCCTCTGTAGTCGTAGCGGATCAATCGGCTTGGGTTCGGGAAATGCCACGAGCGCCCTGCACGCGGTCGCATCGAGCCCCTTCGTGCGCTGGAGGAACGCGCGCACGACGGGAGCCTTGCGCACGAACTCGCGATACAGCACGGCCTGGCCAATCGCGTGTCGATAGTACTGTCCGGCCCCGGGCTTCGCATCCTTCAACTCTACGACCCACGGCACCTTGCCCTCGTACATGAGGATGTCGACGTAGCGCGGCTGTCCGTCGGCACACCACTGCGTCGGGAACTGGAATGGGCGCTTCCCAAACACGGGTTTCAGCAAACCAGCTCCCGGACGACGGCCGGCTGGGACATGAATCATATCCCGGAGCACAAGAGCCTCAAGGCGATGCTCGGCCTGGAAGTCCCGGAGCGATTCCATCTGTCGGGCTGCCACGATCTTGCCAACCGCCCTGGCCACCGATATCACGTCGGACTCGGTGAAGTCAGGTGGCGCATCTGCCAGAAGCTCCATGCACTCGCAGCCGGCCAGAGAACGCTTTCCATTCTTGCCGATACGGCCGACGGCCAAGGAGCCCCGTTCTCGACGCTGGTCAATGCGGCACACCTCCAGGCCCTCAACACGTCCCGACCAGTAGGTCGCCGTGACTCCGCGGTACCAACGGAAGGAGGGATGTTCGGCCGCCGCCGACAGCGCGGTCACCAGCTTCGGCTCGGGCTCGTGCAACCGCCTTTCGATGCTCCTCATCCAACCAGCGACACGGGTCGTCGCGAACGTGGGACACGCGGGCAGATTGGTGGCTATTCCGTCCAGCATAATTTCCAGGAACGGTACGGAATCCGGGCGCCGGGCGGCGATCAGGGTTGCGAGCGCTTCGAACACCACGCCCCGGTAGCGGCCCTCACCGATCACGAGCCGCAGAACGGATGCGCCAGGGTGTCGCTCACGGCACCAGTGGACTGCGTCAACCAGAGCGCTGATCTGCTCTTTGGCACTACGGTCGCCCCCAACTCCGACAGCGGGTACGTCGCCCCATTCGCCACGGGCCAGGATCGACGACAGGTTCAGTTCAGCGTCCCGGGTGTGTTCGACCTGTCCACAGGAACTCGCAAGCAACGTCCGAATTTCGTTCGTGTCCATCAAGCTACCCATTGCGAGTGCGATCGATTCTGCCACCATGCTTGACCGGCCAACGCGTGGTTGCGACCTGAAACCGCGATCCGGCCCCTGCTTCTTGCTCCATGCAACTCATTGATATAAATATTTATGAGTTTTTCCTTTCTCCATGATCACAAAATACTCCCGGACAATCGATTCTGGTGAGCTTCCTTGTTTCCCTGTCATTCCTTCCTCCTAGCTTGGTTTTGCTATTGGAAACCATAGTTTAGGAGAAATCAACCTCTGTCCGAATTTCGCCGACGTCAAGCACCGACGCAGGATCTCGTTGAAACCGATCCCGTCGTCATAAAGCCGAATCGCCTTGATCCGAAGGTCATGTTCGTGGGCATCCTTCATCGTTTCCGACTCCTTCCCAAGTTGATGGGAAGAAGTCTATGCGATAAGGAAAACACATATCGATGTGCTTACGGCTATCAGGTAACCATTAATGCTTCAGACGTATTGGCCCGTGTTCCGCGATGAATTTGGTCAGCACTGCGCCGATGACCAGCGCAACCCAAAGAAAACCATACAGAAGCAGTGAAGCCTTTGTTTCGTCCGCACCCGGTGTGTTTTGAACCGAAAGAACGAAAATGTCGTGTACGTAATGGAACACAATGGCCGGTAGAAGGGAACCCGTTTTGAGAACCAGGTAGGTAAAGAGGAGTCCCATAAAAAAGAGGCTTACGACATCAATGGCTCCACCTAGGGTGGGGGCTAAAAAGTTGAAGTGTACGGCGGCGAAGATGGCAGTTGTCAACAACACTGCTTTGCACCGAGAGAAGAATCTCATAGTGACTGCAAGCAAAATTCCTCGAAAGATCACTTCTTCCCATACTCCACGAGTCAGCCCCTTTACCCAGCGAGACGGTGGCAAGGTGCTCCAGTTCAGAACAAAGTGATGCGTTAGAAGTGACGCTAAAAGAATTCCTGAAAGTGTCAGGAAGGCCATCAAGAGCCCGAGAAGGATATTTCTTCCAAGAGGTGTTATAGGTAGGAGGCGGATGTCTGTGCAGAAGGCCCGGATAGGTTTCCGCCCGTTCGGGAGTCCCAAAATGAGGGGAGTGACCACCATGACCCAGATTCCCGTAGCGAAAAAATACAACAGAGGCGGAACAAATTTTCCCAGTGGCAGAAGCTCTAGGTAACCAAGCAGCAGGAATGGTACCAGCGTCGAGGTAATCGCCAGTCTCCTGTTATGGGATAACCATGAGCCCTTATCAGCATGATTTTCGTTTTTCATATGAGTTCCCTTGAATGATTGAAAGGATTTTGCTTTGTCGCACGATTAATCAAGAAGGCAGAATTCTTTCTCTCTATCGGGATTATAGGATTTTCCCTTTTCCGTGGCACGATGAATGGCCGCTCCGTGCGATGAATATACCCTCCTGATCATGATGGGATGCTACCGCCGGCCGGGCGGCGGTGTCAATCATCGCGAAAAGTGGCTAAGCCTCAGCCCCCCAGAGATCGCACCGCCTAGGGCCGGGAAGGGTGCTCTAATCACCCTTTAAGCGGGGGGTTGGCGCTAAGATAAGCGGCTCCCCTTCCTCAACTCCCGGCCCTATACTTTATGACCAGATTGGCCACAAAGCTCTCTGTGCTCCTTCCTTCAGCGCAAGAGACCAGATTGCTTGAAAATCTATATTCAGAGGTGGTACATTGAGCGGGGGCAGGCCAGGTCCCAGCAGGCCACCGGGGGGCGGAGAAGAAATGAAGATTCGAGTAGTTACCTGGAACATGGGCTGCGGCTCGAAAGCATCTCAGTACCGCAAGAGCCATGGTGAAGCGTGGGACTACATGCTCCGCGAGCTTAGCCCCGACGTAGCGCTCGTTCAGGAGGCTCTCGTTGCGAAAATCGAGGAGGCCCGGCACGGCCATTCGGTAATCATCTGTGATCTCGATCCCGGCGTCACGGCGGGAACGGCTGTATTGGTACGTGAGCTCGATGTGAACGTGGCGCCGAGCGTCGCCGTCAGCCCGCACACCTACACGGCGACGACCGAAATTAAAACAAGTGCAGGCCCACTGACCGTAGTGAGCGTTCACGTCTATCCCGGCAAGGAGCAGCATACCGACCTCAAGCGGCTGGTTGACCTACTCGGCAGCGCCTTCGTGGGGCAAGGCGTTCTCGTAGGTGGAGACTTCAACGCGGCGAGGCGCTTCGATGAAGTCTACGGAGGTAAGAAGTATCAGACATTCTTCGCTGCGATGAAAACGGCGGGGCTCTATGATGTCCACTGGGGCATTCACGGCCACGAAGTCCAGAGCTTCTGGGGTCATCAGGCGACAGAGGCGTACCAGGATGACCACTTTTTCATCGCGAAGGCGTGGTCGACGTGCATCCGCTCCTGCAACATCATCGACAATGAGATCGTTCGCCGCGTCAGTGACCACGGCCCCGTCGTGCTGGAACTAGACATAAGCGCTGCGTAAACAGGCCGAGAGGTTCACAGTTCGGCCCCCCCTGACCTGCCCCCCCTTAAATCGATCCAGGCATGGATAGCTCAGAAGAAATGAGAATTTCCCCGCCCTTCTTCCGTCCCTATGTGTGAGGCCTGCTCCGCCCTCAGGCGTCCCGCAGAACCGGGGAGCTCCGGTTCTAGCCGCATCCCCTGGCCTCATCAAGTCTGCAAGCCTCTACTCTTGCCCTGTTCATCGCCTAAATCGGGCATGGAAGCCCGTGAACGGTGCTTGGTGGGGATGGACAGATGCCGGGGAGCTGTTCGGGGGCCTACGACACATCATCGATAGGGACCACCTCGACATCGAAGTCGGCTGCCAGTTCCCGAAGACTTTTCAGCTGCTCCGAATCAAGATCCTGGGTTTTAGGAAAAGCCACGAGTGCCTCGCATTCAGCCACCTCAAGCCCCATCTCATCCTGGAGGAACTTACGGACCGCCGGAGCCTTCCTAATGAACTGCCGATACAGCACAGCCTGGCTAATTGCGTGCCGAAAGTATCCTCCGTCCCACTTCGTCCGGTATTTCAACTCTACAACCCAAGGTACATTGCCCTCTTTCATGAGGATGTCGACATAGCGTGCTTTGTCATTCGTAAACCACTGAGCCGGGAACTGGAAAGGGCGATCCTCAAAAGCTAATTTCAGCCAGTCTGCTCCGGGGCGATTGCCAGCCGGGATATGGATCTCCCCTCGGAGTACAAGAGCCTCAAAGCGATGTTCGGGCTGGTAGACTACTAATTCCTTGAGCTGCCGATTTTGACGGCTATCCACGACCCCGCGAATAGCTTCAGCGACTATTTCCACGTGTGACCTATTGAACTTTGGTGGCACATCTTTGAAGAGCCTTGCGATCTCTTTTCCGGCTTCAGAAAGCCTCCTTTTCCCGTCATCGCGGAAGCGTATCCTGCCCAGTCCAGAGCTTGAGGAAACGCAGCAGACCTCCACACCCTCGACGCGCCCCGACCAGTATTTCGCCGAAACTCCTAAATGCCACGAGAACGGAAGCCCCTTAACCTCATTCGACAGCGCGGTCACAAGCTCCGGTTTAGCTTTATCGGAACGATCCTTGATAAAATCCATCCATCGATCGGGGCTAATTTCATTGTTGGCCTCTTTCGTATCGAAAGTAGGACATGCGCGCAGGCGTGTTACCCTTCCGTCCAGCATAAATTCCAAAGAGGGCTTCGAATCCGCGTGGCGTGCTGCCATCAGGGTCGACAGTGCTTCCAGTACCTGCTTTGTGTGGTTGCCCTCGCCGATTACGAACCGCAAGACAGACGCACCAGGATGTCGCTCACGGTACCAACGATACCAATGGATCGCATCAACCAGAGAGCTGATCTGGTCTCTGATACTAAGGTCGCCCCCAATGCCGACAGTCGGCACCCCGTCCCATTCGCCACGTGCAAGGCTCTCCAACAAACCTAGTTCTTTGTCGCGAGAGCAGTCGACCTTCCCACAGACACCTTCAAGAAACGCCCGGATTGCTTTCGTGTTCATTAGGCTTCCCTTTATTGTCGTCCGATGCTGGTAACCTCGGAACCAAGACTCCCATCACAAGACGATAATATTATAGGCCTCAGATCAGAATCAACAAAAGGGCTCAAGTGAGAATTCACCTGGCTCTTGAGGCAACCCCTTAAGCGAGGCCTTATTCGCCCTCGGGCGTCCCGCAGCATCGGGGAGCTCCGGCGCTGCCGCCTCCCCCTTTCCTCCCGACCCACTGGTGCTGGCGAAAAACCGTCTGGGATCGAGCAGGACGGGCGATCGTCGGGATGTTCCATATGGGGGGAATGATAGGGGCCCCCCTGATCTATCACTCGAGTATCGGTCCCAGAAGATGGCTTCTATTGTTCCCTTAAACTGTTATCACGACTTTTCCGCAGGCGGATCCTTCTTCAAGATACCGTAGGGCCTCGGCAGTCTCGTTTAGTGGGTAACGCTTATCAATAATGGGCCTGACCTTGCCCCCATTGATCAGCTCTATGATGAATAACAGATCTTTTTGGCGTATTTTCGCAACGATGAGTCCCATATTCTTGGCTCCAGTCATCGATATGAGCATGAGCTGGAATATCCGAGCCATGGAACCTCCTACCAGGACATAGATTCCACTGGGGCTCAATATGCGTTTATACTCCGAAATCGAACGGTACGCGGCAATATCAAAGATCAGGTCGTATTCCTGCTTGTTCTTGGTGACATCTTCTCGAGTGTAATCAATGACATGGTCCGCGCCCATTGAGCGCACAAAGTCCATTTTTGTCGTGCGGCAAACGCCGGTTATCTCGGTATCGAATGATTTGGCGATCTGTACGGCAAAACTGCCCACACCTCCGGAGGCCCCATTGATCAGAACCTTTTGCCCCGCCCGGATCCGTCCTTTATCGCGAAGACCCTGCAAAGCGGTGAGTGCCGCCATTGGCACAGCCGCGGCTTCTTCAAAGGTCAGATTGGCCGGTTTCAGAATAACTCTGTTTTCATCGACACATACATATTCGGCAAAGCCTCCGTAGCCGCCTTCTCCGAAAACTTCATCGCCGGCCTGAAACTGCTTGACATGGCTGCCGACCGCTTCGACTTCCCCCGCTATGTCAGCTCCCAGTATCCTGTGCTTTGGCTTTAGAAGCCCGGCGCCCATGAGCCTGATCAAGAACGGATCAGCTCTCAGGTGACGCCAGTCATAGGCATTCGCGGATGCCGCATGGACCCTTATCAATATTTCATTGTCCTTGGGAATGGGCTTTTCCACCTCTTTAAGTTGAAGAACATCGGGTGATCCGAACTTTGTGTATACCATGGCTTTCATGAGTTTCCTCCTAATTTGTTAGGTTTTGTTATTATGTTCCAAAGTTATGACTACATTTCCCTTTTTGTGCCCTTTTTCGACATACCGGTGAGCCTCGACCATTTGTTCCAACGGATAGCGTCTATCTATGACCGGCTTTATCTTCCCCGCCTCAATAAGCTCTTTGAGGAAGATTAACTCTTCAGTCTTTTCGCCGCGACCTGATGAAGCATGAACGTTAAGATAGACTCCTGTCTTCTTAAGAGCCTTTTTACCTCGTGAAGATGAAATCTTGCCTACCGCGTCAAAAATAACATCATGGGTCTGACCGTTTTTAGTAAAATCCTCTTGAGTGTAATCAATGACCTTATCGGCTCCCAGAGATTTCACCAATTCTAAATTCGTGGTGCTGCAGACCCCGGTCACTTCTGCCCCAAAGTACTTGGCAAGCTGTACCGCATTAGTACCTACCGCTCCAGAAGCGCCATAAATAAGAACTTTTTGTCCGCTCTGGATATTTCCTTTTCTAAGACAATGCAATGCTGTCATCCCCCCACCAGGAACGGTGGCGGCTTCCTCATAGGTTATATTGGCCGGTTTTATGGCCAGTATCCCGTCTTCAGGCAGACATTTGTACTCGGCATATCCACCAAAATTCACTCCGAAGGTAGATGCAAAAACCTGGTCACCTTTCTTAAATCGTGTCACATCCTTGCCTACAGTTTCAATTTCCCCGGCCAGTTCCATCCCGAGTATAGTTCTTTTTGGTTTTCTAATACCCAGGTATATTCGTGCGAAGAGCCATTGCCAACGAGGGATGGGGAGATTGAAACTTCGCATTATCGTGTCCCCTATGGTTACTGTTGTCGCATGAATTTTGACCAGGACTTCATTGTCCTTCGGAGTAGGTTTTTCTACCTCTTTTAATTCAAGAACATCGGGGGGGCCATATTTTTGATATACAATTGCTTTCACAAGTATTCCTCCTGAGTTACTTTGATTTGGTCATTTTATCTCATTTATATCTGTTTTGGCAGCCCCGGAATCGATTGCAGATGAATTGAATCCTTTAACGATCAGCCATACTGTCCATAGTGACTTGCCAGGCTAACGATCCGGCCCACTAAACGTTCCTCGCCGTCGGGTATCTTCCGGACATGCCTCTGGGTTGAGCGGGGCTGGCCCAAGACTGTACGTCGTCAGGCGGTTTCGGATTCGCGTGCTGATTTCTTAAGCTGAAGATTCCGTTTCTCATGATAATTCAGCTGACGCCGTTTGGCAAGGATTCAAGCACCGCCATCTGGTTCAACTCCCTCCTCTGTCAATTGGAATCCAAATTTCACCTCTTTTGGGCTTTGAATAATCGCCCGATAGAGGACCGTGCGGTCCGGATGTCGAGGACGATAGACTCCCGCCATAGCAGGAGAATAGCCTCAAGAAACGGGCCAATGTCATGGATGAGATCGGGTCTCCCTGAAAAACAGGAGGAGCCCCGGCTCCGAAGTGCAATCAG